>Ga0315336_1000335_pt1 | contig 149654 bp, 138 predicted proteins | sample ASW5metaG_FD_204512 | JGI IMG/M metagenome (GOLD analysis project Ga0315336, IMG submission 204512) | Ammonia-oxidizing marine archaeal communities from Monterey Bay, California, United States - ASW #5 | ecosystem: Environmental > Aquatic > Marine > Intertidal zone | place: USA: California... | reverse complement strand
CGGCGGCCAGGCCTTGGAACCGGGCATGATCGTTTCCAACGAACCGGGTTATTACCGAACCGGTGAATTCGGCATTCGCATCGAAAATTTGGTTGTCGTGGTCGACTGCCCGGAACTTTCCGGCGAGCGTGAGATGTTGCAATTCGACACCTTGACCCGCGCCCCGATCGACCGCCGCCTGATCGATCGAACCTTGTTGAACGACGAAGAGATCGCCTGGTTAGACGCCTACCACGAAATTGTACGCCAGGAGATAAACCCCTTGGTCGACGCGGATACCGGCAGTTGGCTGGCTGAGGTGACCCAGTCGTTGAGGGATTAGCTGAGGCAAACGTTGCGCAGCGCCTCGCGGGCATGGTCGGTTAGGCCGACATAGTCGGCGAGATAGGCGTCGACAGTGTCGTAGCGATTTTCGATGGCGTCGAAGGCGGCGGTCAAATAATCCTCGCGCGCCGAGAAAATTGCGGCCGCGGCTTCGGCGCTCATACCCGGACGATGCCGGGCGCCGGCATCCCAATAGGCGTTGGTCAACAAATAATCCTCGAACACGGTTTGCCGCGGCACACCGAGCGCCGTCAAAACCATGGCCGCCGCGGTGCCGGCGCGGTCTTTGCCGGCGGTGCAATGCAGGATCACCCGATCACCGGCGATCAAACGATCAAAGATGGTGCGGTAGGCGTTATGATAGAGGAACGGATAGTGTTTGTAGTTTTCAAGCAGGTAGGTATACGCCGCGTCGGCGGTGCTCTCCATCACGTCAAAAGAATCGAGAAACGAGGCGTTGGGGCGGGCATCGAGCCCGAGCGCCAGCGCCTTGACTTGCGCATGACCCAGGAACCGCGACGGCTCGGCTTGGCGTTCCTCCGCGTAGCGCAGATCGCAGGAAACCGTGACGCCAAGGCCGCAAACCGTTTTCACGTCATTGTCGGTAAGGGACGCCACCGTATCGGAACGAAAGATCCGCCGCCATTGAACGGTCCTGCCGTCGCTCGTCTCATAGCCGCCGAGGTCGCGAAAATTTGTCACGCCCTCCAGCGCGATGCGCCGATCCACCGTTTCGTCCGCCATTGTCGTTGATGTCTCCATACCAATCTCATCCTGGGGAATAGGACATCGCGGGTACTCCTGTCCATAGCCGCCATATCGTCGGCGTTCGATCGACGCTAGGATCGGAGCCGCGGCCAAGAGGAAAAAGCAAAAGGCGGAACAAGATGATCCAATTCGGTTTGATGAACCGCGGTCAGTTCCCGGTCGGCGACGATGTCGCCCAACGCTGGCAGGAAATGGTCGAACAGGTGCGCCTGGCGGAGTCTTTGGGATTTGATTCGGTCATGAAAGGCTCGCACTACACGACCCACCCGCTGGTCGATTTCCAGCAGATTCCGTTTCTGTCCCGCATGATGGCGGAGGCGCCCTCGCTCAGGCTGATCGCCGGCATCGTGCTGTTGCCGCTGCATAAGCCGTTGGATATCGCCGAGCAGTTCGCCACCATCGACGTGATGTCCGGCGGCCGTCTGGTGTTCGGTGTCGGCATCGGTTACCGCGAGGTCGAGTTCCGCGCTTTCGGCACCACGCAAAGCGAGGCGGCGGCGCGGCTCGAAGAAAACCTGGCCGCCATTAAGCGCTTGTGGACCGAGGATCAGGTGTCCATGACCGGTTCGCATTTCGAATTGATCGACGCCGGCTGTACCGTCAAGCCGCTGCAAAAACCCATGCCGCCGATTTGGACCGGCGCCAACGCCGACGTCGCCATCCGGCGCGCCGCCCGGCTGACCGACGCCTGGTTCGTCAACCCGCACAACCGGATCGGCACCATCGCCCGGCAAATGGAGGTCTACAAACGCGAACTGGATGCCTGCGGCAAGCCGTTTCCGGCGGAGTTTCCGATGATGCGCGAAGTCGTCGTCGCGGCTTCGCGTGAGGAGGCGATGCGCCGCGCCCAACCGTACCTGGAAGCCAAGTACCAGGCCTATCACGAATGGGGCCAGGACAAAGCCATGCCCGCCGGCGACAACGACCTCGGCATCGATTACGACGACCTGGTCAAGGACCGCTTCCTATTCGGCTCGCCCGACGAGATCGCCGAGCAAGTCCTGGACCTGGTGCGCCGCTTCGGCGTCAATCATTTTGTCTTCGGCGTGCAATTTCCCGGCATGCCTCAGAGCATGGTGCTGGACGAAATGCAGATGCTGGCTGAAGAGGTGTTCCCGAAAGTACGCGCGGCGCTTTGATTGAGGGGAGGGATTTCCAGGCGAATCTCGTGTACCATGGCACTATGAATGTGCAGGCGGGTTAGGTCGGAGCCGGCTCCATGTGGCGAACCATTGCAATATTTCTGATCGGCGCCATCGTCGGTACCGCGTTCGGCGTCGCCGCCGGCTTCTTTGCCTTTCCCTATGTGTTCCCGCCGCCCGAGGCGATGGAGACGCTGTCAGCGGCCGAGGGTCGCCGGCTAGTGGCGAACGGCGATTTCATTCATGCCAACCCTTCCGATCCGGTCCATTATGGCCGCGGCAAAGTCGCGGTCTATGACGAGTTGGTCTATCTCGACACGGATTTCGAGGTCGGCCCCGGACCGAAGTTCCATGTCTATCTGGTGCCGAAAAGCCAAGTGCGCCAATCAGCCGACGTCGGCGACACCATGTTCATCGACCTTGGCCGGTTGCGCGCATTCAAGGGCAGCCAGAAATACAGTATTCCCGCCGGCGTGAATTTGACCGACTACCCAAGCGTGGTAATTTGGTGTGCCCAATTCGGTGTGCTGATTTCGCCGGCGGATCTCGTCTTCCGTTGACCCGCCGTTCCGACAGCGCCGCGATCACTTGCCGCCGGGTTTGCGAAAGCGTTTCTTCTTGAAGCTTTTCGGATCGTTGAAATCGAAAACCTGGCCCTGCTCGACCCAGCCTAGAAAGCCGTCGGCTTCACTGTCGGGCTTATCGCCGTCCTGATAATCATAAAGCCAAATCCGCTGTTTCAGGTCCTTCTGCAAGGTGCTGAGCTCTTCGTAGTGAGTATGGACGCCGGATTGGAAGGGCGAAGTTTCGCAATCCTGGAAAATGTAGGTGGAGCGGTCGCGGAATTCCTTCATCTGGTTGGGCGTGAATTGCGTATCGGTGGTGATGAAGACGCAAATCTTGTTGTTCTCAAACATCAGCCCGTAGGTCGGCACGATTTCATAGCCGTCGTAATAGTGGACGACTTGGACGGTTTGAAACTTGGTATCCGAGAACGTGAAACTGCCGTTCCGGTCGATCGGGCACATGTCGAAATAGGTTTCTAGACTAGCGACTTCGCCCTCGAGGCTGCCCATGCCGCCATGTAGCGATTGCCACAGGCCTTCGATCAAATTGCGGCGTATATGCAGCCGCGGTCGAGCCGAGGGATCGGCGCGGCTGCGGCCAAAGTAGCTGACAAAACCGAGCCATTCCAAGCCGCCGATGTGATCGGCATGCAGGTGGCTGACATAAACATCGGTGAGATCAAAGGCCGACCAGCCTTGCTCCGCCACGCTTCGGCGGACGTCGCTGCCGCAATCAATCAGCAACAAACCGTCGCTGCCCTCGACCACCATGTTCGACTGATAGTTCTCGAGCGTGAACGCCGACCCGGTACCGAGAAATACCAATTTCATGCTTTGCGGCCCTTTCACTTAGCCCCAAGCACCAGAATACAAGACACTGGTTTATAAGCAACTTAGAAGGTTCACGAAGGCGCCGCGGTGACGGTTGTCACAAAAGGAGGCCAAGCCTTGATTACGACGCACAATGTGCACGCGTGCGTGCCTGGCCATCGTTCGATCGCAGGGAGAGAATTAACCATGATTCCAGTGCATTCCGCCAACCTGCCGAGCTATCCGGACCGGCCACAGGCCCCGCCTGCCTATCCACGCGCGGTGGCACGGACCGTGGAATAGTGCTGCGGCTTTTGCCGTGGGTTGAATGGCGATAAGATCAGGATCCCGAACCAACCGACAATTCGAGGAGCCTTCATGGAACTCTACGACTGCATGCGGACCACGTTTGCCGCCCGCGATTATACCGGTGAACCTTTGCCCGACGAGGTGCTTTACGACATCCTCGACAATGCCCGCTTCGCGCCAAGCGGCGGCAATCGCCAAGGCAATCGCGTCATCGTCATCCGCGATCCGGAAACCCGCGACCGGTTGGCGGAACTGGCCGAGCCAGCGGCCAAACGGTATGCCGCACAAATCAAGGCCGGGGAGAATCCCTGGAACGCGGTGGTGCCGACCAAGGTCACGCCGGAGGAGATCGCCGAGACCCGGGCACCGAAGGCGCTGACCGAGTCGTTCCGCAATGCCTCGGTGGTGCTGGTTTTTCTGGTCGACTTGAAAGTCGTCGCTTCGATGGATCAGGACCTCGATCGCATCGGCATCATTTCCGGCGCCTCGATTTATCCGTTCGTCTGGAACGTCCTGCTGGCCGCCCGCCAGGCCGGCTTCGGCGGCACCATCACCACCTTGGCGGCGGCCGAAGAACCGCAAGTCCAAGCATTGCTGAACGCACCGTCGGATTTTGCCGTCACCGCCGTGGTGCCGTTGGGCAAACCGGTGAAGCAACTGACCCGGCTGCGGCGAAACGCTGTCGAGGAATTGGTAACGCGGGAGAGCTTCGACGGCGCGGCCTTTGCAAGCGACTGATTTAGACGGGCGGCTGATTGCCGAAGCCGTCCGCCACAGGGAATCCACCACGGGCGGCCCGATCACCGACCACGCCGCCGAAGCCTTGGCGCGCCAGACGTCGGGTGATTTGGAACGGCGGATTGTCGTCCGTGCCGGCGCCTTAGACGTCGCCCGGCCGATGGCCGAGGCACTGCACGCTCTGCGCATGACCTTGCGCGGCAGCATCGTCGTCGGTGCCGTCGTTACCGCAATTGCCGGCGCCGCCACGGCGCTGACGGCGCTCGCCGCGTCGCCTGGAGAACCGGTCAATTTTCATTGGGCGCTGCTCGGCCTGCTTGGCGTCGAAACCCTTACATTGTTGATTTGGCTGCTGTTGACGATGGCAGGCACCAACAGCGACGCGCCGACCTCGCTGGGCGGCTTCGTTATTGGTACAGGCCGGCGGCTTTCCGGCTGGCTCAATCGCGGCGCGGCGCATGCGGCGATGGTGCAAACCCTGGCATCGGTCATGCTGCAAGGCGGCAGCATGCGTTGGACGGTGGGCGCCATCAGCCACGGCCTGTGGCTGGCGTTCTTAGGCAGTGCCGTCGCCATGGTGGTAATCGTCTTAAGCGTCCAGCATGTCACCTTCGCCTGGCAGACAACGATCCTGTCCGCCGACAGCTATGTGCCGTTGACGCAAGCACTGGCCGTCCTGCCGCGATTGGCCGGATTCCCGACACCGACGGCGGCGGAGATCGTCGCCAGCCGCTGGAGCGGGACCGCACCGACGGCGATCGCCGCATCCGGCGCTTGGGCCGGGCTGTTGGTCGGCAGCTTGGTGATCTATGGCCTTTTGCCGCGCCTCATTTTGCTGGGTCTCTGCCTGCTGGCGCGCCGCCGCGCCATCCGCCGGTTCCGGCTTGATCTCGGCTTACCAGGCTATCTTCGACTGCGGGAACGGCTCATGCCGACAACCGAGCATGTCCCGTCGCCGTCGCACGCCGCAGACGGCGACGACAGCGATACGGCGATTGCAGCGACCTACCCGATCATCACCGGCGACGGACCAATCGTTTTGGTCGGCATGGAAATCGATACCGATGAAGACCATTGGCCGCCCGGCTTGGTCGGCCAGCCATGCCGGGACCTCGGCTTGGTCGACAGCCGCGAAGACCAAAAGCGTGTGTTGTCGGCGCTCGCGGATGCCGGACCTGGCCTGGTCTTGATCGCGGTTTCCTTACTGACGACGCCAGACCGCGGCGTTGGCGCCTTCCTCAACACGGTCAAAGGCGCGGCATCGGCGCCGATGATCCTGTTGCTGACCGACGCGCCGCGGCTCGGCCGACGTTATGGCGAAGCCGAGGCCCGGCAGCGCTCTGCCGACTGGCGCCGTCTCGGCAGCGCCGCCGGTATTCCACAAGACTGGATCATCGCCTTCGACCTGGCCGACCCGGAACGGGCCGGTCATGCCCATTTGGCAGGCCTGCTGGCGAAGGACGCGCCATGACAGTCGCGCCGCTGAAGGTCGCCGTGGTCGGCCACACCAATACCGGCAAAACCTCCTTGCTGCGCACCTTGACCCGCGACATCGGCTTTGGCGATGTGTCGAACCGCGCCGCGACAACCCGTGACGTAGAGGCCGCGACGTTGCTCGTCGACGGCACTCCGGCGATGGCCCTGTTCGACACGCCCGGTCTCGAGGATTCCAGCGGCCTCTTGGAACGGCTCGGCGCGATCCGCAATGCCCATGGCGGCGATTGGACCGATGCCATACATTGGTTCCTGGATCACCCGTCCGAACAGGCCGGCTTCGGCCAGGAAGCCAAGGCCATCGATCAACTCGTCGCCTGTGATATTGCCCTTTATGTCGTCGACGCCCGCGACCGGGTGCACGGCAAGCATCGCGACGAGTTGGAAATCCTCGGCCGCTCGGCCCGGCCGATCCTACCGGTGCTAAATTTCGTCGCCGCGCCCGACGCCGAGCCCGAGCGCTGGCGCAGCCACCTCGCCCGGGTCAACATGCATGCCGTGGCCGCCTTCGATACGGTGGTGTTGGATGAGGTGAGCGAACGCCAGCTCTACGACAAGATGCGTACCCTGCTGGACAGCTTTGCCGACATCATCGATCGCGTCATCGCCGACACCAACCAGCGCCGTCAGGCCTTGCGGCGGGCGTCCGCCGAGGTTATCGCCGAGCTGTTGATCGATGCCGCCGCCTATGCCGTCGCCGTGCCAAGCGACGACCAGGCGCGGGCCGACGCCGCGACCGAAGACCTCAAACAGGCGATCCGCGACGGCGAGCAGGACTGTGTCGAAGCCCTGTTGGATCTGCATCGCTTCCGGCCCGGCGATTTGCTTGCCGAGACCCTGCCGATCGAAGACGGGCGCTGGGGTCAGGATCTTTTCAGTCCGGAATCCTTAGTCGAATTCGGCGTCGCCACCGGTGGCGGCGCGGCAACCGGCGCCGTGCTCGGCCTGGCCATAGACGCCATGGTCGGCGGCATCACCCTGGGTGCGGCGGCCCTAACCGGCGGTGCGCTGGGCGCGGTCGCCGGCGCGCTCGGCAGCCGTGGCCGCGAGACTTTGGATAGCCTTAGAGGCTATTCTGTGCTGCGCGCCGACACGGCGACCTTGGCATTGCTGGCGCGCCGGCAAGTCGCCCTGGCACGCGCTTTGCTGCGCCGCGGCCACGCCGCTCAGGACCGCATGACGCTTGCCGCGGCCGGCGACAGCGAAGACCAATCCGTGCTTTGGCAAGCGTTAAAGCGGCCGCTTGACGGCGCGCGTCACCACGACGATTGGTCACGGTTCACTGCCGGGGGCATGACCCGGGGCTCGCGCGGCCGCGACGCGCTCAGGAACCGCTTGACGGCGCTGTTGAGTGATGCCCTCGTCCAACAAAGTGAATCACTGCGCGATTAGCGCGTTCACCGTGAAGAAAAGTCCTTCGCTACGCTCAGTGTACTTTTCTTCAGATGTAATAATGCGTTAGCGCATCTTGGGACGGCCCGGCGGTGCGCTAACAGCTTTTTTGTTTGCAACAGAAGGAAGTTAAAATGGGGACAGGCACCATTTTTTCTGTGCCAAAAATGGTGCCTGTCCCCATTTTAACTTCCTTCTGTTGCGGACTCTGATCATGACCGTAGGTCATGATCAGTTAGCGAAAGGGTCGAAATCAGACCGCCGGGCCGCCCCAAGGTCTGATTTGGCGATTTTTCACCGGTAAAAAGTACACCGAGGCGAAGCCGAGGGACTTTTTAACGATGGATTAGCTCGAGCCATTCGGCTTCGGTCATGACGGTGACGCCGAACTCCGTCGCTTTCTTAAGTTTCGACCCGGCGCCCGGACCGGCCACGACGATGTCGGTCTTGCGCGACACCGAACCCGCCACTTTTGCGCCGAGTGCTTCGGCCCGGGCCTTGGCCTCGTTACGGGTCATGACCTCAAGGCTGCCGGTAAAGACCACGACCTTGCCGGCGACCGCCGTGTCGGCCGACGCTGCCTCCACCGGATCGACGTAGATCAAGCCGGCAAGTTCGGCAATGGCGTCGCGATTGGCGGGCTCGGCGAAAAATTCAACGATGGCTTCAGCCACCACGGGACCCAGACCATCGATGGCCAGGAGCTCCTGATAGGCCTCACTCTCGCGATCGCCGGCCGCAGCCAGGCCGGCCATCAAGCCGTCCAAGTCATGATAAAATCGCGCCAGCAGCCGGGCCGTGGCCTGTCCAATATGGCGTACGCCGAGCGCGTAGATGAAGCGGTCGAGGCCGATCCGCCGGCGCGCCTCGATCGCGTCGTAGAGATTGGCAACGGAGGTCTCGCCAAACCCTTCCCGCGCCGTCAAATCGTATTCGTCCTCGCCGGCGCGCGCCGCCAATTTGAAAATGTCGGCCGGCTTCGTGACCAGTCCTTCTTCATGGAAAGCCTCGATCTGCTTGGTCCCAAGCCCTTCGATATCAAACGCCTCCCGAGAGACGAAATGCTTAAGCCGCTCGACCGCCTGGGCCGGACAGATCAGGCCGCCGGTGCAACGCCGGACCGCGTCTTCTCGGCCGAGGTTGGGATTGTGTTCGCGAACCGCGTGGCTGCCGCAGACCGGGCAGGTCAATGGCGGATCATAAGCCGACGTGCGCTTTGGCCGGCGTTTTAGGATCACTTCCAGCACCTGAGGGATGACGTCGCCGGCCCGCTGTATTTTCACCGTATCGTCGATACGGATGTCCTTTTCCAGGATATAGGCCTCATTGTGCAGGGTCGCGTTCGATACGACGACGCCGCCGACAGTGACTGGCTGCAGCCGGGCGACCGGCGTCAGGGCACCGGTGCGGCCGACCTGGATGTCGATCGCCAGGACCCGTGTTTCCGCCTTCTCGGCCGGAAATTTGTGGGCAACGGCCCAGCGCGGCGAGCGGCTGACGAAACCGAGTCGGTCCTGATAGTCGAGGCGGTCGACCTTATAGACCACGCCATCGATGTCGTAGTCGAGATCGGCGCGGCTCTGTTCAACTTCGTCATGCAGAGCCAGGGCCTCGTCCATGCTGCGGCAGAGACGGCTCAACGGGTTAATGTCGAAGCCCCAATCAGCGAGTTTTTGCAGCATGCCCCATTGCGTGTCGACCGGCAGCGCGCTTGCCTCGCCCCAGGAATAGGCGAAGAACCGGAGGCCGCGGCCGGCGGTGATCGACGCGTCGAGCTGCCGCAAAGACCCCGCCGCGGCGTTACGCGGATTGGCGTAAGGCCCGCGGTCGGCGGCCAATTGCGCCGCGTTCAAGCGATCGAACGCCGATTTCGGCAAATAGACTTCGCCGCGGACTTCGAACACATCCGGCACGTCCGGTCCGGCGAGCGTCGCCGGAAAATCGACCACTTGACGCAGGTTCTCGGTCACGTTCTCGCCGGTTTGACCATCGCCGCGGGTGGCGCCCAAGACGAACCGGCCGGCTTCAAAGCGTGCCGTCGCCGACAAACCGTCGATCTTCGGCTCGGCCAAGATGTCGACCGCATCGTCTTCGCCGAGACCGAGAAAGCGTCGCACCCGGTCAAGAAAATCGGACACATCTTCGGCGTCGAAGGCGTTGTCCAATGACAACATCGGCCGGGAATGGGCGACCTTGGCAAAGCCTTCCGCCGGCGCGGCGCCGACCGTCCGGTTCGGGCTATCGGCGTCAGCCAAAGCCGGAAAAGCGGCCTCGAGTTCGGTCAGCCGGCGGCGTAAGGCGTCATAATCGGCGTCGGAAATGGTCGGCGCGTCCTCTTGGTGGTAGCGCCGATCGTGGTCGCGAATTTCCGCGACCAAGGCGGCGTGGGCCTCGGCCGCCGCGGGGTCGGTCTTGGCCTTGCGCTTAGCCATGGGTTCCGTCCAGCAAACTGCGCGCCGCGGCGCGGGCGGCATCGGTGATCTCAGCGCCGGCCAACATGCGCGCAATTTCCTCGCCGCGGCCCTGATCGTCCAGCGCCTCGACCGCCGTTGCCGCCGTTCGTTTATCGGATTTCGAGACCCGCCAGTGGTGATCCGCGCGCGCCGCCACCTGGGGCGAATGGGTCACTACCAGGACCTGCAGGTCTGCCGCCAGGCGCGCCAAGCGCTCGCCGACGGCGTCGGCCGTGGCACCGCCGACGCCGCTGTCGACTTCATCGAAAATAACCGTCGGCGCAGAGCCTTGCCGGGCCAGAATGACTTTCAGCGCCAGCATGAATCGGGCGCGTTCGCCGCCGGATGCGACTTTTGCCAGAGGCGCGAGCGCCGCGCCCTTGTTGGTAGCCACCAAGAATCCGACGCGCTCTGAGCCGTTGCCTGTGATATGTCCGTCTTCCAGCGGTAATATTTCGGTTTTGAAGGTCGCCTTGCCGAGCCTGAGTGGCGCGAGCTCCGCGGCGATGGTTTTGTCGAGCCGCTTGGCAGCAGCAATTCTTGAGCGCCGCAGCTTGCCGGCCGCCTCGACAAGGCTCTGGCGCGCGGCCGTCGCGGCCTGCTCCAAGCGCGCCACCTCCTGGCCGCCATCGTCGAGCGCCGTCAATTGGGCACCGATCTTGGCCGCCAACCCGACCAGGTCATCGACCGTGCAGTCATGTTTGCGGGCAGCGGCGCGCAAGGCGAATAAACGGCTTTCCAAATCCTCGAGCCGGCCGCTGTCCATCTCTAGATCGTGGCGCGCCGACGCCAAAGCTTGTTGCGCCTCCGCCGCTTCCGCGCCGGCTCGTTCCAGCGCCGCCAACGCGGCGTCCAAGGTGTCGCCGGCATGGCTTCGAACTTGGTCGATCGCTCTGATCGCTTGATGCAGGCTGTCTTCGACGCCGCCGTCTCGTGCCAGGGTATCATGCGCTTCGCGCAGTCCTTCGCCGATCTTTTCGGCCGCCATCAGGCGCTCGCGATTCTGGGTCAGCGCCGTTTCCTCGCCGGGTTCGGGCTGCAAAGCCGTCAATTCGGCAAATAGGTGACGAAGATAGTCTTCTTCTTGCCGGGCCGACTGCCAGTCCGCGCGGGCGGCCTCGGCGGTTGCAGCGGCAGACTGCCAGGCACCGTGCGCCGTTTTGACCGCGTCGAGCGCAGATTGGTGGCCGGCAAAGCCATCGAGCAAGGCGCGGTGGGTTGCCTGGTCCAACAAACTGGATTCGGTGCCTTGACCGTGTATCTCGACCAGGCTGGCACCAATTCGACGCAATAGGCCAATGCTGACCGGTTCGTCGTTGATATAGGCGCGACCGCGACCGTCGCTGCCGACGGTGCGGCGAAGGATGAGGTCGTCAGTTTTCGCCAAATCCTGATCCGCCATCAGATCCCAGACCGGATGGCCGACCGGCGGATCGAAGGCGGCGGCGACCGTGCCGCGTTCGGATCGTTGCGCCACCAAGCCACTGTCGCCGCGGCCGCCGAGCGCCAATCCCAACGCGTCCAGCAAGATCGATTTGCCGGCGCCGGTTTCCCCGGTCAGCGTGCACAACCCCGTTTCAAGCGTGATATCCAGGCGATCAATCAGCACAATGTCTCGAATAGACAAGCTGCGAAGCATGATCCGGAGTCCTCAGAAAATGGACGACCAGATCCGCGTGAGCCAGGACTTCTCGTCGTCTTCCGGCGCAAGTTTCTCTTCCACCAGCAAGGCATACGAGTTGCTGTACCACTGACTGCCCGGGAAGTTATAGCCGAGCACCGCCGCGGAGGCCTTGGCTTCATCCTCGACGCCGAGCGCGACATAAGATTCGGTCAGCCGATGCAAAGCTTCGGGGACATGCGATGTCGTCTGGTAGGTCTCGACCACCGAGCGAAAGCGATTGATCGCGCCGGCGTATTGGCCCTGACGCTGGTAATAGCGACCGATATCCATTTCCTTACCCGCCAAATGATCGCGCGTCAGATCGATCTTGAGGCGCGCGTCGCGAGCATATTCGCTGGCGGGAAAGCGTCGGACCACTTCCTGAAGCGCGGCCAATGCCTCCTTAGTCGATTTTTGGTCGCGGCCGACATCGGTGACCTGTTCATAATAGTCGATAGCGATCAAATAATAGGCGTAGGGCGCATCTTGATGCCCCGGATGTAGTCGCAAAAAGCGCTTTGCCGCAAGGATGCTGTCATCGTAGCGATTGGCCTGATAGTTGGCGAAAGCGGCCATGACCTGCGCCTTGGTGGCCCAAACGGAATAAGGGTGTTGACGCTCGACTTCGTCAAAGTTCCGCGCCGCCGCTTCGTAAGCGCCGGATTGCAGCTGATTGAGGGCAACATTGTAGATATCCTCGACCGGCCGCTCGACATACGGCGCTTCCTGCTTGCCGGAGCAAGCGGACATCACAAAGGTTACGGCAAGGGCTATAATCAGCCTATGGATCAACCGGACAGGCATTCTCATATCGCCCCCTTTTTGACACCGGAAGAGCCCGAAATCAAGCCGCATGATACCATCCGATGCGTTGATTTGGCGATCAAATGCATGGTTTGGCACTTGCTCGCATTCCAAGTATAAAAACCGTATAGTGTGCCTAACCCGAGCGCGATGCCGAAATAGCGACTTGTCATGCGGACACCGCTCGTTCTATTAAAGCCATTGAATCGGTCGGCTTGGCGTGTGCCTCCAACAATGACGTTGACGTGGTTGTTGATTAAGTGGGCGGCGTAGCGGTTCGGTTTGTGGGGACGCAGAATATATGTGGGGGGACCGCTAGATGGGTAGACTAGCAAAGTCCGTGGATTGCCATGTCGGCGAACGGATTCGTATGCGTAGAACACAACTCGGCCTGACCCAAGAAGATTTGGCCGGGGCGCTCAAAATTTCTTATCAACAGGTCCAGAAGTACGAATCCGGCGCCAATCGCATCAGCGCCGGGCGGATGTACGAGATCGCGCAACGCTTAGGCGTCGAAATCGGCGCTTTCTTTGATGGCCTGGATACGACGCAAATGCCGGAACCGCTCGAACATGGCGGCCGCAGCCGGTCGATTATCGAGCTGGTCCGAAATTTCAGTCAAATCGAAGACCCCACGGTCCGCGCGGCCGTCAGCGGCCTGGTGAAATCGCTCACTGACCGCTAATCGGGTGTTTATCCATAGGTGTGGATGTCGAGATCGCGTCAACCGGCGTCTGCGGTTGCCTCCGGATGGCCAATCGACGGAACGGATGTCGCATCCAACAATCCGCGCAGGCTTTCAAGTACGGCTATACCCAAACCGACGTCGTAGCGATGGGTCGACAGATCCGCGAGCACGGGCACGCCCAACAGGGCGAGATCGCCGACAAAATCGACCACCCTGCGGCGCATGCGCGTGGCGGCAAGCCGGTCTACGGCTTGACGGCCCGGCAGAGCGCCGGCGATGATGATCGTGTTATCCTGAGATACGCCGCGGCCCCCGCCCCGTTCACGCCATTTAGCGATTTCCTCATCAAGGCAGGATCGACGAGCGGCCGCCAACTCAGCGGCGAATTCACTCATGCAAAACACGTGGCGTATGGTTTGCCGTGGCGCCGGCCGGTCGTCGCTTAAAGCGATCTGCGGATCCCTATCGGTCGCCGCGCCGATCCGTACCCAGCTGTCGCCTTGTTCGAAAGCAAGGCTGCGGCTCAGCCTCAGATGCCGCCGTGGCAGCGGTTGGGAGATCAGGCCGGCACATTCGATCAAACGCATGAAGGGCGCCGCGCTGCCATCCATCGCCGGCACTTCCGGACCATCGAGTTCGATGATGGCGTTATCGATACCGGCTGCCGCCATGCTGGCCATCAGACAGCGTAAACCGCTGACCTCGGCACCATGCTGATTGACCAGGACCGGCTCCTGAGCATGACTGGCCATGATCTCGGCTTGTCCGACGATCACCTCCGTCTCGGCCGCAACCAAATCGCGACGGCGAAACCGAACGCCGCTATCCGGCGGCGCCGGCTGCAATGTCATGTTGATACGCAGTCCGCAGTCGAATCCGATGCCTGCGCAGCTGATCCGACTTGCCAAAGTCCGTTGGCTATCCGTTCGCAAATTTCAGACCTATGCCCGTGTAAGTCCAATTATCTCAAGTGTTGAAGGCGACGGGGGAGACTGCCCGTTCTCCCCCTGCCTTCACGGCTGCTATCCCCACCCCTGGTTCGGCGTCAGTTGGCCTGACGCCGAAGGAAGGCCGGAATATCAAGGTTGGTATCATCGTGACGCGACGACATCATACGCTCCAGTGGTTCGCCGCTGGTGACCGTCGGCTCCGAAGAAGCCGGCGACGCGGTCGTGGCCTTGCCGCCTGGCACCGGTCCGGCTGACGCCGTTGAAGATGACGCATTGTCCGACGACGCAGCACCGCCCGAAAGCTCGCGATTGCGCGCTCTGCCAGTGCCAGTGATCCGCTCGAACAGACTCGGCTCACGCTTTTCCGTCGGTGCGCCATCCGATACGGCCCTCGGCTCGCGTGTTGCGGCAAACGGCTCCTGCGTCCGCAGGACCCCATGCCGGCTTTTGCCCTGCATCGGCTGCGGCGGAACGAATGACGCATTGCGGTCGGAGAGACTCGGCGCCGGAGCTGGCGGCGTTTCCCGAGGTTTCTCCGCGTAGGCCGGATGCGTCCCGAGAACATCCTGCGCCGGAGCCGAGCGAGCGACCGCAACCGCCGAGGCGGCCATGGCCGGTGCGGCAACGGCCTCGACTACCGGTTCTTCGGCGACAGCGACCGGAGCTGCCACTTCTACCGGCTCCGAATCATAGGTGGCTACAGGCGCGTCGCCGCCGACCGCGTGTACCATCGGACGGTGGCTCGGCAGATCTTCGGCCCGCTCAATTTCACAATCGATGCCGGTTGCCACAACCGACACCCGCATCGAGCCCTCCATTTTTTCGTCGAACGTGGAACCGACGATGATGTTGGCGTCCGTATCGACCTCGTTGCGGATCTTGTTGGCCGCTTCATCGAGTTCATACAACGTCAAATCAAAGCCGCCGGTTATGTTGATCAGAACGCCGCGTGCGCCTTTCAAAGAAACGTCGTCCAACAACGGATTGGAAATCGCCGCTTCTGCCGCCTGAATCGCACGATCCTCGCCGGTTCCTTCACCGGTTCCCATCATTGCCTTGCCCATTTCGCACATCACCGTGCGGACGTCGGCAAAGTCGAGATTGATCAGGCCCGGCATGACCATGAGGTCGGTAACACCGCGCACACCGGCGTGTAGGACATCGTCAGCCATTTTGAAGGCATCGGAGAACGTGGTCTTTTCGTTCGCGATGCGGAACAGGTTCTGGTTTGGAATGACAATCAAGGTATCGACGAATTGCTGCAGTTCGTCGATCCCGGATTCGGCGATCTGCATGCGATGGGCGCCTTCGAATTGGAATGGCTTGGTCACCACCCCAACCGTCAACAGACCCATTTCGCGGGCAACCCGCGCCACTACCGGACCGGCGCCGGTGCCGGTGCCGCCGCCCATGCCGGCCGTGATGAAGCACATATGGCAGCCTTCAAGCTGGGCGACAATTTGATCGATGGCCTCCTCGGCCGCACCGCGGCCGATTTCCGGACGCGAGCCGGCGCCGAGCCCCTGGGTAGTCGAAATCCCGAGCTGAATACGATACTCGGCCAGCGATTGGGTCAAGGATTGCGCATCGGTATTGGCGACGACGAACTCAACGCCTTCCAACTGCGAGCTAATCATATTGTTGACGGCATTGCCGCCGGCGCCGCCAACGCCGAAAACTAAGATACGCGGCTTCAATTCGGTTGCTGTCGGTATACTCAGATTAAGTGACATGTTGTAACCTCCGTATTGACCTTTGTTCGGTTCATGATTGTGTTCGCCGGCAACCCGGCCGGTCCGCCCCAAGGAGCGCGACCGTACGCATCAAAAATTTTCACGCAGCCACTTGCCGATGCGCTGCAGTCGACCAGGGCTGCGCCCCTTCGCCGTCGTTCCCGCATCTAACTCTTCTGCTTGTTTACGCGCGGCGTAGAACAGTAAGCCGCCACAGGTCGCAAATGCCGGACCCGCCGTCGATTCCGCCAAGCCTTGAAGGCGGATTGGTCGACCGACCCGAACTTGCTTATCCAGGACACGGGCCGCAAGATCGCGCACCCCGTGCAATTGACTGGCACCGCCCGTAAGGACCACGCGCCGGCCAGCCAACTTGTCCACGCCGCTCGACGTCAGGCGGTCGCGAACGAGTTCGAATGTTTCTTCCAGCCGCGGCTTGATGATGCCGATCAACAGCGAACGCGGCATGTGATTGACAGCCTCTTCATCGCTCTCGCCGACTTGCGGCACGGCAATGATTTCACCGGCATCCGACGGACTTGGAACGGCACTGCCGTAGAGCGTCTTCAACCGCTCGGCATGAGTGACCGGTGCAGACAGGCCGCGCGCAATATCGGTGGTCACGTGCCCGCCGCCGATCGCCACGCTGTCGGCATGAATGAGAGAGCCGTCGTAGAACACGCCCATATTGGTGGTCCCGCCACCCATATCGACAATGGTGACACCGAGATCCATTTCGTCTTCGACCAAGCAAGCGAGCCCCGAGGCATATTGCGACAACGCCATATCGGCCATCGTCAAATGGCAACGCTCGACGCACACAGACAAATTCCTGAGCGGGCCGGTGGCCGCGGTGACCACATGCATGTTGACGCCGAGGCGGTCACCATACATGCCGCGCGGATCCCGGATCCCGCGCGAGCCGTCAATGGTGAAGCCGACGGGGATGGCATGGACGACCTGGCGCTCGCCCGGTTCGTGCCGCGTGCGTGCATGATCCAACACCCGGTTGAGATCGGATTCGGTGACCGCATGGCCGGCGATGGCGACTTCCACGCCAACGGTATGCGAGGCCGGAAAGCCGCCCGAGAGATTGACGAAGACGTCTTCCAGGGTCTCGTCGGCCATGCGCTCCGCCGCGTCGACCGCGGTGCGGATACAGGCTTCGACATCGTCCATGTCGGTGATAACGCCGCCCTTCATGCCTTTCGATATCTGATGCCCAATCCCGGTTACGCGCACCGATTCCTCGTCGGCGCGTGCAATGAAGCAACAAACCTTCGTCGTCCCAATATCTAGTGCTGCGATTAGCCCGTTTCGCGCCACCTGGTATCCCTCTCCGTTACGATTTTCAGCCACAATTGCCGCCCGCTGTTCATGTATTATTGCCCAATGCTTCACGCGCTTTTCTTCCGCTTTCCGTCAACCGGAGGATCAAGCGGCCGGGTATCCGTAGATCAATGAGAGCGAGGTCTTTTGACAAAATCTTTTCGCTCCGTTGTAGGCGCGACAGGCGCTGCCATTCGTTACGAATGTCACTTTCGGGCAGCCGAATAATCAGGCCCTCGGTCAGGCCGACATCCCAGCGCCGTTCTCGGATCAGGGAGGCCCAGCGAACCCGGCGATAAAGCTCAGGCTCGCCCGCCAGTACGTCCAACAGGCCAGCCGCCAGCGGCGCCGCGCCCTTGCCGATGACGCGCGGCAAGCGTCGATAGGGATCAAGGCCGTGCGTGGCAATTTCCGCGCCCTCACCATCAATGAGCACGATCTCGCCCTGGCGTTGCCAACGCGCGATCGGCACGCGTTCGTCGATTTCGATATGCAGCCGGTCGGGCAACAGCCGGCTCAAGGTCGCGTTCCGGACCCAACCCAACGCCTGCAAACGGGCGTGTGCCGCTTTGAGATCGACGGTCAAGATTGGATCGCCGCGATTGACGGCGAGGGCTGCCATGAGCTCTTCCGGCGGCGCGCGATGACGCCCCGCGAGAGTGATCTGCTGCACTGTAAGGCGCGAGCCCACCATGCTCTCGACCACGCTACGCTCTATCAATTGCGCCAAGCGATCGACTTGGCCGCTCCGCCACAGCCAAATGCCGGAGCCGAGCAACCCAGCCGCCGCGACCACAACGATGATTGTCATAATCGTCGTGTGGCGCAGCCGGGCCGCCTGGCGCCGGCGCCCCGATCGGCGTCGCCGGGCTCCGCGTTTGACCTCGGCCGCCGACGGGACGGCAACCGCGAAAATCGCGCGCCAGAATGTACTGAAAGCGCGGACTACGCGTTCGGCGATCGGGTCGGCGGAGCCTTTGCTCGACCTTGAAGGGGCAACGCGGTCTTTGGTATTGGCGCTCAACGGTCGCATCCTGCGTCCTCCACCATCCAGGCACAGAGATCGGCAAAGCCGATGCCCTTATGTGCCGCGATCTCCGGTACCAGCGACAACGGCGTCATGCCGGGCTGGGTATTGATTTCGAGCAAATAGAACTGGGCCGGGCCGTCGCCGGTGTCGTCGTAGCGAAGATCGGCACGGGACACGCCGCGACAGCCGAGCGTCTGATGCGCGAGCAAGGCCAAGCGACCGGCTTCTTCATAGTCGGCTTTCGGCAGCGGCGCCGGCATTACGTGCTCTGCAAAACCGTCGGTATATTTCGCCTGATAGTCATAGAATCGGCCTTTGGGCCGAATTTCCACTGCCCCCAAAGCACGGTCGCCCATCACCGCCACCTGAATTTCCCGGCCCGGGATGTAAGGCTCGACCAGCACGGTCTCGCCGTAATCCCAGTCGTTGTCGTTGGCCGGCCGATTGTCGCCTTCCATCACGATACGGACGCCAACGCTTGAGCCTTCGTTGTGGGGCTTGACGACGAATGGCGGTTCTATGACGGTACCGGCCAAGACTTCGTCACGCGAATACAGGCCGCCATCCGGGCAGCGAATGCCGGCATCGATAAACAAGCGCTTGGCGATCGGCTTGTCCATCGCCATCGCCGATGCCAACACGCCGGAATGCGTATAAGGAATGCCGAGAATCTCGAGCAGGCCTTGGATGGTGCCGTCTTCGCCAAACCGGCCATGCAAAGCGTTGAACACGACATCGGGCGCCAGGCCGCTCAGGGTCTGCGCCACGTCACGGTCAACGTCTATGCCGGTGACGTTGAAGCCCTTCTCGGCGAGGGCGGGCACGATCGCGTTGCCCGAGACCAAGGACACTTCCCGTTCCGCGGACCAACCGCCCATGAGAACCGCGACATGCTTGGTCATCGCCCCTCCTCCCCGTCGGAGGCGGTCACGGCCTCACCGATGCAGCGCAGTTCCCATTCCAGTTCGACACCGGTCTCGTCCAAGACACGCCGGCGGACTTCGGCGCCGAGGCCCTCGATGTCAGCGGCACTGGCATCGCCCGTATTGATCAGGAAATTGCAATGTTGTTCGGACACCATGGCACCACCTCGGACCAGGCCACGACAGCCGGCGGCATCGATCAGGGCCCAGGCGGTGTTACCCGGCGGATTCTTGAACGTCGAACCGCCGGTGCGCGAGCGCACCGGTTGTGTAGCTTCGCGCGCATCGCGAACCTCCGTCATGCACGCGGCAATGGCCGCCGGATCGGCAGACTCGCCCGCCAATGTGGCCTCGACGAAGATCCAATCAGCCGGCGCGTCGGAATGGCGGTATCGCAAACCCAAATCGGCGGCCTTGACCCGGTGCAGGGTGCCGCGGCCATCGACGGCGAGCGCGGAGATCAATACGTCACTGATCTCGCGGTCATAGGCGCCGGCGTTCATACGGAGCGCGCCGCCGATCGAGCCCGGTATGCCGCGCAAGAACTCCAACCCGGCGAGGCCGTTGCGGGCGCAGTCGAGGGCCACGGAGACGTCGGAGGCGCCGGCGCCGACGGTCACTTCGACGCCCGAGAAGGCGGCTTTGGAAAAGGCTCGGCCCAGGCGGATCGTCACACCGCGCACACCGCCGTCGCGGACCAACAGATTTGAACCTACACCGATGACGGTGACCGGAACGTCGGCCGGCTTTGCCGCCATGAAGTCAACCAGATCGTCGCGATCGGCAGGCCGAAACAACATGTCGGCCGGACCACCGACGCCAAACCAGGTGAGTTTCGCCAACGAAGCCTTGGGCTCGAGGCGCCCGCGGACCGGCGGCAGGCGGTCGATCCAGCCAACATCGATCGGGGCGGCCATCATGCTTGCGCCCCCTGTTTGCGACCGTAGTAGCGCCGCAGGTCCTCGGGAAGCGCGTTGGCCCAGGCGGATATATTCCCGGCACCGAGGCAGACAACCAAGTCGCCCGAGGCCGCGACGTCGGCGACGATTTCGGCCAAGGCATCGGGATCGGCCAACGCCAAGACATGACGATGCCCCCGGTCCTGCAGTCCGGTGACGAGGTGATCGCGGTCGACGCCATCGATCGGCGCCTCGCCGGCGGCATAGACATCGGCCACCACGACGGTGTCGGCATCATTGAAACAGCCGCAGAATTCCTCGAACAGATCCCAAAGCCGGGTGTAGCGATGCGGCTGGACCACGGCAATGATGCGGCTTGCCGGATAGGATTCACGCGCCGCCTTGAGTACGGCGGCGATCTCCACGGGATGGTGACCATAGTCGTCGACAATGGTTACGCCACCAGCCTCACCGGTGCGGGAGAAACGGCGCTTGACGCCCTTGAAGTCGGCCAAGCCACGACGGATGGCATCGTCGGTCATGCCAAGCTCGTGCGCCACGGCAATCGCCGCCAGACTGTTCTGTACATTGTGGGCGCCGGGCATCGGCAAGGTCAGGTTATTGATGACATGTTCGCTGCCATGCCGGCGATCCTGGATTGCCGCGTCGAACCGGCTGGCACCGCCGCCATGTTCCAGATCGACGGCGCGGATGTCGGCTTGCGGACTGAACCCGTAAGTCACTAGGCGCCGGTCCGGAATGCGCCCGATCATGGCCTGAACTTCCGGATGGTCGATACAAAGTGCCGCGAAGCCGTAGAACGGAATGTTCTCGACAAAGGTCTGAAAGGCGTCGCGGATGGCGTCGAAGTCACCATAGAAATCGAGATGTTCCGGATCGATGTTGGTGACGATGGCAATGGTCGCGGGCAGCTTGACAAAGGTACCGTCGGATTCGTCGGCTTCGGCCACCAACCATTCGCCCGACCCGAGCCGGGCGTTGGTGCCATAGGCATTGATGATGCCGCCATTGATCACCGTCGGATCGAACGCACCGGCATCCAACAGCGCCGCTACCATCGATGTCGTCGTGGTCTTGCCGTGGGTGCCGCCGACGGCGATCGACCATTTCAACCGCATCAGTTCCGCCAGCATTTCGGCCCGGCGTACGACCGGGATGAAGCCGGCACGTGCGGCCTCCAGTTCCGGATTGCCGGCCGCCACCGCCGACGAGACGACAACCGCACCGGCCTCGCCAAGATTTTCGCCGGCATGGCCTTCGAACACCGGAATGCCCAAATCCCGGAGCCGCGTGACGTTGGCGTTTACCGCCAGGTCGCTGCCCTGCACTTTGTAGCCGAGATTGTGCAGCACCTCGGCGATACCGCTCATGCCGATGCCGCCGATACCGACGAAGTGCACGGGTCCCATATCGAGTGGCAGGGTCGGTCTCATGCTGCGATCTTCCCTGCCATTTTGGTGACGGAAAGCGGCTTGTCCCCGCCCAGCGCCAGCGCCTCGACAAGATCCGCCAAGCGCTCCGCGGCGTCGACCCGGCCAAGCTCATGCGCTTTCTTCGCCATGTCCCGAAGTGTCCGCGGGTCGCGCAGCAGGGCCTCGACGGATTCGCGACAGGCCAATTCGGTGAACCGTTCCTGGCGCATCATCCAGGCCGCGCCTTTGTCGGCTAGGGCCCGCGCGTTGACCGCCTGATGGTCATCAGCGGCATGCATATAAGGTACCAAGATCGCCGGTCGGCCGGCCGCCATGATCTCGGCCGCACTCGAGGCCCCGGCCCGCATGATCGCCAGATGCGTAGTTGCCAACAGGCCCGGGATATTGTCGATAAATGTTGCTAGATCGGCGGTGATGCCGGCGTCGGCGTAGATCTTTTCAACACGCACCAGATCTTCGTCCCGGCACTGTTGCGTCACCCTGAGCCGGATTCGCATGTCGTCGTCGAGGCTGGCCAGGGCGGCGGGCACAACGTCGCTCATGATCCGCGCGCCTTGGCTGCCGCCGGTAACCAGCAACCGCAGCGGGCCATCATCCGGCGCCGAATAAGGCAAATCCCGTACCGCGGCAAATGTATCGCGAACCGGATTGCCGGTGATCGTGACTTTTTCGATATCGCCGTCGGTCAGGCCCGCGGTTTCCGGAAATGACGTCGCGATCGCCGTGACCCGTGGCGCCAACCAGCGATTGACCCGGCCAAGCAGCGCATTTTGTTCGTGCAGCAGGGTGGGCAATCCGGCCCTGGTCGCCGCCACCATGGCCGGAAACGCCGGATAGCCGCCGAAGCCGATGACGATGGCCGGTCGGAAGCGTCGCAGTTTTCCGCGCGCTGCCAAAATTCCGGCGCCGATTTGCACGGCTGCGCTGAATTTGATGAGCAATCCGCCGGCTGGACTGGCCGCCGGCACCGTATGGACCTCCAAGTCCGGCGCCGCCGACAGGTATTCGATACCGCGCGCGTCGGTAATGACAATGACCCGGTGGCCGCGCGCCACCAACGCCGCCGCCAGCGCCTTGGCCGGGAACATGTGCCCGCCCGTGCCGCCGGCGGTCAGAACGATCGGTTTCTTAGCCGTCATCGTTCGTCTCCCGCGCGCGGCCGACGCCGGGTCAATGCCAGCATCATGCCGATGCCCAACGCCAAAGACAGCATTGACGAGCCGCCGTAGGATATGAACGGAAGGGTCATGCCCTTGGTCGGCAGCAGGCTGAGATTGACGCCGATGTTGATGACTGCCTGCAGACCGAACTGCGTCGCCAATCCGGTGACCGCGAGCAGAACGAACATGTCCTGTTCGGCGATCAGTCGCCCGAGGCTGCGTATGACGACATAGGCAAACAGGCCGATAATCACGGCACAGAGCGCCAAGCCGAATTCCTCGCCGGCGACGGCAAAGATGAAGTCCGTATGGGCGTCCGGCAGTCGAACCTTGACGTCGCCCTGCCCCGGTCCACGGCCGAGAACGCCGCCGAGCGCAAAAGCGTCCATGGCACGATCGATTTGATAGTTGCCGGCGCTCGGATCGAGAAAACTATCGATGCGGTCGGCGACATGGCTAAACGTCGCATAGAGCAAAAAGAATCCCGCCAGCGCCGCGGTGCCGAGCAGCGCCACCCAATAGATCGACAATCCGGCGACGAAATATTGCGCGAACCAAACCGCCGACACCACCAGGGCCATGCCGACATCGGGCTGCAGCAGCAACAGCGTCAACACTGCGGCGAACAGGACGATCGAGATGCGTTCGCCCGACCAGCCGTCGATGCGCCGCCCTTCGGCAAACATCCAGGCGGCGACGACGGCGAAACTGGGTTTAAGAAATTCCGACGGCTGCAGCGACAGGCTGCCGAGCCGAAGCCAGCGTTGCGCGCCCTTGATCTCCGGCCCGACCAACAGGGTCAGCATGACCAGGCCAAGCGATATCAGGAACACCACGATCGCCAGGCGCCGGACCCGGAGCGGCGGCAGCAATGACACGCCAAACATCAAGCCAACACCGAGGATCATGAACACGATCTGCCGCTTGACGAAATGAAATTGCCCGAAATCGAGTTTAGTCGCGACTGCCGGACTGGCGGCCAAGGTCAAGACGAAACCGACCCCGATCAACAGGCCCAATGCCAACAGGCTCCAGCGATCGACGGTCCACCACCAGTGACCGATGACCGAGGTATCGGTGCGCCGAAAGCCGGTCATGACCGCGCCTCTTGCAGCGCCAGGACTGCATGGCGGAAGGCATCGCCGCGGGCCTCGAAGTCCACAAACTGATCGAACGACGCGCAAGCCGGCGACAACAGCACCACTGCGCCCGGCAGCCCGTCACGCCGCGCCATGGCGCTCGCCGCCGCCACCGCTTGGTCAAGATCAGCGCTGTCGGACCAGGCCACGCGGCCTTGCAGGGTTTCGCCAAAGCGGGGCGTCGCTTCGCCGATCAGAAACGCATGCTTGATGCGTCGATCATAGAGTTCGATGCCATCGAGGCCGTCGCTTTTCGGCCGGCCGCCGACGATCCAATAAATGGTCTCGTAACAAGCCAGCGCACGCGCCGCCGAGACTGCGTTGGTGGCCTTGGAATCGTTGACGAAGGCGACGCCGTCGATCTCAGCGATCCGTTCCTGGCGATGGGCGAGGCCGGGAAACGTCATCAGGCCGTCCGCGATCTCGTCCGGCGCAATTTCCAACGCCCGGCAGGCAGCGTAGCATGCAGCCGCGTTCTGCCAGTTGTGGGCGCCAGGCAAACTTGAGGCCTTGGTGAGGTCGATTTCCCTGCCGGACGATGATCCGGCAATATCGTCGAACAGCACGCCACCAACCACGGAGACGCCGCCGGGTTGCCGAAAGCCGACGGAAATGGCGATAACGCGGGGCCGACCGCGCGCCTTCAGCTCGGAGAAAATTTCGGCGCCATAGGCATCGTCGATACCGACAATGGCGATGGCGTCATGTTGCTGGGCCTGAAACAACCGCTTCTTGACCGCGACATAGCCGTCCATATCACCATGCCGGTCGAGATGATCGGGGCTGATGTTGAGCAACACCGCGACCGACACGATGAGCGACGGCGTCAGATCTATTTGATAGGAGGACAGCTCCAGAATGTAATCCGCACCGGCCGGTAGGTGCTCGAACGCCAGCACCGGCGGCCCGAGATTGCCACCGACCTCAACGCGGCGGCCGGCGCGCTGCATGACATGTCCGATCAAGGCGGTGGTGGTCGACTTGCCGTTGGTCCCGCTGACCGCGGTCTTGCGCACATCCCGCGTCGAGCGAAACAGCAATTCCACATCACCGATGATTTCGGCGCCGGCGGACCTTGCCTTGTCGACGATCGGATGTGGCCGCGGATGGGTGAGCGGCACGCCAGGGCTCAGCACCAGCGCCGATACATCGCGCCAATCGACCGTCAACGCGTCCTTCAGCGGCAGACCTTGCGCTATGGCCGCCTGCCGATGCGCGTCGTCGTCGTCCCAGGCAAAAACGTTGGCGCCGCCGGCGATCAGCGCCTTGGCCGCCGCCAGACCGCTGCTGCCGAGGCCGAAGACGGCAACCTCTTGATCTTGGAAACAATCGACGCGGATCATCGGCTCACCTCAGCTTCAGCGTCGACAGGCCGACCAAGGCGAGGATGACGGCGATGATCCAAAAGCGAATAACGATGGTCGGCTCCGCCCACCCCTTTTGCTCGAAATGATGATGCAGCGGCGCCATGCGAAAGACCCGGCGGCCGGTCAGCTTGAAAGACGCCACTTGTACGATCACGGAAACGGTTTCGAGCACGAATAGACCGCCGACGATGGCCAACACCAGTTCATGCTTGGTAACCACCGAGATGGCGCCGAGGCCGCCGCCCAATGCCAGACTGCCGGTATCGCCCATAAACACCATGGCCGGCGGCGCGTTGAACCAAAGGAACCCCAAGCCGGCGCCGACCAAGGCGCCGCAGAAGACCGCAAGCTCACCGGAGCCGGATACGAAGTGGAGCTGCAGATAGTTGGAGAACACCGCATTGCCGGCGAGGTAAGCGATCAACGCGAACGTCGCCGCCGCGATCATGACCGGCACGATGGCAAGGCCATCGAGGCCGTCGGTCAGGTTCACCGCGTTCGAGGCGCCGACGACCACCAGCACGCCCAGCACGACGAAAAACCACCCGAGCTGCAGCACATATTGCTTGAGGAACGGTACCGCCATTCCGGTGGCCAACGGCTCCGGCATGAGCCGCATGATCCACAAGGTGGCGGCCGCCGCGACCAACACTTCGATCGCCAGTTTAAGCCGGCCGTTCAAGCCGCGCGTCGAATGATGGCTGACCTTGAGATAATCGTCGGCAAAACCGACCATGCCGAAACCGAGCGTCACCAAGAGAATCGCCCAGACATAGCCGTTGCGAAGATCCGCCCAAAGCAATGTCGCCACCGACACGGCCAACAGAATGAGCAGCCCGCCCATAGTCGGCGTGCCTTTCTTGGCGACCACATGACCGGCCGGACCGTCGTCACGGATCGGTTGGCCGGCCGATTGCTTCGACTTGAGCCAACGAATGATGCTCGGACCAATGACGAAACTGACCAAAAGCGCGGTCAGCACGGCGCCGCCGGTGCGAAACGTCAAATAGCGAAATATATTAAGCATACCGAATTGCTCGGCGAACGGCACCAGCAGGTTGAACAGCATCAGCCGCCTCCCCCCGCACCGGTCATGTCCGGATGATCGCCGTTGTTCTCGCGTAAGGCCAACAACCCGGCGACGACCGGACCGAGCCGCGAGCCGAGCGAGCCTTTTACCAAGACCACGTCGCCGGCGCGGAGCGCCGCCGCGACGGGCGCCAACAAGGCCTCACTATCCGCGGCATAGTGGCCTTGCAGGACCGGCGGCAGCGCCTCAAACAAGGCGGCCATATGCGGTCCGGCGCAGAACGCCAAATCGATATTTCGGTCGACCAATTCGCCGGCAAGCGCGCGATGAAAACCGTCGGCCTGGTCGCCGAGTTCGCGCATATCGCCGAGCACGGCAACGCGCCGGCCACGTGGCCCGGGGCGGGCCGCCGCCAACAAATCGAACGCTGCGCGCATGGCCACCGGACTGGCATTATAGCTTTCGTCAATGACCTCGATCGCACCGGCGCCCCATCCGAGATGGTGGCGCTGACCGCGGCCCGGCGGCGCTTGGACGTCGGCCAGGGCCAACCCGGCAATCGCCAGGTCGCCGTCCAACGCCTGGACCGTCGCCAGAACGGCGAGGGAATTGGTTACCCAATGGCGGCCCGGCGCGCCAATTTTGTACGCCAGCTCGGTGCCGGCGACCAGCGCGGTGACACAGCTGCAGGTTGGATGCAGCACGTCGCGCGTCAAACGCGTCAGGCTGTCGGCATGCTGGCCGAAGGAATGAATCTGTTCGATACCGTCGTCAAGGGCGTGTGCGCATAGACGATCGAAATACGCGCCGTCCCGGCCGAGCACGGCGGTGCCGCCGGGCAGCACGCCGGAAAAGATTTCGGCCTTGGCATCGGCGATCGCGTCAACCGATTGGAAATAAGCGAGATGCACCGCCTCGACATTGGTGACGAGCGCGATATGCGGCCGGACTTGCGCGACCAGCGGCCGAATTTCGCCGGGATGATTCATGCCGATCTCGAAAATGCCGAACTCGGTATCGCGCGGCATGCGGGCGAGCGAAAGCGGCACTCCCCAGTGGTTGTTGTAACTGCCGACGCTGGCATGGGTGCGGCCCAGTCGTGAGAGGACCTGTGCCAAGGCCGACTTGGTTCCGGTCTTGCCGACGCTGCCGGTTATCGCAACGATCCTGGCGGTAACCCGCTGTCGGGCCGCCCGGCCCAAGGCCTCCATGGCGTGGAGCGTATCCGCCACGACAATAAGCGCGGCATCCTTCGGCAGCCCTTCCGGCACTGCGGCGACGATTGCCGCCGCCGCGCCGTTGGCCAACGCGTCGACAACAAACCGGTGGGCGTCATGGTTCGGACCGCGGAGGGCCACAAACAAATCGCCGGGCTGGACACTGCGGCTGTCGATGGCAACGCCGGTGGCGTCCCAGTCGGGCCCGACCGACCGGCCGCCGGTCGCCGCCACGGTTTCTTGCGCCGTCCACAGGATACCGTCGCTCATGAAAGCCTCCCGGATAGCGCTTCGACAGCGCGCCGGGCTTCGATGGCGTCGTCGAACGGCAATACCCGATCGCCGACGATCTGGCCCGGCTCATGGCCTTTGCCGGCGATGACCAGGACATCTTCGGCCGCCAAGCCAGCGACGGCCGAGCGTATGGCGTCACGCCGGTCGCCGATCTCGAGCGCGCTGCCGGCGCCGGCCATCGCCTCGGCGCGAATTGCAGCCGGATCCTCGCTGCGCGGATTGTCGTCGGTGACGACAACGCGATCGGCCAAGGCGGCGCTGACCGCGCCCATTTGCGGGCGTTTGCCGCGATCACGATCGCCGCCGCAGCCGAAGATGACCACAAGCTTGCCGGCGACATGCGGGCGTACTGCTTCCAACACGGTGCGGAGCGCATCCGGCGTATGGGCGTAGTCGACATAGATCGGCGCGCCGCTCGGATGGCGGGCGGCAAGCTCAAGCCGGCCGGGCACCGATTGCACGTGATCGGCATAGGTCAGCATAGGTTCCGGATCGACGCCGGTCGCCAAGGCCAAACCCATGGCGCACAGCAGATTCTCTGCCTGGAAGGCGCCGATCAACGGCAATTCCACGGTATGCCGACGACCGAGAATGTCGAGTTCGAGATGCTGGCCGGCCGCCGTCGGTCGGCAATCGAGCAGGCGCAGATCCTGGCCGGCCCGGCCGTAACTCAAAAGGCGATGGCCGGCGGCGCGGCAACGGACGCTGACGGCGTCGTAGATTTCGGCGTCCGCGTTCAAGACGGCGTGCCCGCCCGGCGCCATGATCTCCTCGAACAACCGCATCTTCGCGTCGAGATAAGCTGCCGTTGTCGGATGGTAGTCCAAGTGATCGCGGCTCAGATTGGTAAAGGCGCCGGCAATGATGTCGACGCCGTCAAGTCGGCATTGATCGAGCCCGTGACTGGAGGCTTCCAGCACCAGATAGCCGACCCCCGCTTCGGCGACTTCAGCTAAAATGCTGTGCAAGGTGACGGCGTCCGGCGTGGTGTGGACGACGGTATGGTCGACGTTCGGAGCATCGAGGCCGAGCGTGCCAAGGCTCGCCGCAGTTAGGCCGGCGGCGCTCCAGAATTGCCGGGTGAAGGCCGCCACCGAGCTTTTGCCATTGGTCCCGGTAACCGCGGCCACCGTGGCGGGCTGGCGCCCATAAAAGCGCGCCGCCATGCGGGCGAGACGGTGGCGCGGATTGGCATCGCGTACGCCGGCGACCGAGTCCGGAATGGCGCCGGCCGCGGACCCGGCGAGAACGGCCACCGCCCCGCGTGCGACCGCGTCCTTGATGAACCGCGCGCCATCGGTTTGACTGCCGGCAAGGGCTGCGAACAGATAGCCCGGCTGTACGTCGCGGCTATCGGCCGTGAGGCCGCGGATATCCACGTCGGCCGTCGCGCCCAAACTGTCGCCATTTATCAGCTCAGAAAGTTGCAACCCTCGGGTCCCTGCTATTGATTCTGACTTTGAGTTTCTCGCGTATCGCGTCTGAGTCTTCATCGACCGGCGCGACGCCGAGCAACGGCGCAATACGGGATACGATGCGGCCGACCACCGGCGCCGCCGTCAACGACGCCGTTGCGCGGCCCTTGGTCTGACGATTGCCGCGCGGCTCGTCGAGCATGACGACGACGACATAACGCGGCGTCGTCATCGGAAAGGCGCCGACAAAGGAGGTGAGCAGCGCCTCGCGGTCATAGCCACCGTCTTTGGCCTTTTCCGCCGTACCGGTCTTGCCGCCCACGACGTAGCCCGGCGCCGCCGCCCTGCGGCCGGTTCCCTGGGCTACGACCAGCCGCATCAACCGGCGAACCTGGTCGGACGTCTTGCGGTCGAGTACCCGCCTTTGTGGTTTGGCGACGGGATCGAGCAGCAGAGTCGGCTGGACCTGCATGCCGCCGTTGACCACGGTCGCGGCGGCGGATGCCATTTGCAGGATGCTGACCGACAAGCCATGGCCGAAGGCGATGGTCAGGGTTTCGATTTCATGCCATTGCGATGGCAGGATCGGCGCGCTGACTTCCGGCAATTCGATCGACGGCTTTTTCAACAAGCCGAGGCGGCCGAGAAATTCCTGTTGTCCGGCGGTGCCGACGGCGGCCGCCATCTTCGCCGCACCGATGTTCGACGAATACATGTAGATCTCGGGAACCGACAACCAGCGCCGCTTCGCGTGGTAGTCGCGAATGATAAATCGCGCCGCCCTGAGCGGCTTGGTCGCGTCATAACCGCCGGTCATGCGAACCGCGCCGCTGTCGAGCGCCATGGCGGTGGTGAAGGTCTTAAACGTCGACCCCATTTCGTAGACACCGAGCGTGACCCGATTGAAAAGTGCTTCCTTGGTCGCGTCGCGCGGTAGGTTGGGGTCGAAGTCCGGCAACGACACCAGGGCCAATACCTGGCTGTTGGCGACGTCAAGCACCAGACCGGCCGCGCCGATCGCTTTGAAAGTTCGACGGGCTTCGTCCAGTTCCTCGCGAACGGCGTGTTGCAGGCGGATATCGATGGACAAGACGAGCTGATCGTCACCCGATTTTGGATGGGACAAGCGCCCGTCAAACGTTTTCTCGACGCCGGCAATTCCATTGTTGTCGATGCTGGTGAAACCCAGGACGTGCGCCGCCAACGCGCCATAGGGGTAGATCCGGCGTTCCTCTTCCTGGAACTCCAAACCCGGAATCCCGAGGCCGTTGACCGCCGCTTGTTGGCGCGGCGTCAGACCGCGCTTGAGCCAAACGAACTGCGACTTTGTGCGTAGCTTGCGCCGCAACCGGTTGAGTTCGATGTCGGGCAAAATGCCGTGCAGGGCTTCGGCCGCCTCAGCTGGATTGGGCATGATGCTGGGATTGGCGTAAAGCGATGCCGCATTGATATTGGTCGCCAGCAACGCGCCGTTGCGATCGACGATCGATGCCCTGCTCATATGCGGCAGGCCGATCGCCGCAGTGCCGTCGCTGGTACGGGCCGTGCGCGCCAAGGTCGGTTCAAGCGACGCATTGATGAGGGTCACATCGACCAGCCGGGCGCCAAGCACCGTGAACAAGGCACCGAATGCCAGCGCGATCAACGAAACCCGGAGCCGGCAGGCGGCAACACTCTGCATGGCGGCGCCTTGCAGCGGAACGGCACCGTCGGTGTCAGGTCCGTAGGGGTCGCCGGAGGCCGGCTGGTTGGGCGTCCGCGGCAGGCCGTTCATCGCCGATACTCCGCGACAAATGTTGCCGGGCGCCGCATCGGGCGCTTCATGCCGGGCGCCGGATCCACCAGGCCCCGCTCCGGCAATTCCGACAAACTGGCAATCACTTGGCTCGGCGCCAACGGTTCGAGCGGCAGAAACTTGCCGGAAAGACGCTGCAACACCTCGGGACGGTTCAGATAGGCCCACTCGGCCCGCAACACCTGGATCGCCGCCTGCTCGCGCAGCAGCACGTCATTGTGACGGCCCAGTTCGCGTTCCAGGCGACGCACCTCGTTGCTCATCTGGTAGAGCCCAAAGGCGGCCGCGACGGCCAGAACCAGTATCGCCATGGTAATCGAGCGCCTCATGCCGCGAGTCCTTCGTCCGGCCAGGGTTCGGCGTCGGTGCGTTCGGCGGCGCGGAGCCGGGCGGAACGCGCCCTGGGATTGGTCCCGGTTTCACCGGCGCTCGGCTTGACCACACGCCCGCTCAGCAGACGAAAACTTGGGCTCTGGCCGGCGTCGGCCGGCTCCGGCTGATGGCGCGACGGCCGGGCTGTCCGACCGGCTCGGGTCTGCAGGAAGCGTTTCACAATCCGGTCTTCCAGCGAATGAAACGCGACGACCACCAGCCGGGCGCTCGGCGCCAAGATGCGCTCGGCGGCCGCCAGGCCTTGCTGCAGTTCGCCAAGTTCGTCGTTGACGGCGATCCTGAGCGCCTGAAAAGTCCGGGTCGCCGGGTGAATGCCGCGGCCGCCGCCGCGCGGACCGATCGCCTTGACGACGATCTCCGCCAACTCCGCGGTTCGCGCCAGGCGCCGCTCGGCGCGGGCGGCGACGATCGCCCGCGCCACGCGCCGGGCTTTGCGCTCCTCGCCGTAGCGCGACAAAATCCAAACAATCCGGCTTTCGGGATCGTCGTTGACAATATCGGCGGCGCTGCGGCCGGACCGCTGCATGCGCATGTCGAGCGGACCGTCATGACTGAATGAGAAGCCGCGCCCCGGATCGTCGAGCTGTGGCGAGGAAACGCCGAGATCCAGCGCGACGCCGTCGACCCGGTAAACCGAGACCGCCGCCAGCAGCGCATCCATGACCGAAAACCGTCCTTCGAGCATCTGCAGACGGCCGGAATAGTCGGCCGCCATTTGCAGCCCGGCTGCGACGGCATCCGGGTCACGATCGATGCCATAGACCCGGCACGTCGCGGCTTCGAGCATTGCTTTGGCATATCCGCCACGCCCAAACGTACCATCAACGTACAACGCGCCATCGCGCGGCGCCAAAGCCTCGATTACCTGTTCCACCATGACCGGGCGATGCACCAGAGCCTCAGTCATCGGACGGTCCGCCGTTTGGCTTCAAGCGGCCGCGATGGCGAAGCGCCCGTTCGCGGGACTGGCGCTTGAAGGCGGCGGCGGCCTCAGGCTCCCAAATCTGGAAGCGATCGCCCTGGCCGACGAAGGCGGCGTGGCCGGTAATGGCGGCATGCTCCATCAGCCAACCCGGCATGATGATCCGGCCTTCGCCGTCGAACGACAATTCGACGGAATCCGACATGATCGAAGACGCCAGGTCGTCGCGTACTTCGTCGAACGGATCGAAGGCGCCCAGGCGCTCCTGCAAAGAGTTGAGGAAATCCATGCCGCAGGCTTCGATCGCCTGATGGGCGTAGGAGGGAAACAGGATGATGCCTTCAAAGCCCTGGCGGGCCAATTCCGCGCGGTATCGCGCCGGCACAGACACCCGGCCTTTTTTGTCCACCTTGTTGGTGTATGTGGACAGAAAAAGAGCCATTTCCCCCAATCCTGATTGCTCCCTCGGGAGCCTTAATCACCGGCGACCAAAATGGTCCCTTGAACCCAGCAAACACGGGTCCAAATGTGCTACAAGATGGAGTATCATGGGATCTGATGGGGGTCAATGGTATTCCCATGGGAATACGCATAAATACAAAGACATTCTGGCCATAATTCGGGTTTGCATGTGCCGGGTGGCGAATCCTCAAAATGGTGTTGGGTGGCAGCCTCCTTAGGTGGCATCGTGGAAACCTAATTCTGAACGCCAACTCGGGCGAAAATGTGCCGAAGTCTTGGTCATTTTGTGAGAGCCTCTGTCACGGATAGTGCCGATAGAACGATTGAACGGGCATTGACCTCTGTCGTTGTTAGCCCGACCCTTTGTTTTGGACTTTTGAAAACGAGATACCGGCATGCCCAATTCCGAGATTCAGCGGTTTGACCATCCGGCGGCATGGCATACGGCCGACTTCCCAGACAAGGACGCCATCGCTGTGGACCTCGAGCCAAGGCACATTGACGCCATGCTGGCCGTGCTGACGGATGACAGGCGGCCAGACGTCGACGATCAACCGGCGACACCGGCGCGGTACCCGCTCGCCGCGATCGCCAAAGATGTCGCGGATTGGACGCGCGTGGTCCAACACGGCCGGGGCCTGTTATTGCTCAGAGGTTTTCCCGTGAATGCCGTCAATCTGACCGGCCTCAGGCAGATATACCTTGCCCTCGGTTGCCATTTCGGCCGACCGGTTTCACAAAGCGCCATGGGCGACCTGGTCGGTGACGTCGTCGACGTCGGTGGCACGGACAAGCGCGAACGCGCCTACCGGAACAGCCGGGAATTAAACCTGCATACGGACCGCTGCGACATCATTGGAATGCTGTGCATCCGCCCGGCCGCGCGTGGCGGGCTCAGCGGTTACGCCAGTGCGTTGACCATTCACAATCGCATGCTGGCCGAGCGTCCGGCATTATTGGCGTCGCTCTACCGCGGTTATTTTCACCATCGTTTCGGCGAGCAACCGCCGGGCGAGCCGCCGGTCACCAGCGATCGCATACCCATCTTCTCGGTGACCGACAATGTGCCCAGCGTCATCTACATCCGCGGCTACATTGACCTTGCCGTCGAAGAAGGGCATGTGAAATTAACCGACGATGAACGCGACGCGCTTGATTTGATGGATAGCATTGCCAATCGGCCTGACGTCCGGCTGGATTTCGGAATGGAACCGGGCGAGATATGCTTCGTCAATAATTGCCTTCTGTTACACACCCGCACGGCATTCGAGGATGCGGCCGATCCCGGCATGAAGCGTCACCTCATGCGCCTATGGCTGCGTCAAGACGACCGCCCGATGGCACCCGGTGTCGCTTTACTTAAAGGCAGCGCCGGCATCATGAAACAGGCAGGCAAGGGCACCTACTATGTGCCGCCCGCCGAAGCCGGGCGGTGACACGGGAAAATGGTGCCGGACGGCCTGTAAGCCGGGTTCTGTGTCCGTCTTCGAAAAGACGGCGATGACCATTCCTCTAGGACGGCCGTTACCGACTGCCTCAAGCAACCCACCCGGACGGCGGATCCGGAAACTGATCCCGTCACCTGCTGGGGTGACCAGCCGTCCCTATTCGGTCTTGCTCCCGATGGGGTTTACCAAGCCGCTCCCGTTGCCGGGCGCGCGGTGCGCTCTTACCGCACCCTTTCACCCTTGCCGGCAGCCTAAACCGAGCCGGCGGTTTGCTTTCTGTGGCACTTTCCCTAGGGTTACCCCCGCCGGGCGTTACCCGGCATCGTATTTCCGTGGAGCCCGGACTTTCCTCCCCCCGCAACCTGACATCGCGTGCCCGGCGCGGGCGGCGGCCATCCAGCCGTCCGACACACCTTTGACTTAGGCCGCGTTGCTTCGTTGGTCAATACTCAGCCGGCAACAACTGCCACAAGAGCGCCTGGGTCTCGGCATCGGCCAAGCCGTCGACGCGAGCCGGGCGAAAATGCCGCTGGAACGCGGCGACCACGGCTTCAGTCGCTGCATCGTAGGCGCCCGTGCCCTCGATCCGGTAGCCGACGGCGTCGAAAGCGAGCTGCAAATCCAACACCGCGCCGCCCTGCATGCCGGGCGCCAGATCCGGTGGCGGTTCCGCCGATGGTGGCGGTACCGGCCAAACACCGACGCCGGCAGCGGCGAGACCAGCCCAATCGAACAACTCACCGGGATCCTGTTTGCGCTCGGGCGCCACGTCGGAATGGCCGAGAACCCGCGCCGGCAATATCGCATGACGCGCCAGAATGTCGGCAGCCAACGTCTTCAGACAGGCCATTTGCGCATCCGCAAAGGGCCGATAGCCGAATTCGTGGCCGGGATTGTGGAGCTCGACGCCAATCGAACAGCCGTTGATATCGGTCTCGCCGCGCCAATAGGCCCGGCCGGCGTGCCAGGCGCGGCGATGTTCGGGCACCATGGCGAAACAGCGCCCGTCCTCGCCGATCAAATAGTGCGCACTCACTTTGGCCGCCGGGTCCGTCAGCCGGTCGCGTGCCGCGGCAAAATCGGTCATGCCGGTATAATGCAAAACCAGCATGTCGATCCGGTGGTCGCCGCGACCATCATGGTTCGGTGACGGACAATCAATGAACGCGAGTGTGGCCATGGCACCGGCCTCGTCAGTTTATGCCGCGATGCTGGGCGACCCGTTCATAGGCGGCATTGATCGCCGCCATTTTTTCATTGGCCAAATCAATGAATTCCTCCGGCAGGCCCTTGGCCATCGCACGGTCCGGGTGGTTCTCCCTGATCAATTCGCGGTAATGCCGGCGCAATTCAACGTCGCTGATGTCGTGGGGTACGCCAAGGATTGTATAGGGATCTTCCTGATCGGCGCCGATGTGACTGGCGCGAATGCGGTCGAAATCATGACCCTTGATGCCGAAGATTTCGGCAACGCCGCGCAGAAAATCGATCTCCGCCGGGTGAATGACATTGTCGGCGCGGGCAATATGGAACAGCCCGGCCATCAGATCCTCCAGCACGGACGGATCCTGCTCGAACAGCTTGGCGATCTGGTGGGCATAGGGTTCGTATCCGTCGGCATCGCGCCGCGCCCGATCGAACACCGTGGCAACGTTTCGGACCTCATGGTCGGGGATATGAAAGACCTCGCGAAAGGCTTCGATTTCGTCGCGTGTCACGATGCCATCGGCTTTTGCCATCTTGGCGCCGAGCACGATGACGCCAATGGTGAAGGCGATTTGCTTGGTGCCGTCGCGCACCGTCGTATCGTCGCCGCGTAGTCGGTCGACGGCATGGCCGGCCAGGCCGCCGAGCATGGCGCCAAGCGGCCCGCCGAGCGCAAAGCCGGCCGCACCGCCGACTATTTTTCCCCATATGCTCATTGTATCAGCGCCCCTACGGGACCCTTTACGCCAATTCAGGCAAGGCCTGTTCCCTTGCCGGTTAATTCAGGCGGCAATATGGCAGCCTGTCGCAATTGTAAGTTTGATTGCTTCTATCGCAGCGTCACTCGGCCGTTCGGCGTGTCCAACTCGGCGATTAGTTCGGCCGCGGCACCCTGCTCTACATCGATCGTAGCGCCTACGGCGGCCAACTGCCTTGAAATGAGGTCGACATCAGGATGGACCGCGCGCAAGGACAGCAACTGGCATCCCTTGGCGCATGACTTGGTCGGATGCGGCGTCGTGCCCCAATCGATCAGAAACGGTACGATTTCGACCAGTTGGCGCTCGACCAGGGTCGCGAGCCGCCATTCCAACAGCGCCCCGTCGGGCGTCGCCCGGCTCATGTCGCGGACGTCTCCCGGATCGTAACCGGCGGCCCGGGCGCCGGCGACCACGTCGTCCAGGTCCGACGTCCGCGCCGCCCAGGCGGCGAGATGCCCACGGCTCAGCTGATCGATGCAAAACGGCCGCGGCCCGGCCGGTTCCGGCTGCTCTGGATCGGGGCCGATGATCTCAAGGTAGCTGCCGTTGCCGAAATCCATCAAGGCGTTGCGGGTGCCGATGCCTTGATGCTGGCCGCCGGGCGTCGCCTGAACCCCGGTCAGCGCTTCGATTTCGGCAATCCCCTCTGCCAAGTTCGTTACCGCGTAAACCACATGATCGCGTTCCAGTGCCACGGCCTTAGTCCTTCGTTGCTGCCTTCGCCAAAATCTCGTCGCCCCGCAACCATAGACGAGCTACCCTCTGCCTGTCGACGCGGCACCACCAAAGCCTTTATAGATGGGCCAGGGAAGCACACAGCACGGGAGCAACTCGGTCATGAATGCCCAGACCGGACCAGACGAACAATGGCAATTTTGGATCGATCGCGGCGGTACCTTCACGGACATCGTCGCGCGGCGGCCGGATGGCGGCGTCGTGACCCACAAACTGCTGTCGGAAAATCCCGATCACTATGCCGACGCCGCCTTGCAAGGCATTCGCGATTTGCTTGGCATCGCACCGGCGGCGGCGATCCCGGCCGAGATTATCGACGCCGTGAAGATGGGCACGACGGTCGCCACCAATGCGCTTTTGGAACGCAAAGGCGAGCGAACGCTGCTGGCGATCACCAAAGGATTCCGAGACGCCTTGAGGATCGGTTATCAGACCCGGCCTCGGTTGTTCGATCTGCAGATCCAGTTGCCCACCCTGCTTTATGAGCGGGTTGTCGAAATCGACGAACGCGTCAGCGCCCATGGCGAAACCGTTCGCGCACTCGACTTGGCCGCCGCGGAAGCAGCACTACGGGCCGCCTATGACGACGGCATCCGATCCGTCGCCATCCTGTTCATGCATGGCTACCGCTACCACGCCAACGAACAGGCCGTCGCCCGCTTGGCCCGAGAGATCGGCTTTACCCAGGTTTGCACCAGCCATGAAACCAGCCCGCTGATCAAGATGGTCAGCCGCGGCGACACCACCGTCGTCGATGCCTACCTATCGCCGATCCTGCGGCGTTATGTCGACCAGGTCGCCGCCGAGCTCGGCGGCACCCGGTTGATGTTCATGCAATCGAACGGCGGCTTGACCGACGCGCGCTTTTTCCAGGGCCGCGATGCCATACTCTCAGGCCCGGCCGGCGGCGTTGTCGGCATGGTCAAGACCGCCGCCATGGCCGGCTTCTCCGATGTCATCGGCTTCGACATGGGCGGCACATCGACCGACGTTTCCCACTACAACGGCACCTACGAGCGCGCCTTCGAGACCGAAGTCGCCGGCGTCCGCATGCGGGCGCCGATGATGCGCATTCACACCGTCGCCGCCGGCGGCGGCTCGATCTTGCATTTCGACGGCGCCCGCTATCGAGTCGGGCCGGATTCCGCCGGCGCCGATCCGGGTCCCGCCTGCTACCGCAAAGGCGGCCCGTTGACCGTGACCGACTGCAACGTCATGCTCGGCAAGCTGCAGCCGGCGCATTTCCCAAGCGTTTTCGGAGCCAACGCCGACGCGCCGTTGGACCAAGAGGTCGTGTGCCAAAAGTTCGCCGACCTGGCCCGTGACATCCACCAGGCGACCGGCGATAAGCGCAGCGCCGAAGACGTGGCCGCCGGCTATCTCGAGATCGCTGTCGAAAACATGGCCAACGCGATCAAAAAAATATCGGTGCAACGGGGCTATGATGTATCCCGCTACGTGCTCGCCTGTTTCGGTGGCGCCGGCGGCCAGCACGCCTGTCCGGTCGCCGACAAACTCGGCGTCAGCCAAGTGCTGCTGCACCCCTATGCCGGCGTCTTGTCGGCCTACGGCATGGGGCTTGCCGATCTCCGCGCGATGCGCGAGCGGACGGTCGAACTGGCCCTCGAACAAACCAACATGGCGGCGATCGCGACAATGCTGGATCAGCTGATCGACGATGCCGAGGCGGAGATCAAAGCGCAAGGCGTGGCCGACGACCGGATCGACCGGCAACGCCGGGTGCATGTCCGCTATGACGGCTCCGATTCCGCCCATATCGTCGATTTCGGCGATCTCGCAACCATCCGCGCCGCCTTTGAAGAGTCTCACCGACAGCAATACGGCTTCCATTCCCCGGAGAAGAAAATCATCGTCGAGACGGCGCAGGCAGAGGTTATCGGCCGTGCCGATGCGCCCGAAGACCCGGTTCTGGAAGGCGGCGGCGCGGCCGGCCGGGTCGCGCCACGCGACGAGGCCAGCGTTTATTTCGGTGACGGCCATCAGCAAACGCCGATCATTTATCGCGACGACTTGTTGCCGGGCGACGAAATTTCAGGTCCGGCCATCATCGTAGAATCAACCGGAACAACGGTGGTCGAACCCGGCTGGCAAGCGGCGTTGACGACGCGCGGACATGTGCTGTTGACGCGGGTGGTCGCGCTGCAGCGGCAGAAAGCCATCGGCACCGATATCGACCCGGTCATGCTGGAGATATTCAACAACCTGTTCATGAATATCGCCGAGCAGATGGGGCTGGTGCTGGAACGCACGGCCTATTCCGTGAACATCAAGGAACGGCTCGATTTTTCGTGCGCGGTCTTCGACCAGGATGGCGAATTGATCGCCAACGCGCCCCACATGCCGGTGCATCTCGGCTCCATGGACGAAAGCATCAAGACCGTCATTCGCGAAAACCAGGGCCGCATGGCGCCGGGTGACGTGTTCGTGTTGAACGCCCCTTATAACGGCGGCACCCACTTGCCCGATATCACCGTCATCACGCCGGTGTTCGGTCTCGGCGATGGCGGTGCCGACGCCATCCAGTTCTATGTGGCGTCCCGCGGCCACCATGCCGACATCGGCGGTACCAGTCCCGGATCGATGCCGCCCGACAGCACCACGGTTATCGAGGAAGGCGTCCTGCTCGACAATGTCAAGCTGGTCGACCGCGGCCGTTTCCTGGAAGACGAAATTCGCGCCATTCTCAGCGCCGGGCCTTATCCGTCGCGCAACCCGGACCAAAACATTCTCGACCTCAAGGCGCAGATCGCCGCCTGCGAAAAAGGCGTGCAGGAATTGCGCCGGGTGGTCGAGCAATTCGGCCTCGACGTCGTCCAAGCTTATATGAAACATGTCCAGGACAATGCCGAGGAATCCGTACGTCGGGTCATCGACGTCCTGAAAGGCGGCACCTTCACCTACGAGATGGACGACGGCAGCCAGATCGCCGTCGCCATCACCATAGATCACGCGCAGCGTTCAGCGCGGGTCGATTTCACCGGCACCTCGGCGCAGCACCCGCAAAACTACAACGCGCCGACGGCGGTCTGCCGCGCCGCCGTGCTCTATGCGTTCCGCTGTCTGGTTGATGGCGATATTCCGCTCAACTCCGGGTGCCTGAAGCCGATCGACCTGATCATACCCGAAGGTTCGATGCTGCGGCCGACCTATCCGGCGGCGGTGGTCGCCGGCAACGTCGAAACCTCGCAATGCATCACCGATACGCTATTCGGGGCGTTGGGCGTACAGGCCGCGGCACAAGGCACCATGAACAACTTCACCTTCGGCAACGACCGCCACCAATATTACGAGACCATTTGCGGCGGCGCCGGCGCCGGACCGACATGGGCCGGCACCTCGGCGGTCCACACGCACATGACGAATTCGCGGCTCACCGACCCGGAAATACTGGAATGGCGGTTCCCTGTGCGTCTGGAGAGCTTCGAAATTCGCCGTGATTCCGGCGGTCAAGGCCAGCACAACGGTGGCGACGGCACGCTCAGGCGCGTCCTGTTTCTGGAACCGATGACAGCGTCGATCCTGTCCAGCCGCCGCCGGGTGGCACCGTTCGGCCTGGCTGGCGGCGCGCCCGGGGAATGCGGACGCAACTGGGTCGAACGCCCCGACGGCCGCCATGACGATCTGGGCGGCCGCGACCAGACGGAGATGCAGCCGGGCGATGTCTTCGTGATTGCGACACCTAGCGGCGGCGGCTATGGCCGCGCCGACTAGCAACGCACTGCCATGAGGTGGCTTGCGCCCGGCCGATTGTTGGATTGGTGCGGCCGGCACGCAACCAAGCTGTTGGCGGCCAGTGTCGGGGTCGGTCTGTTGCTGCCATGGTTGGCGACGTTGGTTCGGCCGGGCTTGATCATCTTCATCATGGTGCCGTTGGTGGTCGCGCTGATGCGCGTCGATTTGGCGGATCTCGGCAGCTATGTGCGGCGGGTGCCGGTGATCGTGCTGATATCGCTTTGGCTGCTTTGCGCCTCGCCGGTCGTGACCTGGCATGTCCTGAGCGCCACGCCCCTGCCGCCCACCCTGATCACGGCGGTGGTGCTGATGGCCGCGGCGCCACCGATCGTTTCAGCGGCGGCCATCACCTTGATTCTTGGGCTTGACGCCGCGGTGACCGTCATCGTCACCGTGGTCACCATGTGGGCGGTGCCGTTTGTGCTGCCGCCGATGGCGCTCACCATGCTCGGGCTCGAGTTGGACATTTCGCTGTTTGAATTCAGTTCCCGGCTCACCCTGTTCGTCGCTGTCGCCTTCGCCTTGGGCTGGCTCGCGCGACGGTTGGTCGGCGCCGAACGCATCGCGCGCTACGATCAAAAATTTGACGGTCTGTCCATCATTTTCATGCTGTTTTTCGCGATTGCCTTGATGGACGGCATCACCGCCCAATTGGTCGCCCGGCCCGGTTACGTGCTGTTGGCCATGGCGCTCGGCTTCGCCTGCAATATCGGCCTGCAGATCCCTGCCGGGTTGCTGTTTTGGCCTTTGGGGCGCCGTGCCGCGCTCGCCGTGGCACTGATGAGCGGCAACCGCAATATGGGCCTGATGCTGGTGGTGCTGGCCGACCGTGCCGACGTCGACATCATCCTGTTTTTCGCCATGGCGCAGGTTCCGATGTACACCTTGCCGGCGCTGCTGACACCGGTTTACCGACGCCTGGGCGTGGCCGCTAAACACACGAGCGGACCCTAGAGCAAGCGCGGCAAATCGGCCACAGCCGTGGCAATTTTGTCGATATAGACTTCCGAGTATTGGTTCCGGCATTGGGATTATGTTAGGCAGTCCCGGTTACGGTGGCCGTAAACGGGGTCTGGGCCGGCCCTTTCTAACCTGCGGCTATGACGCCTTGGAGGGTGCCCGGTAAATGGAATCCGTGCGCGTGGATGTGACGCCTTGGTTGGCGATGCGAAAACTTGCCCGGGTCGCGGTAATCTTGGCCGCAACGCTGGTGGCTGCCTGCGCGACCGTGCCCGACGATCCCGAAGAACTGGCCGCGTTCGAAGAAACCAACGATCCGTTGGAGCCGTTAAACCGGTACTTCTTCGAAGTGCATCGCGGCCTCGACGAATTGATCTTCAAGCCCTTCGCAACTGTCTACCATGGGGCGGTGCCCGATTTCATCCAAGACGGCATCCGCAATTTCTTGGACAATCTGGCTTCTCCGGTAATTTTCGTCAATCAGTTGCTGCAGGGCGAGGTCGATGCCGCCGGCGATACGTTCGGGCGATTTCTCGCCAACACCTTCATTGGTCTGGGCGGTCTGTTCGACGTCACCGATATTCCCAAGCATGACGAGGATTTCGGTCAAACGCTGGCGGTTTGGGGCGCGCCGGAAGGGCCGTACCTGTTTCTCCCGGTGCTTGGGCCAAGGCCACCGCGCAACCTGGCCGGCATGGCGGTCGATTCCTTCGTTTTGGATCCGGTTTATTGGTGGGCCGAATCCGACAAAGGCGAAAGCTGGGTGCTGCCCGTCCGTTTCGTCCTGGATGGCCTCGATTTCCGGGCCCGCAACCTCGAAACCTTCGACGAAATCGAACGCTCATCGATCGACTACTACGCCGCCGTCCGCAGCCTTTATCGCCAGCAGCGCGCCGAAAAAATTCGCAACGGCCGGCCGGCCGAAAGCGAGGACGAAGACGATCCTTGGGCCAAGTTCGACGAAGACGACGACGAGCAGGACTCCGAGGACGAAGAACCGGCCAAGAAATCCACCGAGTAGCCCCTCGCTAATCGTTGCCGTATGATCAAGGCCTGCTCTCGATCGCCAGAGGAGGCCCGTAGCCGATGTCCGAAAACCAGGCTCAGCTTGATGAATTCGCCAGCATGTTGGCGGCAAGCCGCCGCGCCGTCGTTTTTACCGGCGCCGGCATCAGCACCGAATCCGGCATCCCGGATTTCCGTTCGCCCGGCGGTATCTGGACCAAGATGAAGCCAATTGACTTCCGCGATTTCATGGCTTCCGAGGAAATGCGCCGCGAATCCTGGCGCCGACGGTTCGCCATGGAAGGCACCTTCGGCGAGGCCCGACCCAATCGCGGCCATATCGCCGTCGCCGCCCTGGTCGGCCAAGGCAAGGTTTCCAGCGTCGTCACGCAAAATGTCGACGGCTTGCATCAGGCATCCGGCGTGCCGGACGAAAAGGTCATCGAACTGCACGGCAATTCGACTTATGCGAGCTGCCTGGATTGCGGCGCCCGCCAGGAGCTGGAAGACATTCGCCGAACCTTCCTCGCCGGCGATACGCTGCCCGTCTGCGCCCAGTGCAACGGTATCGTCAAGACGGCGACGATTTCGTTTGGCCAGTCGATGCCTCTCGACGAGATGCAGAAGGCGGAAGCGGAAACGCTGGCCTGCGATCTGTTTATTGCCATCGGCTCATCCTTGGTCGTCTATCCGGCGGCCGGCTTCCCCTCGATCGCCAAGCAGAACGGCGCCCGGCTGGTTATCATCAATCGCGAGCCGACGGGCCTCGACGACGATGCCGATCTGGTGCTCAACAGCGAAATCGGACCGACGCTCGGCGCCGTCGTCGCCATCGATTAATGCCGCTTGAAATCCGCCCGATCGAAGATGGCGACGTCGATGCCGTGGTGGCGCTTTGGCTTAGCTGCGGCCTGATCCGGCCTTGGAACGACCCGGCCGCCGACATCGCGTTCTGCCGCAAAAGCCGCGAAGCGGCCTTGCTCGTTGGCCTGGACCCGGCCACCCGCCGGCTCCACGCCACCGCCATGGTCGGTCACGATGGGCATCGCGCCTGGGTCTACTACGTCGCAGTAGATCCAGGCGCCCAATCAAAAGGCCACGGCAAGGCGATGATGGCCGCGGTCGAAGATTGGGCAAAAGACCGCGGCGTGCCCAAGCTCGAACTGTTGATCCGCAGCGAGAATGCCGGTGTCAGACAGTTCTACGAGTCTCTCGGCTACGATATCCAAGACGTCGTCGTCATGGCGCGCTGGCTTGACGGGCGGTAGAGCAATGGTGGCTACGAGAGTAAACGACCCGGCCGCGCGGGCAACGGTGATCGGCGGCGGTATCATCGGCTTGGCATCGGCGCTGTCCTTACAAGAAGCCGGCTTTCAGGTTCGGGTGATCGATCGCGGCGCGCCGGGCGACGGCGCGTCCTACGGCAATGCCGGCATCCTCGCGCCTGACGGGGTCATTCCGGAATCGAACCCGGCGACGCTGGCCCAAGTGCCGCGCTATCTTTTGGACCCGACCGGGCCGCTCACCATTCGCTGGCGGCACCTACCGCGCCTGATGCCTTGGCTCGCCCGCTTTGTTGCCGCCGGCCGGCCGTCGCGGGTCGCCGAAATCGCTTCCGGCCTGGCCGCCTTAACCAATCGGGCCGTGACCGATTATGCGCCGCTGACGGCGCGGGCCGGCGCTGACGGTTTGATCAAACGCGGCGGCAGCCTGACCGTCTACCGATCGGCCGAGGCGTTCGACGCCGCGGAAACCGAGCACAAATTGCGCCGCCGGCACGGTCATCAGGTGGAAATCGTCACCGGCGCGGCACTCCGTGAGATGGAGCCTGCCTTGTCGCCGGCCATTCAGCACGCCGCCTATTTTCCGGAAAAATGCTGGGTAATTGACCCGCGTGCCCTGAGCCAGGCCTTCGCCGACGCCGTGCTCGCCGCGGGCGGCGACATCGTCCGCGCCACCGTGAAGGGTTTCGCGCTCGGCACCGACGGACCCGAGCAAATACTCAGCAATCGAGAGCCCATAGATACAACGAAGGAAACCGTGGTGATCGCCGCCGGTGCCCAATCCTTGTCGCTGACCCGTCCATTTGGCGCGCAACCCCCGCTGGATACCGAACGCGGCTATCACGTGATGGTGCCGCGGCCCGGCATTTCCCTCGGCCTACCGGTGTCGGATGGCGGCCGCGGTTATTATGCGACACCCATGGCAGGCGGCCTCAGGATCGCCGGCACAGTCGAACTCGGCGGTCTCACGGCACCGCCCAACTGGCGACGAGCGGACATTTTGCTCAGGCACGCCCGGCAGCTGCTGCCGGACTTGGCTACCGCCGGCAGCGAACGCTGGATGGGATTCCGGCCCTCGATGCCGGATTCGCTGCCGGTCATCAGCCGCAGCCCACGCTTTCGCCGGGTGCTGTTCGCCTTCGGACACGGCCATCTCGGGTTGACGTTGGCGGCCGTCACCGGGCGCCTGGTGGCCGACTTGGCAGCGGACAAGACACCGATCGTCGACCCCCGACCCTACCGTGTCGACCGGTTTTGAGCTCGCACATACCGTAAATAAGAATTGGATAAATGACACGCCAACACAGATGAATTTCTTACAGTTGATGAAAATTCCAAGTAAATAAAAGTATTATAAAATTTTATGACAAATTGATATTACTTTTATTAAAAACTATTTGAATTTTTTATTCTAAATTTTGTTGATTAATGGAATTAGTTAACGTATAGATAATTTTTTTATTGACATTTGTCTTATTTCTGTCACAATACTTAACACTGTATTAAGGCTAGGCGCCGCCTCCGACCTCGGGGGCGGCGCGCGGTTTAACGGCAGGACAAAGACAATGTTTAGGCAAATCAACACATTAGGCGCAGTTGCTGGAATCAGAACCGCTCGGGTTGTTGCCGGAGCGATCGCTATCCTGGCCGTGGCTTGGTCATCGTCCGCAGCCGCGGACGATGCGAGGATCGCTGCCGAATTGCGTTGTTTGGCCCAAAATATTTACTTTGAGGCCCGTAACGAGCCCGACACCGGCATGATCGCGGTAGGCCAAGTCGTGCTGAATCGTGTAGAAGACCGCCGCTTCCCGACCACGATCTGCGCCGTCGTGCGCCAAGGCGGCCACCGGCAAAAGTACCGCTGCCAGTTCTCCTGGTGGTGCGACGGCTTGAGCGATCGGCCGCGGAACAAAGCGGCGTGGCGGCAGGCCCAGGCCTTGGCCTTCATACTTTATTGGGGTTTCGTGGACGATACCACCGGTGGCGCGTTGTGGTATCATGCCGACTATGTCAAACCGCGCTGGCGTACGTCATTCGAACAAGGCCCGAAATTTGGCCGGCATATTTTCTACCGCCGCGACACCAATCCGGATTTGCCGCCGTTCCTTAGGGAATACGCCCAGCTGGGTTTGCGCTTCTGATTTTCGCCGCCGGTTTTGCGCCATCGGCATCCTTTTACTGGCACAATTTATCGCGATACCGGCGGTCGTTGGCGAACGTCTTACGCTGCCCGGGATCAAAGGCCCCGACGACCGAAAAAGCGTCGAGGCGGTCGATTATCCATGGAGCGCGATCGGCCGTGTGAACAAGTCTACCGGCGGCTTCTGTACCGGCAGCGTGATCGCGGGAACGACGGTATTGACCGCGGCACATTGCGTCTGGAACAAACGCACGCGAAATTGGCTGCCGCCGGATTCGCTGCATTTTGTTGCCGGCTACAACCGCGGCAGTTACCTCATCCACAGCGGCGTCACGGCGATCCGCGTGGCCGAGTCGCGGCGGCGCAACGGCGCAAAACAGGCGCCGGAGGACGATTGGGCGCTGCTTACGCTGAAACGAGATATCCTGAAAACAACCGGCCGTCTTGCCTTGGTGACGGCCGACGACAACGATCCGGCCGACCAATCAGCGCAATCGACGGTTCTCCAGGCCGGCTACAGTCAGGATCGGGCGCATATACTGACCCGCCACAGTGGTTGTCGCGTTCATCATTATCTGCGGAAAAAACGCATAATCCTGCACGATTGCGACGCGACGAAGGGTGATTCCGGCTCGCCCATACTGACGTTCCGCGGCCAAATGCCGGCGATCCTCGGCATCCATGTGGCGACCGGCCGTTTCCAGGACGGCGACTGGGGTATCGCGCTGCACGCCTCCGCCTTCGCCGATCAAGTCGGCACCGGTCAAGACTGAAGATCCCGTGTCATGCCGGGATGGTTAATGTTTGCTAACCGCTTGGTGGCATGGTGTTGAGCCCGTTTCGATCATCGCGAACCGTTTGAGGTCACGTGGCGCGCATATTGCTCATTGATCCGATCATGGCCGACGCCAATCCTTGGGCTCCGCCATTGCTGGCCGCGGGCCATGACGTCGTCGTCCTGTGGCGCAAGCCAGACCTCAAGGCGCAGGCCGGCGCCGATTTCGTGATTTGCCCTGACGATCTGTCGACAGACTGGCGACAGGCGATCGGCCGTTCACTGAGCAGACTCCGCCGACCAAGCCGCCCGGCCGGGAAATTCCGGCCAATGACGCCTTCCTATGCGCCGGTCCTGACCTGCAGGCGCGACAGTACGGCGCGCGACCTGATACGAGAGATCGGCCTGGAAGCAATGGAATGCGATGCGCTGGACCGGTACCGCAATTTGGCCGATGCCGGCGCCGACCTGTTGATCGAAACCGACGCCGATGGCGTCATACAGTTTCTTGGCGGCAGCGCGGCGACGACACTCAATCTCGACAGCGGCCAGTTCGTCGGCTCGCCGGTTCTCGACTTGGTGGAGAAATCGAACCGCGCAAGCCTCAGTGCCGGCCTGAGCGAAGTGCTCGAAACCGGCCACCTCGCCCCCATACCTGTGCGAATCCCCATCGCCGGCCGGCAAATGGAAAGCGCCGTTGTTCGCGGCATTTCACCGTTCGCGGCGGCGCGGCGAATTCATTTCGCCATTCAATTCACCAACCGTGACCGCGGTATCTTTCGCGACCACTATCACCGGCATCATCGCAGCGGCTTATTCGACCGCGTCGCCTTCATCGAAATCGCGCGCGACAAGCTTCAGGCCAGCCTGCACGAGGATCAACCCTATCAGATCACGCTGCTGCATATCGACAGCCTGGCTGACATCGCCCTTGGCGGGCCGCCGATGGCCGACGCAGTGCTGGCATCGGTCGGCGCGTTTCTGCGCGCCTGGTCGGCCGATGGCGATTCCGTGGGGCAATTCGGCGCCGCACGGTTCGCTATCCTGCATCCATCGCAAACGGATACCGACGGCTTGACCCGGCGCCTCAGCGGTATCCTTTCAGGCTTCTGTGATGGCGACGGCGCGGCGGCTCACCGGATCATGGCGGCGGTCATGGATCTGGATAATGCCGGCTTGGCCGATGCCGACACCGCTCGGGCACTGTCGTTTGCCATCGAGCAATTCGAACAGACCAAGGATGGCACGTTTAAAATCCAAAGCCTGTCGGAAAGCATGGAAGCCCTGATCCAGGATTCGGTATCGCGAACGGTTGCCTTGAAGGACCGCCTGGCGAGCGGTGCCATTGGTCTCAGCTTTCAGCCGATCGTCGATCTGGGCGACCGGGCGCTGCACCATTTCGAAGCATTGAGCCGCCTGTCAGAGACTGGCTCGACATTGGAAGTCGTGTCTTTCGCCGAGAAAATCGGTTTGGCGGAGGATTTCGATCTTGTCGTTTGCCGGCAGGTTATCGACCATCTTGCCCGTGAAGCGGCAGCCGGCAACGACACGCGAATTGCCGTCAATCTGTCGGCACGGTCGTTGCAGAACCAAGTGTTCGTCACCGTGTTACGCCGCCTGATGCAGACCGAGGCCGCCTTGCGGCCGCGGTTGTTGATCGAAATTACCGAGACCGCCCGCATCCAAGATCCCGATCTGCTGGCCAGCGTGTTGCACCAATTGTCCGCCGACGGCCATTTGATCTGCATCGACGATTTCGGCGCCGGCGAAACCAGCTTCAATCATTTGCGGCGCTACCACGCGGACTTCGTCAAGATCGACGGTTCCTACATTGCCGAAGTCGGCCATGACGCGCGCAGCGCACGCATCGTCGGCGCCATCGCCGCGCTCTGTCGCGACCTCGGCATTCGCACGGTCGCCGAAATGATCGAAACCGACGCCCAGGCGCAACAGGCCCGAGAGCTCGGCATCGATCTCGGCCAAGGCTATCTGTTCGGCCGACCGGCACCTCTGCAGACAAACAACAGTTCCTGACGACCGAACCCGACCTTGCGCCGCTTTTGTCAGCGATGCTAGCAATGCTGTGGATCGCCGAAGGGAGAGCAAATACGATGAAAACCGCCATCATTGGGACCGGCGCCATGGGATCGGTCTATGCCGGCCTGCTCGGCGCCGCCGGTCACGAAGTTTGGGCCGTCGACCGCTGGCGCGCCCATCTCGACGCCATCGCCGAAAACGGCTTGCGGCTGGAAGGCGCCAGCGGCGACCGGACCGTAGCGCTACGCACCAGCGAAACCGGTGCCGAAGTCGGCACCGCCGAATTGGTGATCATCGCCACCAAGGCCATGCACATCGAATCCGCCGCGGAGGCCGCCGCCGGCATGGTCGGCCCCGACACCACTGTGCTGGCCATCCAGAACGGTCTCGGCAGCGCCGAGAAAGTCGCCGATCGGATCGGCGCCGACCGGGTCGCCATCGGCGTCGTCGGTGGCTTCGGCGCCTCGATCGTGGCACCCGGGCATGCCCATCACAACGGTTGGGAGTTGGTCCGGCTCGGCGAAATGAACGGGCCGGTGACACCACGGCTGGAAGCGATCGCCGAAGTTTGGCGATCCGGCGGCTTCAAGGTCCGTACCTTCGACGACATCCACCAAATGGTTTGGGAGAAGCTGATCTGCAATGTCTGCTACAGCGGCACCTGCGCCATTTCCGAACGGACGATCGCCGAGGTTCAGGCCAACCCGCATTTATGGCAAGTGGCATCGGGCTGCGCGACGGAAGCCTATCAAGTAGCACGGGCAAAAGACATCGCGCTCGAGTTCGACGATCCCGTCGCCTATGTCCGTGCATTCGGCGAGAAAATTCCCAACGCCCGACCCTCCATGCTGCTCGACCGTCAGGCCGGCCGGCGGGCGGAGATCGGCGCCATCAACGGCGCGATCCCGCCTTTGGCGCGCCCGCTCGGCATCCCGACACCGTATAACGATACAGTCGTCGCCTTGATCCGCGGCTACGAGCAATACCTGCCCGAGGCCTGAGCCTCGGTCAGCCGTGGACGAGTTCCGGTACGGTTTCGGCCGGCGGGGTATTGCGTGAGCGGCCGGCGCGGACGACGCCGTCGATGATGACCATGCCGATCCCCGGCAAATCGCCGATCCTGACACAATCGAGCAAATCCTTGCCGGCGGTGTGCTGTGCCCGATCCATGAGCACGAAATCGGCGGCACGGCCGACCTCGATCAAGCCGCAATCCAACTCGCGCAGACGCGCGGTATTGCCGGTCGCGTAACAAAAAGCGGTTTCCGCCGGCACGTCGCCGAAACTTGATAGAAAAGAGATCATTCGTAGAATGCCGAGCGGCTGGACACCGGAGCCGGCCGGTGAATCCGTGCCCAGGATGATGCGTTCCGGTTGATCCAACTCATAGGCGGTGCGCATGGCATAGAGCGCGGCTTTTTCGTTGCCGTTATGGACGATCTCGATGCCGCGGCTGCATTGCTCGCAGAGGCAGCGGATCTGATCCAGCGGCAGCGCCGTGTGGCCGCCGTTGATATGGCCGATGACGTCGGCATCCGCCTCCAACACCACGTCGGCATCGATCAGGCCGGACCCCGGTATAGACGGCCCGCCTGTATGTATGGTGCTTTGGATCCCGTACTTGCGCGCCCAGGCGACCATCTGGCGCGCTTCCGCGCCTTGTTTGACGCCGCCAAGGCCGATTTCACCGAGCAGCGACACGCCGGCCTCAGCGAGATCCTTGAAGTCCTGCTCGACCATGCCTTTCTCGATCACCGGCGCGCCGGCATGAACCTTGACGCCGGCCGGCGGCAGATTGGAAAACGCGCGCTGGGCCGTGATGGCAAGCGCCTTGAGGCCGATGATGTCTTTCGGACGGCCGGGCAAATGCACCTCGCCGGCGGAAATCATCGTCGTGACACCGCCGTTCAAGTAACTATCGATCCAGCTGAATTGATTTTGGCGCGGCGTCCAGTCGCCGATGACCGGATGCACGTGGCTGTCGATCAATCCCGGCGCCAAGGTCGTGCCATGGGCGTCGACGACCCGGTCCGCGGCCTCGGTATCGACGTCCTTTTCGTTGCCGACCGCAGCGATGCGCCCGTCGATGGCAACCACGCAATCGGCATCCAGGATCGGTGCCTCCAGCGCGCCCGACAACATCAAGCCGATATTGCGGATGACCAGTTTTCCTTCGGTCGAAACACCCGCTGCTGCCGCCATTGTCCAGACTCCCGAAAATTTGTTTCTATACTAACAAAGCGATTGCGCCGGGACCAATCCGAACGGCGATGGATTCAACGTTTCGCCAGATTGCGCAAACGTAAAGTCGTATCGGCCAAATCCGTATCGTCAACCTCGACCGCCTGCAACATCAAGCGCTCGGCGATGCGCATTTCCTTGCCCATGTTGATGGCGTTGACGGCGCGGATCGTTGGCCCGGCCATATAGAACACCATGAAGGCGCCGTCGGCCGGGTCGCCGCGCCAGACCAGGCGATCGTAGTCGTCCGGCATGCCCTGCATTTGCAGATTGACGTCGTATTGATCGGTCCAGACCCAAAGTTTGTCGCTATAGGCGGCTTCGGTACCGGCCATGTTGCGGGCGACGGCCATGGCGTGGTCTTGAGCGTTGCGATAGGATTCCAGCCGAATGCGCCGGCCGAGGAAATCGTTGGGCTGATTGGCGACGTCGCCGGCGGCATAAATATCCAGGTCGGACGTCCGGCCGAATTCATCCACGACCACGCCGTTGTCGGTCGCCAAACCGGCGGCTTCCGCCAATTCGACGTTGGGCACGATGCCGATGCCGACGATGACCAGATCGGCGGCAATGATTTCGCCGCCGGCAAGGGCCACGCCCTCGACCTGATCTTTGCCGGTGATCGCGTCGATCGAGACCGAGAGGCGAACATCGACGCCGTGATGGCGATGCAGATCCTTGAACCAAGCGCCGATGTCTTCGGCGACCGCGCGCCCCATCAGGCGATCGGCCATTTCCAACACGGTGACGTTGGCGCCGCGTTTGGCAGCACTTGCCGCCGCCTCCAGGCCGATGAAACCGCCTCCGATGATGACGACCCGACAGCCCGGCCCAAGTGCGGTGCGGATCGCCACCGTGTCGTCGAAGGTACGGAGATAATGCAGACCGGCGAGCTCGGCGCCCGGCACCGGCAAGCGGCGGACGCGCGCACCGGTGGTCAACAACAGCTTGTCATAGCCAAAGGACGTGCCGGCATCGGTCGAAATTCTGTGTGCGGGGCGATCGATCTCAACGACCCGCGTGTTGCGCAAGAGTTCGATGTCGTGGGCGTCGTACCAATCCGGCGCATGGACGCGGGCGGCGTCGACATCGTCGTCGCCAAACAGCAACGCCTTGGAAAGCGGCGGACGCTCATAGGGCGCGTAAGCTTCCTCGCCGACAAGCAACACGCGGCCTTCATAGCCGGCGCCGCGCATCGCCTGCGCCGCACGGCCGCCGGCATGGCCGGCGCCGACAATGATGATTCCATCGGCTTTTTCGCTCATCGACCCCTCTCGACAAATCGCACGCCACCGGCAGATCCATAACCGAAGTATGTCATGGTCATGATTGCGCGGCCACCGACCGGTTGGCTACTCGCTCTTTTTCGGTCCGCGCGCGCCGACGCCCAAGACATCTACAATCACCTCCACGGCGCCGGCTTTCTCAAAAGTCAGCACCATGGGAAACGTCGCGCCTTCGACCAGCGGCGCGGCAAGGCCCATCAACATGACGTGAAATCCGCCCGGTTTCAGTGTCAAAGGCTTGTCCGCCGTCACGTCGACGGCTTCGACTGGACGCATCCGCATCACGCCATCGCGCATGGAATGGCCATGCAGATCCGCGCGTTTCGCCACGCCGTCGGCCGCCACCGCGATCAGGCGATCGGCGCCGCTTTGGGTCGAGGCCGAAAAGTAGGCGGCGCCGTTCTTCGCTTTGCCGGCGGATGCCCTGGCCCATGCGTGCTCGACCACGATCGGCGGATCGCCTGCCGCCGCCGGCAACACCGGCGTCGCCAGCACACAAAACAAAACCGACGACAAAACAACGCAGCATGTACGAACGGATATCACGACTGAAAACTCCTATCACCGAGTACCGGTCTTGAGCAGTATTTGCTATAGGTCGGCACGGTTATCCCTAATCGGAATGCTGTCAATGGCAGAACCAGCTGAAGCGATGTTCCAACGCGCCGTCCGAGCCTATCGCGATGGCGCCTATGAGCGCGCGCACGCCGACTGCCAAGAATTGCAGCGCATCCTGCCGCCCCATGCCGGCGTGCTCGGGTTGCTGGGCGCGATCGAGCTGCGGCGCAAGGATCCGGAAGCGGCAATTGCCGCCTTATCCCAGGCCGCTACCCTGGCGCCCGCCGACCCGGGAATCCTCAGCAATCTCGGCAGCGCCTATCGCTTGACCGGGCAATCCGACTTGGCGCGCCGATGTTTGCGGCAGGTGATAAGCACGCAGCCGGATCATGTGGCGGCCCGTTTCAATCTCGCCTTGGCCGAAACCGATTGCGGCGACAAGGACGCCGCGCTGGCACAATACCGCGCCATCCTCGAACGCGACCCGCACCATATCGAGGCTTGGCACAACAGTGCGGTCCTCGAATCGTCGTTGGACCAGCCCGGCGCAGCGCTCGCAGCCTATGGCCAGGTCCTCCGATTGGCGCCCGATGACCCGGCGGCGACCCTGGGCCTGGCGCGATGCCATCGCCTGCTCGGCCAGACCGACGCTGCCTTGGCGGCGTTCGACCGGGCCGTCGGCCTGACCCCTGATGACGCCGGGGCCCACGCCGAGCGCGCCAATATCTTGGCGGAACTGGAGCGCTTCGAAGACGCTGCCGACGCCGGCGCGCGCAGCCTCGGCCGCGATCCAGCGGCGGCGCCGGTTTGGTCCAACCAGGGCTGGATATTGGTCCAGTTGGGCCGCTTGGATGACGCCATCGATGCTTGCTGCAAAGCGATCGCAATCGATCCAACCTTCGCACCGGCACGATACCATCTCGGGCTTGCCCAACAAGCCGCCGGCGATTTAGCGGCGTCCGCGACCGCGCTCGAAGCCGCAATTGCCGCCAATCCGCGCTATGTCCGCGCCTTGGCGACACTCGGCCTGGTGCGCGCAGCGATGGGCGACGCGGCCGCGACTGAACGAATTTTCGACCACGAGACCATGGTCGGCCTGCATCGCATCCAGACGGTGCCGGGCTACGACGGGGTCGAACACTTTAATGGCGCGCTGATCGACCACCTCAAGCGCCACGACAGCCTGATGTGGAACCGACCCAACCGCTCGACCATCGACGGCAGTCAGACATTGGACATCGCCGGCGACCATGCCGCTCCGGTGGTGGCTCTGCGTGCCGCGATTGACGAAGCCGTCGCCGGTCATGTGACGGCGATGACCGAACGGGACCAAAGCGGGTTTTACCGCCGCCCGCCCGCGGCCTGGGATCTGGTCATCTGGGGCGTCATTCTGAAGGCCGGCGGACACCAAGACCCGCACAATCACCCGAGCGGCTATTTGAGCGGCGTCTATTATCTCTCCGTGCCGAACGAAGTCGGCCAAGCCAACGGCGAGGCCGGATTCCTAGAATTCGGCCAATCCAACGTCGCCGGCCCGGACGGCCGTCAATTGGCCGCCGGCAGACGCCGGGCTGTCCAGCCGGAAGCCGGCCTGATGGCCTTGTTTCCATCCTATTTCTGGCACCGCACCCTGCCCTTCGAAAGCCTGGAGGAGCGTATCTGCGTCGCCTTCGACGTGCTTGCTAAGGAATCCTAGCCGCCGGCTTTTTCAGAATTATCGCGACGGGAGAACACCACCGCGTCGGCTTTGACGCCACTGTGATCATCGGCAGGTCGGATACGCAGGCGCACTGGGTGCCCGGTGGTCCGGTCCAGCGGTACGACGCGGGGGCCGTCCGGATGCGGCGACCACTTGTCTTGCCATTGGCCGAGCGCCATCAGCACCGGTATCAGGTCGCGGCATTTTTTCGTCGCGACGTAATCGTTGCGGCGGCCGCCCGGCTGCTGCGGCCGGCATTCAAGCAGGCCGGTCTCGACCAGTGTCTTCAAGCGACGGGCCAGCAAGTTGCGTGAAATGCCCAGGCTCTGTTGGAATTGTTCGAAGCGCGTTAGCCCGAATATGGCGTCACGCACAATCAAAAGGGTCCATTGATCGCCCAACAGCGCTAAGCTTTCGGCGATCGGACAACTCAGTCGTTCATAGCTTCGCGTGGTCATCGGCGATCCGCCGGTTTTCTGGTCGGTCCGATGATAGTTGATTTTGTGAACTTTAGGCTACTAGCAAGGGAATTGCCGATGAACAGCACGGAAATCGTCATGGTTTGCTGCAGCGACATTGCCGGCCAAGTGCGCGGCAAGGGCTTTCCCGCTGACCATTTGACGGCCAGGCAGAACAAAGGCGTCGGTTGGACGCCGACGAATTTGATGATTACCGCCCACGGCGCGATCGCCGACGGGCCCTGGGGCGCCTTGGGCGATTTGGTCTTGCTGCCGGATCTTTCGACACACACACGCGTTGATTTCGGCGATGACGCGGCGCCGGAACACTTTGTCCTCGGTCATATCCGCCATCTCGACGGGCAGCCGTGGGAATGTTGCCCGAAGCATTTTCTCGATCGGGCGATTGCCGCCCTGCACGCGGAATTCGGTCTTGAGGTCAATGCGGCGTTCGAGCACGAGTTTCATTACGACGGCGTCGAAGAACGGCCGAATTCCAACTACGCCCTGGATGCCTTTCGCCGCCAAGGCGCGTTCGCCGGCAACCTCATCTGGGCGCTCGGCCAAGCCGAAATTCGCCCCGACACCTTCATGCCCGAATATGGTCCGGCCCAGTATGAAGTGACCATCGAACCGGCGGTCAGCGCCCGGGCGGCGGACGACGCCGTCATCCTGCGCGAACTGGCGCGGGCCTGCGCTGCCCGGCACGGCGCCCGGGCAAGTTTCACGCCGATCCTGCGGCCCGACACCGTCGGCAACGGCGTGCATGTGCATTTCAGTTTGCGCGACGCGGCGACCGGCCAGCCGGTCAATCATGACCCCGACCGCGACCATGGCCTGTCGACTCGCGCCGGCGCCTTTCTCGCCGGTATCCAAGCGAAGCTGCCGGCGCTGACGGCGCTGACCGCGGCCAGCACCATTTCCTATTTGCGGTTGGTGCCCAATCGCTGGAGCGCCGCCTTCAACAATCTCGGCCTGCAGGACCGTGAAGCGGCGCTCCGCATCTGCCCGGTATTCGAGACGACCGGGACCGAGCCGGCCGATCAATTCCATTTCGAATACCGCGCCGCCGACGCCGCCGCCAGCCCTTATATGGTGCTCGGCGGCCTGATCTGGGCCGGCCTCGGCGGCCTGCGGCAAAACCTGCCGGCGCCGGTTCCAACCACCACCGATGCGGCGGCCATGGACGCGGCAGAGCTCACGGCATTGGGCCTCCAACGCTTGCCGCAATCCTTAACCGAGGCGCTCGACCTTCTCGCTGCCGATGACGCGCTTCGCGATTGGATGGGTCCGCTTCTGCATGAAGCCTACCTCTGCCACAAACGCTTCGAGGCAGACCTCATGGCGCCACTATCACCGGAAGAACAATGCCAGCGCTACGCGCTGGTCTATTGAGATCCTGATGGCGATCTTATGCCAAAATCATCCGGCCGCGACGCGGCGCTCGCTACTTTGGTCCCGGCCAACATCGGCCGACAGGTGGCGATCAAAGGCAGCGCGGCGGCAATCACCACCGCCAAATTGAACAGCAAGTAGGGCGTGACCCCGTCGATCATGATCCGCGCCGTGTCGAGCACGAACCAGACGCCGGTGCTGGCGGCAAGCGCCACCCATGACCATGCCTCGCCGCGGGCGAAAGGCTTCCACGCCACGAAAAACACCAACAACCCCCAACCGACGGTCGCCGCGCCGAGCAGCCCGAATAGAAAAGAGTGATAGGCCAAGGCCTCCGGTGGCGCCGCCGCGGCACCGAAAAACCGTGCAAAAGCACCGTCGTTCAAGGGCTGGAACACCACCGAAAGCGGCGCCAGCATCATCGCCAAGCCAACCACGACCATGCCGTTGCCAAGCAGCATCAGCCAAATCTGCCAGAATTTTCGCATACCCTGTCCTCCTATGGGTCAATCGAGAGGGCGATCGTTACCACCAGGTGGCCGGACGGCAATTACCTTGAAGGTAATGGCGGCGGCACGGCGAACGCCTATTATGATCGGCTAGAGAAGAACAAACACGGATGGACTCTGGCCATGAACGTATCCGTCAGCCCGGCCGGCCGGCTGTTGAAGCAATGGCGCAACCAACGCCATGTCAGTCAAATGGATTTGGCACTGAACGCCAACGTCTCGACACGGCATATCAGCTTTGTCGAAACCGGCCGCGCCCAACCGAGCCGTGACATGGTGCTGCAATTGTCGGAGGCGCTCGACATGCCGGCACGGGACCGCAACGATTTGCTGCAGGCCGCCGGCTACGCCCCCTACCATCAGGAGACGGCTTTGGACGGACCGGCGCTCGCGGATGCCCTCAACGCCATCGACCACATTCTCCGCGCCCACGAGCCACACGGTGCGTTGGTTGTCGACCGGCACTGGAATCTGATGCGCGCGAATAACGCCATGCAGCGCCTGATGGGATTTTTTCTGGAGGCGCCGCCTGCCGCGCTGCCGATCAACGTTTTCAGACTGACCTTCGACCCCAAAGGCCTGAGGCCTTTCATCCGAAACTTTGACGAAGTAGCGACGCATCTTCTGGACCGTCTCGAACGGGACGTCCGCATGCAGCCGTTCGACGAGACCTTGGCGGCCTTGCATCAGGATTTGAGAAAAATGCTGCCGCCGGCGCGCCGCCATGACGGCGATGCCACATTGCAGGCGCCGCCGTTTCTCACCACAGACTTGGTCAAGGACGGCGTCGAGCTCCGCCTGCTAACCACCATCACCACCTTCGGCACGGCCCAGGACCTGACCTTGCAGGAACTGCGCATCGAAACTTTTCATCCAGCCGACGCGGCAAGCGAAAAGCAAATGCGGCGTTTGGTGGAAGAACAAGCCGGGGGCTGACAAACACCGGGTTGCTACTGACTGGTCAAATGGGGCCAAAGCATTTCTGTGCGTCAACGTCTTTTCATCCGAAAAGAAACCAAATACTGTTTCATTCAAGCAGACGCATTCGACGCATGCTCAATCGACTGCATACAATTGTGAGATTTAGGGATGGCGAAACGATGATCAGATCGATCTTGACTGCAACGTTCATCGCAGCACTTGCCGCGGCATGGCCCGCTAGCGCACAGGACGCTGGTACCGCGACGGCGGACAAGCTGTCGGGCGCCTATACCGGCAAGGCCTACTCGCCGTACGCCCACCGCAGCTTCCCGGAACGCCCGCTCTGGGGCGATTCGCACTTGCATACCGCGCTGTCGATGGACGCGGGACTGTTCGGCAACCGCCTGTCACCGCGCGATGCCTACCGGTTCGCGCGCGGCGAGCAAGTGACATCGTCGACCGGCCAGCGGGTGCGGCTGTCGCGGCCGTTGGATTGGTTGGTTATCGCCGATCACTCCGACGGCATGGGCATGATCGGCGACATTATTGCCGGCAAATCGGAATTGCTGGCCTACGAGCAAGCGGCGCGCTGGAACAAGGGCCTCGCAGAGGGCGGTAAGGCGGCGGTTCAGGCGGCGCTCGACCTGATCAAGACATTTTCGCAAGCCAAAATGGATCCGGAAATGTTCGCGCAATATTCGCCGGGTTCGAAACTCTATAAGAACCTCTGGGAAAAAGTCGTGGCCGATGCCGAAGCGTTTAACGATCCCGGACGCTTTACCGCACTCATCGGCTTCGAGTGGACGTCGTTGATCAAAGGCAACAACATGCATCGCGTAGTGATCATGCGCGACGGCCCGGTCCGGGCGCGCCAGGTCGTGCCCTACACCACCCAGGCGCCTAACGGCAGCCCGGACCCGCGTGATCTCTGGAAGTATCTGACCAACTACGAACAGAAAACCGACGGCGAAGTTCTCGCGATTGCCCACAACGGCAACCTGTCGAACGGCATCATGTTCCCCTTGGACGCGCAATGGAACGACAGGAAGCTCGACGAGGCCTATGTCACCGAGCGCGACAAATGGGAACCGCTCTACGAGATCACGCAGATTAAGGGCGATGGCGAAACCCACCCCTTCCTGTCGCCGGACGATGCGTTCGCCGATTACGAGACTTGGGATATCGGCAACCTCGATGTCTCGGAAGCCAAGAGCAATGACATGCTGGCCGGCGAATATGCCCGCGAAGCGCTGAAACGCGGCTTGACGATCGAGACCCGGCTCGGCATCAACCCGTACAAATTCGGTGTCATCGGCTCAACCGATAGCCACACCTCGCTCGCGACCGCAGAGGAGGACAACTTCTTCGGCAAGCATTCCGGCGCCGAGCCGAGTCGCCAGAGGATGTCGCATCCGTTTATGAAAACGGCATCGGGCACCATCATGGGCTGGCAGATGGTGGCATCCGGGCTCGCCGCGGTCTGGGCGACCGATAATACCCGCGCGGCCATCTTCGATGCGATGCAGCGCAAGGAAGTCTATGGCACGACCGGCCCGCGCATGAGCGTGCGCCTCTTCGGCGGCTGGGATTTTACTGAGCAGGACCTGAATTCACGCATGCCGGCGGTGGTCGGCTATCAAAAAGGCTCGCCGATGGGCGGCGACCTGCGGGTCATGCCCGAAGGCGCCAAGGCACCAAGTTTCATGGTCTATGCACTGCGGGATCCGATTGGCGCCAACCTCGACCGCATCCAGATCGTAAAAGGCTGGCTCGACGCCGACGGCGCGACGCACGAAAATGTCTATGACGTCGCCTGGTCGGGCGACAGAAAACCCGGCGCGGACGGCAATCTGCCGGCGGTTGGCAACACCGTCGACGCCGCCAATGCCAACTGGACCAACACCATCGGCGCCGCGGAGTTGGCAAGTGTGTGGACCGATCCCGATTTCGACGCCAAACAGAAGGCGTTCTACTACGCCCGGGTGATCGAGATTCCAACGCCGCGCTGGTCGACCTACGACGCCTTTCGCTTCGGCATAGATCTGCCCGAGGGCGCGCCGACCTCGACACAGGAGCGCGCCTATACGTCGGCCATTTGGTACACGCCGAAGTCCTGACCGGGACCGGACATGACGATGCTTTGGCGGCTCTTGCGCGAGCCGATTCTGCATTTTCTGGCGATTGGCGGCCTGATCTTTGTGGTTTTTGCCGCCCTTGACGATCGCCAAGAGCCGACCGCCGACGTAATCGAGGTGACGCCAGAACGTATCGATCAACTGGCCGCCGGGTATCGGTCAGTGTGGAAGCGCATGCCGAGCACCGACGAAATCGACGCGCTTATCGAGGCCTACATCCAGGAAGAAGTCTATTACCGGGAGGCCCTGGCGCTTGGCCTTGACCGCGACGACACCGTCGTCCGACGGCGCTTGCGGCAAAAATTGGAGTTCATTACCGACACCGGCGCCGATCTCCTGGAGCCAGCCGCAGGAGAATTGGAAGCCTACTTCGCCGCCAACGAAGCATCCTATCAGCGGCGTTCGCATATGGCTTTCGAGCAGATCTATCTCGGCGAGAACCCAGGCCCGAAAAGCGTCTCGCGTGCGTTGCGGGCACTCACCTCGGAGCCTGATACCGACCATGCCGCGTTCGCCAAACGAACCTTGCTGCCGGCAAACCTCGAGCTCTCGCCGCCGGCCGCGATCGACAGCGTGTTCGGGCAAGGCTTCTTCGCGCGCCTAAGCAACCTCGCGCCCGGCGTTTGGTCCGGACCCGTGGCGTCCGGCTATGGCATGCATCTTGTCCGCGTTCTCGAACGCCGCCCCGGCCTGATACCGCCGCTGGACGAGGTCCGCGAAACCGTGCTCCGGGGTTGGAAAGCGGCCAAGGCCACGGAGATCCGCAAACTGCACTACGACCGGCTGCGGGCGCGATACGTCGTCAAGATCCATGGCAAAGAGGGGCGCTAGGTGGTTAGAGCAGTTCTCGACCATACGAAATCGTTTGATGGGAGCAAATCGGCTTTTTCGGGTAGGCGCGGTGCGCAGCGCGATGTGGGGCATCGGGCAAGCATCGCAACGCACCCGACAAGCCGAGTTGCCCCACCGAAGGCCGGGTTCTTTTGCGTCGTGGCGGCGTCGCGCGTCTTATCCGATGTCCCGCATCGCAAGGCGACGCGCTCCTGGCCACGACGCAAAATAATCCCGGTCAAACGTTTCCGTATGATCGAGAACTGCTCTAAAGCAATTCTCGCATTGCTGATCGGCGTCTTTGGATTTGTCCATCTGGCGCATGGCCATGCGCTGCAGCCCGGCTATTTGGAACTGCGGCTGATCGGTACGGATCACTATGCGGTCGTTTGGAAGATTCCGGCGGTCAGAGGGCGGCCCATGGCAATCACCGGCCGCCTGCCGAAACACTGTGATCCGAGAACGCCGGGCCGGCCAATCTGGGATGGTGCCGCTTACGTTTCACGCTGGACCGCAACCTGCCCCGGCGGTCTCGGCGGCGGCGTGATCACCGTCGACGGCCTCGATCAAACCGCGACTGACGTGCTGGTCCGGTTTGAACTCGGCGACGGCGGCAGCGAAGCGCGCCGCCTGACGCCGGGTGCTTCGTCATTCACCGTACCCGACCAACCGAGCGGCCTAGAAGTGGTGCGAACCTATTTTCAATTCGGCGTCGAACACATCCTGCTCGGCATCGATCACCTGTTGTTCGTCCTGGCGCTATTGATTCTGGTTAAAGGCACCCGCCGCATCATTGTCACGGTGACCGCCTTCACGGTCGCGCACAGTTTGACCCTCGCCGGCGCCGCACTTGGTTTCGTCACCATACCCGGTCCACCTGTCGAGGCGGTGATTGCGCTCAGCATCATGTTCGTCGCATCGGAGATCGTCCATGGCCGCCGCGGCCGGCCGAGGCTGACAGCGCGGCAGCCCTGGCTGGTGGCGTTCGCCTTCGGCCTGCTGCACGGCTTCGGTTTCGCCGGGGCGCTGGTCGACGTCGGCTTGCCGCAAAGCGCAATCACAACGGCGTTGCTGTTTTTCAATGTCGGCGTCGAGGTCGGCCAATTGCTTTTCATCGCCTTGGTATTTGCCGCTGTCGCGCTGACAAGACGAGTAACCGCCCGCATCGCTTTACCGCAATCGGCTTGGGCCTGGGCACTACCACCCTACGCCATCGGTGGCCTCGCCGCCTTCTGGGTCATTCAGCGCATGGCTGCTTTTTGAATACTTGCCGTCGACTGGTGATGAGGATCGCATTTACTTGCCACAGCATTTTGCCAGTTGTCGCATACTACTGATATCTTTTGTGCCAGCGGAGGGCACGGTGGCTGACGATATCCAACGATGGCTGGCGGGACTTGGACTCGGCGCGTTCGCCGAGGCCTTCGTGGAGAACGGCGTCGATCTGTCCTTGTTGCCGGATCTGACCAACGACGACTTGAAGGATATGGGTGTCGCCCGCGTCGCCGACCGCAAATGCATTTTCAAGGCGATTGAGACCATGGTCTCTGGCGCCAAAGACGCTGCACCGGTCTCGTTGGGCGCCGAACGGCGCCAACTGACGGTGATGTTCTGCGACCTGGTGGGCTCGACCGCCTTGTCGCGCCGGCTTGATCCGGAAGATCTGCGGGACGTCATGCGGCGCTACCAGGATGCCGTCTCCGGCGCCGTTACGCGCTACGGCGGACATGTCGCCAAGTATCTCGGCGACGGCGTGCTCGCCTATTTCGGCTGGCCTCAGGCTTACGAGGACCAAGCCGAACGAGCGGTACGCGCCGGCCTGGATGCGGTGCAAGCGGTGGCCGGGGTCGAGCGCGACGGCAACCTGCTCGTAGCCCGCGTCGGCATCGCGACTGGGCAAGTCGTGATCGGCGACCTGGTCGGCGAACAATCGCACGAACAAGAAGCCGTCACCGGTGAGACGCCCAATCTTGCTGCCCGTCTACAGCAGGCCGCGTCACCGGGGCAGGTCGTGGTCGGCGACACTACGCGCCGGCTGGTCGGCCAAACATTCGCCATCGACGCGCTCGGCGCGCAGGAACTGAAGGGCTTCGACGTTCCGGTCAGTGCCTGGCGTGTCGCAAGCGAGCGATCCGTGGATAGCCGATTTGAGGCGGCTCATGACAGCGCGCTCACGCGATTGGTTGGTCGGCAAACCGAGCTGCAATTATTACTCGACCGGTGGGCCCTGGCGCGCGGCGGTGAAGGTCAGACGGTGCTCATCTCCGGCGAACCGGGCATCGGCAAGTCACGGCTGATGCAGGCCTTAGGTGATGCCGTTGCCGATGAAATGGTAATACGCCTACGCTATCAATGTTCGCCCCACCATACCAACAGCACGCTCTATCCCGTGATTCAGCATCTCAACCGGGCCGCAGGCTTCGATGCCGAGGACGACAGCAATCGAAAATTGGACAAACTGGCGGCGCTGATCGGCACCAAACAGACCGATGACGACCTCGAACTCCGGCTCATCGCCGACCTGCTGTCGCTGGCCTACGAGCAACGCTATGGGCCAATCGATTTAGCGGCGCCGCAGCGTAAAGAACGTACGCTGCAAGCACTCACTAACCGGCTTCTTACCTTGGCGAACGAACGACCCGTCGTGTTCTTGTTTGAAGATGCGCACTGGATCGACCCGACGACACAAGAGCTGGTGGACGCGACAGCGGCAAGGATTGCCGACGCGGCGGTATTGATGATCGTGACCCATCGGCCCGAATGGCAGGCGTCGTTCGCGACCGAACCCAATGCGACAATGTTGACGTTGAACCGTCTCGGTCGAAATCAAGGGGCGGAGATCGTGCGCGTCATCGCCGGAGGCGGCATTCCGGCTGACGACATCGACCGCGTCGTCGCGCGCACCGACGGCGTACCGCTATATATCGAGGAACTGACTAAGTCATTGGTTGAGTCAGGATTTGACACCGCCGGCGGCAACATTCCCGAAACATTACAGGCCTCCTTGTTGGCCCGCCTCGACCGTCTTGGGCCGGATGCCAAAGAAATCGCGCAAATCGGCTCGATCGTCGGCCGGGAATTTGGCGGTGACCTCATATCGGCGGTCGCCGGCACGGCCGAAGCCGAATTCTGTGACGCGCTCGAGCGTATTGTGGAGTCCGGGCTACTGTTTCGGACCGGCAGCCCAGAGCGCAAATCCTACATGTTCAAGCATGCGCTGGTGCAAGAAGCGGCTTATGCATCGATGCTGCGGGAGCGGCGACGGCAGCTACACCTCGCCGTCGCCACCCTGCTCGAGCGGGGCCACCCCGAAACCCGGCCTGAAATTCTTGCGCACCATTTTGCCAGCGCCGACAGCATTGAACGGGCGATCGAGTATTGGCGGCGCGCCGGTGAAATAGCGGCGGCCCGTGCCGCCAACGCCGAGGCCGTCAGCCACTTCCGCATGGCCCTCGACCTGTTGGAAAAACAGCCTCCGGAAGCCCGACGCGCAACCGACGAACTTAAGATCCTGACGCAAATGGGTCCTGCAATTTTGGTGGTGAAAGGCTGGGCGGCCGATGAAGTTGGCGCCGTCTACGAGCGCGCCCGCGCTTTGGCAAACGAACTCGATAGCACCGCCGATATCGTCCCGCCGCTGGTCGGCCTCTGGCTCCACCATACGGGCCGCGCGGAGCATGACCGCGCCGCCGCGGTGTCGGACCAGTTGTTCGAAATTGCCCGCAAGGAGAACGATACTGAATTGTTGCTGCAAGCCCATCACGCCGCTTGGCCCACCAGAGGAATTGCGGGACAACTGGAAGACGCGTGCGGGCTCATCGAAAACGGTCTAGCATTTTACGACGAGGAAAAGCACCGACACCACGCGCAGGTGTTCATGGGGCATGATCCCGCCGTCTGCGGCCACGCTGTGGCAATAATGAATTATTGGTCCCTCGGTTATCCCGATCGGGCCTTTCGTGCCGCCCGATCCGGCATCGACCTTGCGCGACGATTGGACCACGCTCCGTCGTTGGTGCATGCGCTGTTGTTCTTCGGCGATTGGCAAATCTTTCTGAGTGATCCTGAAGAAGCAAATAGAACAGGCGACGAACTCCTTGCGCTCGCCAGCACCCACGACATGCAACAGCCACGCATCATCGCCAAGCGGCTGCATGGCTGGGCGGCGTGCCAGATCGGCGAAGTTGCACGCGGCATTCAGTTACAGGAAGAAGCCCTTGCCGAATGGCAACGATTGGGGGCGCGCGTTTACGTGCCCTTCCATTTATCGCTGTTGGCCGAACCTTACGCGCAGACCGGCCGCCACACCGAAGCGGTTGCGCCTTCGGACAAGGCCTTGGCCCTTGCCCAGGCGGCCGGCGAATGGGTGCATGTGCCGCATTTACACCTGGTCAAGGCACGGATTCTGTCCAATGCGCCGGAGCGCGATGCACGCCAAATCGAAGCAAACCTTGCTGCCGCGCTCGAAGTCGCAAGCCGGCAAAATGCCAAGATGTGGCAGCTTCGCGCGGCAACCGGCATGGCGCGTCTATGGCGCGAGGGCGGCCGCAATGAAGAAGCCGCCGATCTCCTGGCACCGATCTATGACTGGTTCACCGAAGGCTTCGACACACCCGATTTGATCGAAGCGAAAGCGGTACTCGACGATTTGCGCTAATCGAGCCGGAGCCGGTCGCGTACGCCGGTCTCGATTTTCCAGCCCTTGGCCTCGGCGTTCTTTCGGAACAGCGGCGAGACGTCGCCGGTGACCCAGATTTCCTTGGCCGGGATCTTGCCCAACCCCGCAACACCGCGTTCGATCAAGGTGAAGGAGGTTTCCGCGCGCTGGAGCCAGGGCAAATGATCGGCGGGAAACAGGCCGACCAGGCCGCCGTCGGCGCGCCGCAGGAACACCAGTTTGCCGAGGCGGACAAGCCGCTTCACCTTTTGCACCTTGGCATGATAACCGGCCATCAATTCGGCCTGCCGTAGCAGGAAAAAGGCGACGGGTTCGTCTTGGGTCAGGGTTGCAACACTGATGAAGGCGCTGCGGCCGGCAGCCGGTTCGAGTTTCTCCAAGGCGCCGGTTATCCGGGTTTTCTTGGTCGGTGAGAATTTCGGGTGATCGAGGAACAACTCAATCACGTCTTCGCTGACACCCATCTTCTTGAGCTTGGTCTGGTTCAGCTCCTTCAGATCGGCCGGCGAGGTGTCGGCCACCAGTTTGCTCATGCCGTGACTGAAGCTGGTCACCGAAAGCGCCGTGCCGGCCTTGCCGGGCACCGCGTGAAACACCACCTTGACCGGCAAGCCGCCGGCGAAGCTGGCCCAGCTGATTTCCTTCAAACGCTCCTGCAGCAGCGGGTTGGCGGAATAGGCGTCGACGCCGAACTTGAACGCGGTTTTGCGCTTGATCGCATCGAAGCCGATGGCGGCTTTGAGCGCGTTGTCCTCTTCCTCGCTCGGGTCACCGAACAGGGCATGGCCGACGTTGTTAAACAGGCTGCCGACGCCGCTGGCGACGTTGCCGACGGTCTCGATCGGATCGGTCACCAAATCCTTGGCGAAATTGACCGGGCTTTTGGCGGCGTTGGCCAGGGCCTTGGTGAAGGCATCGGAGTTTTTCAGCTCCTCCATTTTCTGGAGGGCGGCTATTTCATCGACGCGTACATACAGCCGTTCGGTGCCGTCGACCTTCAAATTGCCTTGCGGCGTCTTCACGTCGTAATCGTAAATAACGCCGTCGAGGTGGGCCGGGCTCAACACCTGGTGATGGGCGCCTTTCAAAAGTTCCGGCGACAAGATATCTGTGGGCTTGACGTCCGAAATCTTATCGTACGGTTCAGCGCCCACGGTACCGGCGGCAAAAACCAGCGCCGCCGCGGCAAAAGCAAATGGTTTCATCACAGCCTCATTCCCTGCTCAAAGCACGCTTTCCAAGTATTTTCATTACAGCCAAACTACCGCAGTCGGTGACGATTCGAAACGGCGAATAGCCGGGCGGTTTCAAAACTTATAAGATGGCATCTTCGCACAAACTGACGGAAAAACGCTTGATCGATGACCGCACGACGCATCCCGACCGTGTTCATGCGTGGCGGAACCAGCAAGGCCCTGGTTTTCAAGGCGTCGGATTTGCCCGCCGACCGCGCCACGTGGGATCCCCTGTTCATCGCCGCCTTGGGCAGCCCCGACGCCTATGGCCGCCAGCTCGACGGCATGGGCGGCGGTATTTCTTCGCTGTCAAAAGTCTGCGTCATCGGGCCGCCGAGCCGGCCCGACGCCGATGTCGACTACACCTTCGGCCAGGTCGCGGTTGACGCCGCGGCGGTGGAATATGGCGCCAATTGCGGCAACATGTCGTCGGCCATCGGCCCGTTTGCCGTCGATGAAGGGCTGGTCGCGGCCGCCGACGGCGACACCACGGTTCGCATCCACAACACCAACACCGGCAAACTGATTCTGTCCCGGTTCACCGTCGAAGACGGCCGAGCCAGCGCCGACGGTTCCTGCGTGATCCCCGGCGTATCCGGGACCGGCGCCCCGATCGCGCTTGCCTTCGCCGATCCCGCCGGCATTTACGGACGTGGCGTGCTGCCGACCGGTCAATGTCAAAACGTCATCGACGTCGCCGGCGGCATTCGGGTCTCGATGATCGACAGTGCCGCCGCCTGTGTCTTCGTCGCCGCCGAGGATCTCGGCCTGACCGGCAGCGAAGAACCCGAAGCGCTCGAAGCCGATCCGGAAACGCTGGCCGTGCTGGAACAGGTACGCCAAGCCGCTTCGCTCGCCATGGGTGTGACCAAGGACGCGGCGGCGGCGGCGGCGACCGGTGCGACGCCGAAAGTCGCTCTGGTCGGGCCGCCCAAGCCCTACGCAATGTTGTCGGGTGAGCCGGTCGCGGCCGACGCCTATGACATTGCTATCCGCATGATCTCCATGGGCCGCCCACATCGGGCGGTGCCGTTGACCGGCGGTCTTTGCACCGCGACCGGCGCCGCCATCCCCGGCACATTGTTGGCTGAATTCGCCGCGGGCGAGTCGGACCAGGACGACTTTCGAATTCGCATCGGCACGCCGTCCGGAGTTATTCGCTTCGGCGCCAAGGTCAGCTTCGACGGCAGCACACCGACCGTTCACGAAGCCATTGTCGAACGCACCGCCCGGCGCTTGATGGAGGGCGCCGTCGTCATTCCTTAACGTTGGGCGCGGCCGGCGAAAACCGCATCAGTGCATAGCCGGCAACGCCCGATATGATCGATCCGGTCAGCACGCCTAAGCGAATGGGGGCATCGAAACCGGCATGTTCGAACGCCAATGAACCGATGAACAGGCTCATGGTGAAGCCGATGCCGCAGAACAGCGCGACACCATAAAGCTGTCGCCAACCGGCACCTTCGGGCATCGGCGCCAGACCGGTCTTGATGGCAACGACCATAAAGCCGAACACGCCGACTTGTTTGCCGACGAACAGCCCGAGGGAGATACCGAGGCTGACCGGCCCGGTGAAGCTATCCAATCCCATGCCGTCAAAGGAAATACCGGCGTTGGCGAAGGCAAAGATCGGCAGGATGGCAAACGCCACCCAGGGATGCAGCAGATGCTCCAAGTGGCGCAGCAAGGAATGGCCTTCCTCGTCCTCTACACAGAGCGGTATGGCCAGGCCGGCCACGACGCCGGCCAGGGTCGCGTGCACGCCCGATTTCAGCACGAAGACCCAAAGCACCACACCGACCAAGACATAGGCCCCCATACGCCTGACGCCAAACAGATTGAGCAGCACCAGGCCGCCGATGGCGACCGCGGCAAGTACTAGAGATAAAACCGACAATTCGGCGGTGTAAAAGATCGCGATGATAATAATGGCGCCGAGGTCGTCGAATATGGCGATCGCCGTCAGCAAGACCTTCAAGGCTAACGGCACCCGGTTGCCTAAGAGCGCCATGATGCCGAGCGCGAAGGCGATGTCGGTTGCTGTTGGGATGGCCCAGCCGTTGAGCTTTTCCGGATCGCCCCAATTTATCATGGCGTAAATCAGGCCCGGCACGACGACGCCGCCGATGGCGGCGGTCGCCGGCAGGGCGATTTGCGCCGGCGTTGACAGTTCGCCTTCCAGAAACTCCCGCTTGATCTCGAGGCCGATCAGAAAGAAGAAAACCGCCATCAGGCCGTCGTTGATCCACAGGATCAACGGCTTGGCGATGACCAGCGCGCCAACCTGCACGGCAACCGGGGTATCGAGGAACCATGCATAGTAGGTGGCGAGCGGCGTGTTGGCGCAAATCAACGCGGCAATGGTCGCGAAGATCAGGACCAAGCCGCCGGCGGCCTCGAGTTTCAAGAACTCCCGGATTAGGCTAGCAGGCATCGTGTCGGTCTCTTTCCCAATTTCGGATCAAATGTCTCACCGATGAATGCGACGACTGTGCCCGAGCCCTCTAGAGTTGTCGAGAATGCATTGCAAGCTCCGGCGATTGATCGGAAGATAGCGCGACTTTCGACGAAACGCGGCATCCAAGGCCAATGGGAACCATCGATATGACCACATTCCGCCTGGAGGCAAAGGACGAATTTCCCCATGCGTTGGAGACAGCGTCCAATTTCAACGAAAGCGTTTATTGCAACATGTTCGATCCGGCGCAGAGGATGGGCGGCTGGATGCGGCTCGGCAACCGCGCCAACGAAGGCTATGCGGAACTCTCGGTCTGTCTCTATCTGCCGGACGGCAGGCTCGCCTGCCAATTTTTACGCCCGCCGATCAGCGGCAACGACGGCTTCGAAGCCGGTGGCCTGATCTACACGGTTGCCGAGCCGTTCAAAGCCTTGTCCATCGGCTATGAGGGTAGTGTGTACGTGCTGCAAAACGCCGGTGACTTGGCCGACCCGAAATCGGTTTTCACGACCGCGCCGCGCCAACAATGCCTGGTCGACTGGCGGATCACTGGCTGTTCACCGATGCATGGCGGCGAACCGACAGCGCCTGACGGCGAGACCATGTACGGCCGAAGCTTCTCGCGCGGCCATTTCAACCAGCATACCCGCGCCGAAGGCATTATTCGTGTCGGTGACAGCGAATGGACCGTCGATGGTTTCGGCTGGCGCGATCATTCCTGGGGACCGCGCTATTGGCAGAATATCCGGTTCTACCGTTTGCTGATTGCCAACTTCGGCGCCGACGCGGGTTTCATGGCGCTCAAGATCACCCATCCCGACGGTACCACGCGCCGACATGGCGTGTTCATGCGGGACGGCCGCTATGAGCCGATCCGTGATATCGATATCGTCAGCGAATGGACGGCGGACAAAAACCAACGGCACATCAGTTGTCTGATTCGCACCGACCGCGGCAGTGAAACCATCGAGGGCCGCATCATCACCTTGGCGCCGTTGCGCAATCGCCGTATGGTCGACAGCCGTGAAATGCGGACGCGCATAGCGGAAGGCTTCACGGAATGGCATTGGAACGGGCGAACCGGCCTCGGCATGTCGGAATATCTCGACTTGATAGAAGACGGCGCGCCCGCGGGCTTTCCGGGATAACGCAATGGCGAAGGCATCCACGGTCACGGGTCAGGGAGATCAGAGCGATAAACCGTTCGACGATCGATTGCGCAACGCCTTGGCGCGCCGCTTCGGCGAAGCTGTCCAGCTTGAAATTGTCGGCGAGCCCAGCATGGGCGGTTCCAACCATACACTGTTGTTCGATTTGATCGAGGGCAGCGCCCGAGGCCGGCTGGTAATGCGCCGCGAAACCTATACCGGCCTCGGCAACCCGTTCCTGCCGCCGGAAAATCAATACCGGTTGCTGCAGGTGGCGCGGCGCCATGGCATTCCCGTGCCCGAACCGGTCCTAGAACTGACGCCCGAGGACGAACTCGGGCGCGGCTTCGTCATGAGCTACATCGCCGGAGAAACCATTCCGCGCCGCATCATACGCGACGCGGCCTTCGCCGAGGCCCGTCCCAAGCTCGCGGCGCAGTGCGGCGAGATCCTAGCGCGTATTCACGCCATCGACCTCGGCGAAGTCGATTTCCTGGCCGACATCGACGACAGCCGCGATCCGATCGCGGCGCAACGGCACCGACTCGACCTCTACGGCGAAACCCACCCGGCATTGGAAGTGGGCTTACGCTGGCTCGAGCGAAACCGGCCGCAACACCAGACCCCGGTAATGCTGCATGGCGATTTCCGCAACGGCAATTTCATCGTCGGCACCGACGGCATTCGCGCGGTGCTCGATTGGGAATGCAGTCATTTTGGCCACGCCATGGAAGATCTGGGTTGGCTTTGTCTACGGTCCTGGCGCTTCGGCCACAATGACGATCCCGTCGGCGGCTTCGGCAGGCGCGAAGACCTGTACACGGCTTACCAAGCCGCCAGTCCCATCGCGATCGGGCCGGCGGAAATCCACTATTGGGAAGTTTTTGGATTCGTTCGCTGGGCGGTCCTGAACGTCATGCAAGGCTACGGCCATGTCCACGAGAACCGGCGATCATTGGTATTCGCGGCTTGTGGGCGAAATACCGCGGTGATCGAATATGATTTGATCGAAACCATACTGGGCAGGTTGGACTGATGGCGCAGGACAGGCCACAAGCCGACGACCTCATTAGGACTGTCCGCGCCTTTATTGAGCGCTTGGCCCCGGATATTCCGCAAGCACAGCAATTCGATGCCAGGGTGGCCGTTCACCTGTTGGGAATCGTCGAGCGCGAAGACAATGAGGCCGCCGGCTACGATGCGGCGGAAACCGATCGGTTGCGCAGACTGCTTGGCCGCGACGGCGACCTCGCCGACCTCAACACTGAGCTTTGCCGTCGCATCCGTGCCGGTGAATTCGACGATGACTGGGGCGCAATGCTGGACCATGTCGCGGAAACGATGACCGACAAAGTCCGCATTGTCGACCCCCGGCGCTTGGCAGACACTTAGTGTCCACCTACCAATCCGGCCGACGTTTTTCGTTGAACGCGGCCAGGCCTTCTTGCGCGTCGTCGGTTTCGATGATGTTGCAGATCGTCTCTACGACGTTTTCGATGTTTCGCCGGTAGTCGAGGTCATTGGCACGCATGAACGAATCTCGCGCCAGCTTCATCACCGTCGGCGACTTTTCGGCGAATGTGCGCGCCAAGTCTCGGGCTTCCGCCAGCACGCGGTCGCGCGGCACGGCACGATTGATCAGGCCGCGCGCCGCCGCCTCGGTAAACGGGATTGGCCGGCCGGAGAACAGCAGCTCGAACGCTTGGTGACGGCCGATCTGCCGCGGCAAGTGCACAAAATGCATGGCGGGAATGACACCGACATCGATTTCCGGATAGGACATGTCGCAATCCTCGGCGGCGATCACCACGTCGCAGGAAACCGCGAGGGTCACGCCGGCGGCCCGGGCCGGGCCATTGACCGCGGCGATGGTCGGCTTGGCCATGCGGTATTGCAGGTCATGCATGGTCATATAGAGCTCTTCGAGGAAAGCGCGCAGCTTCAACCCCGAACCGCCGCGCATCATGGCGAGATCCATGCCGGCGCTGAACGCTTTTTCGCAGCCGCTGGTCAAGATGATGGCGCGAACGCCGGGATCTTCGCGAGCCTGCCGATAGGCCCCGTTCAATGCCTTGCTGAGCGCGAAATTGATGGCATTGACCGGCTCCCGGACCATGGTGATCTCAGCCACGCGGTCTCGTACGTCATAGCGGATCAGCGATCCGTCGCTCATTCGACGAACTCGAGCACGCTATCGAAGTCCGACACGCGAATGACCACGCGATTGTCTTCGATCGTGCTCGGCATCGATGCCGGTAAGGCTTCGGCGATCGCACGAACGCCGGCTAGGCTTGTCGTGGTGAAGGTCAAGGCGCCGAAGATCGATGGCCGATCAGCCATCGCCGAGGCAAGCGCGCCGAAGCGTTCTCCGTAGCGATCAACCGAGAGCACGGTGATCCGTGACTTGGCGAGCGCGATTTCGAAATGTCCGTCGCCAACCGAGCTCAGTTGGCCATGGGTCAATTGGGAAAACCGTGTCGCTTCGGCCTCCGGCGTTGTCGAAGCGACGACGAAGTCAGACATCGCCGTCGCTTGGTTGCGGTGGGACTGCCATTCCGGCCGCCAAACCAGCTCCGGTGTACCATGCTCGCAGAAATAGACCCGGCCGCCCGGAAACGTGCCGGGTCGGGCCGTCACCGTCCGGAACTTGGCCGGAAATTCACCGTCGGCCAGCTTGACCGGCCGCGAAAAGGCATGCGGTGCCGCGCCATCCATATCGAGCGTTTTGAGATGGGCGAAAGTTTCATCGACGTCCGCGGTCTTGAAAACCAAGCCATTGATACCGTCGGGCGATTCGGAGATATCGGGCCGGTCGGTATCCGTGCCCACCGGCAAGCCGATCAGTTCGAAATAATCCGTGCCGAACATCATCAAGTGATTGATTGACCCGAGCGAATGGTAGCCGCGCGGCGTCAAGGTGAAGCCGAGGGCTTCGAACATCGGCGCCGCCCGGTCCATCGCGAACCGCACATTGATCACCGTGTGATCGAGCTCAAGCGCGTTTGCCATGATTTTTCCTTTTCTTTAAGACAGACTTCGATCAGCCGCGCTGGCTGGAATAAGTGCCGCGGCCCATTGCCACCAACGACCCTTTATCATCGACAACGTCGATATCGACCACGGCGACCGTGCGCCCGGCGCGTCGGACGCGGGCGGTGCCGGTCAGCGCGTCGCCGACCGCTGGCTTCAGGTAATCGATGCGGATGTTCATAGTCGGCACGCCGCCGCCGACCATCATGCCGATGGCGAAATCGCCGATGACATCGACGAAGGCGGCGATGGGACCGCCATGGAATTGCTTGGTGCCGGGACGGCGCTCGAACGACGGCGCCAGCGGCATGCGGACACTAAGCTCGGACGATGCGGTGTCGGCTGACAGGACTTCGAGGCCCAAAGTCGCGATGAACGTCGATTGGTCGAAGATGTCCTGAATGTCTTGCGCGGATAGACGGTCGGGCGTTGCGGTGTTCATGACGCTTCCTGGATTTCCATTATGCTAAGGCTTGAGGACGACCTTGCCGAAGACCTCGCGGTCTTCAAGCATACGGAAGGCCTCGTTCACCTCTTCCAACGGCAGTTCGCGATCGATCACCGGCTTCAGCGTGCCGGCGGCGACCATGTCGATCAGGCGCTCCAGCTCTTCCCGGACCCAGCCGTTGGCGCCGAGAATTTTCAGTTCGTAGGACCAGATGTAGCGCAAATCTTCCTTCGGATCGTAACCGGCGGTCGCCCCGCAGGTCAGCACCTTGCCTTGGCGATGCAGGACCTTGAGCGAGGGCACCCAGGTGTCACCGCCGGTGAAATTGACGACGACGTCGAGGCCGGCGTCGAAACGCCGGCGATGGGGCTTGCCGAAATTCGCATAGACCCATTTGGCGAAATCCTCTTCGACGTAATTGATTCCGTGATCAGCGCCCAGATCCTTGAGCCTCTGCAGCTTGCTTTCGCTGGAAGCGCAGGCGATCACCTCGCAGCCGGCGCTCTTGGCGAGCTGCACGCAACAGGTACCGACGCCGCCGGAGGCGCCGAGGATCAGCACTTTGTCGCCATCCTGGATCTCGCCAATGGTGTACATCATGCGCAACGCCGTGCCATAAGCGACCGGCAGGCAGGAGGCAGCTTCGTAGCTCACCGCATCCGGCAGGCGTACCAGATGATGGGTCGGCACCTTGCAGAGTTCGGCCAAGCCGCCATGCCACATTTCACCGATCAAGCCGCCCTTGCCGACCCGGTCGGCGGGATCGATCAACACCCGCTCGCCGACCCGCCAATCGCTGACCTCGGCGCCGACCTCGACAATCTCACCGGCGAAATCGAGGCCCATGATGGCCGGCATCGGCACCTTGATGCCGGGCATGCCGCGCCGCGTGAAGATGTCGTGATAATTGAGCGAGGTCGCGCCAACCCGGACGACCACGTCTTCGGGCCCCGGCGTCGGATCCGGAAAATTCGACTCGATCCCGATCGAGCCGGGGCCGCCATGTTCGTGAATGACCGCTGCTTTCAAAACCCACTCCTTACGTTGTTGGCTGGCGCTGTTATTGCGCCGCTTCGTTCTGCGTTTCCGACCGCCACAATGCCTCGGCCTCGCCTTTCAAGGTCTTACGGTCGATCTTACCGGGGCCGGCCAGCGGCAGGGCGTCGAGGAAAATTACCCGGCGCGGATGCTGGTAGGCCGGCGCGCGTTCAAGTGCGTGGGCCTTCACGGCGGTCTCGTCAAGCCGGCTGCCCGGCACTCGAACGACGAAGGCGACCGGTTTTTCACCCTTGATTTCGTCGGGCACCGGGACGACGCAGCTGCGCTCGACGTCCGGGTGGCTTTCGACGACGGCTTCTACCTGGCTCGGATAAATGTTTTCACCGCCGCAGACAAACATGTCGTCGGAACGTCCGACGAAGTAATAGGCGCCATCCGCGTCGCGGCGGAAAACGTCGCCGGAATCATACCAGCCGTCGGACGTCAGCACCTCTCGGGTTTTTTCCGGCAGATTGAGGTAGCCGGTCATCGTCGCCGGCGTGCGATGCCAGAGCACGCCTTCATCCGCCTCGTGGCCCTCACCATCGATCAGCTTCAGATCGACCTCCGGCATCTGCCAGCCGACCGACAGATCCGGCACCACGCGGCCCGGACGGGCGCCGAAGACGATCGGACCGGCTTCGGTGGTGCCGTATCCGTTCATGATGCTGGTGTCCGGAAACCTCTGCTTGACCTCGGACCAGAGTTTTGCGGAGACCGGCGCCGAGCCCATGCGGACGACGCTGACCGATGAGAGATCGAGCGCCTCGAGCAGGTCCCTCTCGGCAAAAGCCATAGCCAACATGGTCGGCACTGAGGTGATCCAGGTGCATTTGAACCGCTCGATCGCCTGAAGATAGCGCCGGGCGTCAAATTCCGGCAGCAGCACCGTGCTCGCCGACGCGCCGTTTGCGAACAACGAGGTGCAAAGCGCGTTCATATGATAGAGCGGCGCCGCCACCAACAAACGGTGATCGGTGAATGGCCAACCATTGAGCGTCCGCATGCGCAACGCCCAGAGATGACCCCGATGGGTCAAAGGCACGCCTTTCGGCCGCCCGGTCGAGCCCGACGTGTAGAGCACCATGGCGACGGAATCGTCTGTCGGCCGAACCGCCGCGAAGGTGCCGGGATCGAGCAGTGTCTCGAACGCCGCCGTATCGAAATCGGTGACCGGCAGGTCGGTCTTTAGCGCTGCTGCCCGTTCGGCGTCGCAAAACACAAGTTTGATTGCGGAATCGTCGAGGATGAAGTCGATGATGTCGGCGGGAAACTTATGATTGACCGGCACCGCGATCAGGCCGGCGCGCAGGATACCGAGATAGGCGATCAGGAACTCGGCCCGATTGGCCGACAGGATCGCCACGGCATCGCCGGGCTCAAGGCCGCGGCCGAGCAGGCCACGGGCACAGGCATTGGCCAATTCTTCCAGTTCGCGGTGCGAATAGGACCGCGGATCGTCCCACGACCGGCAATCGATCAATGCCGTCCGCTCGCCGCCCAGTTCCGGATCATAAAGCGCACCGAGATTGTCCGCCGCGATCATCGGCCCCTGCCTTCCCCATTTTGCCCCGTTGCCCGGGCGACAATACCGGAAAGGCCGCAGCCTCGAAAGGCCGCCACCGGACCCTTACGCCACCAATTGGCCGCGTTTTCGAACTTCGCGATGGTTTTCCTTGCGTGACACCTTGGCGATATCCGCCGCCGGATCGCCGTCGACTACCAGCAGATCGGCGACGGCACCTTCGGCGATGCGGCCTTCGTCGTCTAAGTCCAGCAACTCCGCGGCCACCGATGTCGCCGAGCGCATGGCATCGAGCGGCGTCATGCCTGCCTCGACCATATATTCCAGCTCCATGGCATTGTCGCCATGCAGGCAGTACGGCACACCGGCGTCGGTGCCCATGGCGATCTTACCGCCGGCGTCATAGTACATTTTCAGCGATTTCTGCGGCCGGCCGATGATGCGCTCGGACTTGATCCGGACATATTCCGGGATGGTGTCGAAATGGCTCTGAATGCCTTTGCCGGCCGCCAGGGTCGGCACCAGATAGGTTCCGGCGGCGACCATCTCCTGGACGCATTCCTCGGTCATGAAGATGCCGTGTTCGATGGAATCGACACCGCCGCGGACCGCGTTGAGGATGCCCATGGTGCCTTGCGCGTGGCTGGCCGAGCGTTTGTGAAAGCGCTTGCCTTCCTGGATCCCGGCACGCATTTCTTCCGGACTGTAATGCGCGTCCTCCGGATTGACGCCCGGCGTCATGACCCCGCCCGTCGCCATGATCTTGATGAAATCGGCGCCGGCGTGGATTTGTTCACGCACCGCCCGCACCACCTCATCACAGCCGTCCGCCACGCGGCCGATGGCATTGCCGTGACCGCCGGTCATGCAGATCATCTTGCCGGACGCGCGGATGGTCGGGCCCTGCTGCGCGCCGCTGTTGCAGGCATCGCGTACGGCAAACTCGAGATAGTTCATGCCGCCGCAATCGCGGATCGCCGTCACCCCGCCGGCTAACGTCGCCTGGGCCCGGCCGAGGGCGGCGAGCACCATCTGAGCAGAAGACAGTTTGGCCCGCGCCGAATGGATGTCGGGCTCGGCACCCAGGCAAAGGTGCACATGGCAGTCGATCAGCCCGGGCATCAAGGTGGCGCCGGCGGTATCGATCTGCTCGCCGGCGTAGCCGTCGAATTCAGCCATCGGCCCGACCCGTGCGACGCGGCCTTCATCAATCAAAACCGCCATTCCGTCGACCGGCTCACTGGTGCCATCGAACACCTTGCCGCCTGAATATAGTACGCGCATTAAATCTCTCCTATTCAACCACAAGTTTGGCGGATGCTTCGCCTCCCCAGTTTATTGTTTTCGTCCCCCAAACAACAGGGCACAATGGACCCTGGCTCGCCATGCACGAGCGGCATGGCGGTATCGTTCACGTGAGGACGCAGGCGATGAGAAAACCGATCATTTTCGCTGGCCTTGTCGTTGTCGTCGTTGCCGTCGGCGCCGTCGCCCTGGTCGACAGTGTGACCAAATCTTCGATCGAAGCAATCGGTTCAGACATGACTGGGGCCGCCGTAATCGTTGCCGATATCGATGTCTCTCTCATCGGCGGCCAAGCCCAAATTTCCGGGTTTCACCTGGCCAATCCAACCACCTTTGGGCCAGGCGACGCGTTCCGAAGCGAGCATATCGCGCTCGACGTCGATCTCGGTTCCTTGTTTGACGATCAGCTCATCATCGAGGAGATCGTGATCAACAATCCGGAAATCACCTATTCCTTGACTGCCAAGAGCTCCAATCTCGGCCAAATCCTAGACGCCATCATGCAATCCTCGGAGGATAGCACCGCCAACGCACAGGCTGCCGACGACGCCGCGGCAACCGGCGCGAACGGCGGCGGTTCAATCAAGGTAGCGAATTTGTACCTCCGGAACGCCACGGTTCGGGTCTCGCTTCCCGATTTGACGGACACCGCGCCGAGCGTCGTCATTCCAGAAATTCATCTGCAAAATCTCTCGGGCGATACGGTCCAGGAAGTCGTGGCCGAGACCGGCGACGCGGTGATGGCGGCCGTTGAAACCGTGGTCAGCGAGATCGACAACGAAGCCGTACGCCAGCATGTTCAGGCGCTCGCCGACACCACCGCCGACGCCGCGGCGAAGCTGATCAAAGGCGCGGCAGAGGCTCTGGAACAGGGCTTGAAGACAATCTTCGAAACCAAGCCGACCGATGCTGACTGATGACGCACTTCAGTTCCTGCGCATTGTCCGGATTGCGCATTTGGCGACGGCGGACGCCGCCGGCGTGCCACACGTGGTGCCGGTCTGTTTCGCTGCCGACCGACGATCGGTTTACATCACCATCGACGAGAAGCCTAAGCGCAATCGTGGCCGCAGCCTGAAACGGCTCCGCAACATTGCCGAAAACTCAGTGGTGGCACTGGTCGCCGACCACTACGACGACCACGATTGGTCGCGCCTCGGCTGGGTCATGGTGCGTGGGCCGGCCGAGATTCTCGACGGCGGTGACGAACATGCGCTGGCGCAAGAATATCTGCGCGCACGCTATAGTCAATTGCGCACCATGACCTTGCACGATCGTCCGGTTATTGCAATTCGTGCCGAACGGGTGACCCAATGGGGCGACATCCGTAAGATGGCCGGCGATGCCAAGGCGTAGACCGAAAAACGCAAGGTTAGCCACCGCCAAATCTATTTGAAGCGGATCCCTGTCACCGGTCAGCGGCCTCCCACACGACAGGGAAAGTTGGATGGTCGAGTGGCTCTCCATCAGTTAGGCCGGGTGCCAGCATTTTCAAACTTTCGCTCATCGGCACTGGAACACCGGGCCGCATGCGGTAAACAATATCGTCGCCAATCCAACGAACGGCCAATCCACGCCGTCTATTCTTAGCCGTCAGATTTCCAGGGGCGCCATGTATCGTGCGAAAATCATGGATCGCGACATCTCCGGGCTCGAGATCCCAGGAGGCGATGCTGTAATCATTGCGACCGGCTTCGATATCGGGCAAATCCTTGAGATCCTGATCGACAAGTCGGCTGTCGCCATGAAAGCTCTTAGGCCCGTACAATGTGCCTGTTGAGTGCGTGCCGCAAATATACTCGACGAGACCATTGTCTCGCGTAACCGTGTCCAGAGCGATCCAAATTGAACAGCATTGTGTTCCATTAATCGGCCAGTAAGGCGCGTCCTGGTGCCAAGGCGTGGGCTCGTAAGACCCCGGTTCCTTCACCAACAGATGATCGAAAAATAGCCGCACTTGCCGCGCGCCGATTAAACGCCCCGCTATTTCCCCAAGACGGGCGGATACGATTATTTCGCGAAGTCCGCTGACACGATTCCACATAAAAAGATCGGCAAAAAAGCCACCGCCATTAGCCGTCGAAAAGTCCTGCGCGAAAGGCCCCGGTTGGCTCATGGCGTCGTCCACCGCACTCCTTAAAACGGAAACCTCAGTTGGATCGAATACCCGACGCAGGCAAATCGCACCGTCGGTTCGATACGCAGCAATCTGATCGTCAGTCAGCGGATAGGACGTGGTCGGCATGGTGCTCTCCGTATCTGCACAGTGGTTTCCGGATCGAGACCGGTAAAACAGTAACAGAGAGCAATTCATGCTTCTAATGAACAGATCGAATATAATTCATGCAAGAAACGAATGATAAATCGCGATTCTGTTTTCGTTATGCGATCATGCGCGCGATCTCGACGATCGTATTGCGCAGCCAGATATGCGACGCATCATGCTGCCGGCGCGAATGCCACAACTGGTCCAGCGTTAGGCGCGGGAGTTTCACTGGCATCGGCAGCATCGCCAAAGGCGCCAGTTCGCACGCCCTCGACGCGACTTTGTCAGGCAATACCATGATGCAGTCGGTTTTGGCCGCGATCATCGCGCCGGTGAAGAAACTGTTGATCCGAACCGCGCAGCGGCGTTGAAGGCCTTGGCGTTCGAGCTCTGCGTCAAGCACGCGACTGGTTGCCGTATCGATCCATATGTGCGGCCAAAATAGGAACGCGCTCAAATCGAAGACCTGTCGCCTCGCAGGATGTTCCTGACGAACGACGGCAACAAGGTGGCTTTCGAATAAGCTTTGCCGATGAAATCCGTCCGGCGCATCGACAAATGTGTCGACTGCCAAGTCGATATCTCCAACGTCAAGAGCATCCAACTGGCCCGCTGCTGCGCTGGAGATCGTAACGTCCATGTGAGGCGCCTTTTCGGCGACGCGCGCCAGGAATTCGCCTAAAAGCAGCATCACGGTCGCATCAGGCGCAGTGATGCGGAATTCGTTGGTTGCTGTGCTGGGGTCAAATCGCGGCGGCTCGAGAAGATCGCGGACCTCATCAAGGATTGGCGCCAATCGCCGACGCAATTCAAGCGCTCGTGACGTCGGTCCCAGTCCGCGACCCACCGCAACAAACAACGGGTCGTTAAACGTCTTTCGCAACCGAGCTAGGGCGCGGCTCATTGCCGGCTGACTTCGACCGATGCGGGCGGCTGCTTTGGTGACGGATTGTTCCTGCAGTAATGCCTCCAAAGCTACCAACAAGTTGAGGTCGACTTTTTTCAAATCCATTTGGTGCATGATCCAAGCTGAAATGTGTTCACTCAGATAATGCTCTAGGACGGGCAAGCCGGAAAGAAGCGCCGTTTCGAGGTCGGTTTAGCCGGCAGGGATTTTTCCTGGAACGGCGTCGATTGATTCCTACGCCTTGGGCCGGCGCGGCGGCGGCGCGTTCTTGACGAATATGATGACCAGGCGGCTATCGGCGTCGGCGGACACCGAGTGGCGCTTCATCGCCGGCACGAACACCATGCTGGTCGGCTCGACGGCAATCTCTTGGTCCTCGATGAGGATTTTGCCGCGGCCCTCGACGACGTAGAAAATTTCGTCCTGCTTCGGGTGGTGGTGCGGCACCGTATCTTGGCCCGGTTCGTAACAAACCATTTCGGCGATGACGCCGGGCGACTTGAACAGCGCCTTTCGAACCCGCCTTTCGGGGTCGAATTCGATCTCGTCGTTCAGTTTCAAGACATCCATGGGGTACCCCCACCTGTTTTCATCCGCTCGAACCGCTATTGGCGTGTGATGCCGACCATATCGACATAACCCGGCAACCCTTGAACGCGGCCGATCCATGCCTGAACGGCCGCGTAGGGGCTCAAGGAAATGTTGCCTTCCGGCGCTAGGGCGACATAAGGATAGCAGGCGATGTCGGCGATCGTCGGCCGGTCGACCGCCAGCCAGTCACGATCGGCCAAATGCGCCTCCAAGACCTGCAATCCGGCTTCGCCCAGCGTCTTGCATTGCTCATAATTCCAGGCCCGGTCGAACAACAGCACGGCCCGGGCACGGGCCAGGCCGAACAGCAACTCATTTTCGGCGACCGCCAGCCACTGCATGACTTCCGTCATGCCGTCGGCGTCGAGCGGCAGCCAGTCCTCGCCGCCATGACGTCGGGCCAAGTACACCAGAATGGCTTGGGAATCCCAAATCACGCGGTCGCCGTCGACCAGCACCGGAATCTGGCCGCGCGGATTAAGCGCCAGAAAGGCGTCTGTACGATTGTCCCCGGCGGCAAGTTTCACGTCCACGATCTCATGCTCCAAGCCGAGCAGCGACAGCAGCAGCCGCGCCTTGAAGGCATTACCGGAATTCGCCGCGTGGTAGAGTTTCATCGGATGGCCCCCAAAGGTTCGAGCAAAGTTCGGCCCCATCATCGCCCAGTCCAAGCAGGCATGTCGACGGTGTAATGAATTTGCTATCGTGATCGTGAGCAACAGAACAATGAGAAAGGAGCCGGCATGGTCAAGGCAGTCGACGTCAATGCGGCACTGGCGGATCTAGAGGTTCTCAGCATCCGCGGTCCCGATACCAGCGAAGCCGAGGCCGACGCGGCCTTCGCGACCCTTGCGCCGTTTCGTGAAGGCGCGATATTCGCCGGCAGTTTCGCGGGCGAAAGCCCGTGGGAGCGGCATCAAAACGGCGACGAACTGGTGCATATCCTGAAGGGCGAAACTACATTGACCATCATCGTCGACGGCGACCGGCAGGTGCTGGAGATGGCCGCCGGCATGCTGACCGTGGTGCCGCGCGGCTGTTGGCATCGCTTTCAGGCGCCGCTGGGTGTCACTGTCCTGACCGCGACGCCGCAACCGACCGACATTAGTTGGGCGGAAGACCCGAACGCGGATGCACCAGTTTGAGGATCCATCCATAGAATATTGCCGCAAAGGTGATCCAACCACGCGGCGGCATCGTAATCAGATCCATGGAGTTGGAGCTTGGCCCGCATTCGCCCGCGCATCATGAACCGGGCGCCGTCCGGCCGGCGCCCGCGTATCGGTGCCCGATGAGCGGGCCGTCGGCCCGATCCATCGACAGCGCGGCCGACGCGGCGGCGTGCATCGCCGCGATCGCAGAATGCCGTGACCGCGAGGCGTTCGCGATGGTGTTTCGGCATTTTGCGCCACGGCTCAAATCGTATATCTGCAGGCTTGGCACGGATCCGGCGACGGCGGAGGAGCTGGTGCAAGAGACCATGGTCACGCTCTGGCGCAAGGCAGCGCAGTTCGATCCGGCCAAGGCGGCGCCGTCGACCTGGATCTTCACGATCGCCCGGAATCTGCGGATCGACGCGATCCGCCGGGAAAACCGGCCCGAACCGGACATGACCGATCCCGTGTTGGTGCCGGCGCCGGCGGCGCTTGCCAGTGAAACCGTCGAACACCGGCAACGCGACGCCCGCTTGCGGCACGCGGTCATGGCGCTACCCAAAGAACAGCGAGCGGTGCTGCAGCTCGCGTTCTTCGAAGACAAGGCGCATGGCGCCGTCGCCCTGCATCTCGGCATCCCGCTCGGCACCGTGAAATCGCGCCTGCGCCTGGCTTTCGCTCGTTTGCGGCGCACGCTTGGAGACCCATGATGACCGTAACCCATCATCCCGGCGAAGAGCTGTTGGTTGAATTCGCCGCCGGCAGTTTGGCCGAACCCTGGAGCCTGGCCGTGGCCACCCATATGGCGCTCTGCCCGGACTGCCGCCAAGCGGTGGCCGATGCCGAGGCGATCGGCGGTGCGCTGCTTGACGGTCTGGCGCCGACCGCAATCGACGACGACGCCCTGGACCGAGTCTTGGCCCGCCTCGATACGCCAGCGCCGGCAACGCGTATGAACCCGGTTGCGCCCGGAGCGGTATTGCCGGAGCCGCTGCGCGGCTATGTCGGCGGCGATCTCGGCCACCTGCGCTGGCGTCGCCTGGGCTTTGGCGCGTCACAGGTCCAAATCAAGACCGCAAACGAAAGTGCTGCGGTGCGGCTCTTACGGGTACCCGGCGGCGGTTCGGTGCCCCATCACGGCCATCACGGCCCGGAACTGACGGTGGTGTTGACCGGCGGCTTCACCGACGGCCAAGGCCATTTCCTGCGCGGCGACCTGCAACAGACCGACCCATCGCGTCGCCACCAGCCGCGCTCCGATCCCGGCGAGCCCTGTATCTCCCTGACCGTGACCGACGCACCGCTCGACTTCTCAAGCCGCTTCATGCGCGCGCTCAGGCCCTGGATCGGCCTTTGATCCTTGTGTAATGCCCTAGTGGCCACCACCACCCATGTCTGGTAGGGATGGCGCGAACCACATGGGAACGGGCAATGACGGAATTGAATGGCCGAGCGGCCATCGTTACCGGGGCCAGCCGTGGCATCGGCGCTGCGACGGCGCGGGCTTTGGCGTCGGCGGGTGTCTCGGTGATTTTGGCGGCGCGCAGCACGGATGAGATCACGGCGGTCGCGCAATCGATCATACAGGACGGCGGGCGGGCCGAAGCCGTCCCCTGCGACGTCAGCGCCTATAGCGACCTCGAGGCCGCCGTGGCGGCGTGTCAGGCGCTGTTCGGCCGGCTCGACATCCTGGTCAACAACGCCGGCGTGATCGAGCCGATCGGGCCGCTTAGCCAATCCGACCCGGCCGACTGGGCGCGGGCCGCCGGCATCAACTACAAAGGCGTCTATTTCGGCCTGCGCGCGGTGCTCCCGGTGATGCAGGCGCAAGGCCATGGCGTCGTCGTCAATGTGAGTTCCGGCGCCGCCCACGGCCCGATGGAAGGCTGGAGCCATTATTGCTCGGCAAAGGCGGGGGCGGCGATGCTGACCCAATGCGCCGATCTCGAATGCCGCGGCGATGGCGTCCGCGTCGTCGGCATCAGCCCGGGCACGGTGGCAACGAACATGCAGACCGCGATCCGCGCTTCCGGCATCAACCCGGTCAGCCAGTTGGACCCGTCGGCGCACGCCGATGCCGCGTTGCCGGCCCAGGCCATCGTCTGGCTCTGCAGCGAAGACGCGGCAGAGTTCGCCGGACAAGACGTGTCGCTACGGGACACCGCGATCCGCCGGCGCGCCGGTCTCGACCCGTAAAACAAATTGGATTATCGGCCGATCAATGGAACCTGCCGACCCGCCACTGCTCGCGCTCAAGCAACCGATCAACCAGCAGAGTCTGCGCTACTGGCAGATGTTGCGGGGCGCGCGCCGGATGCCGAGTTGGCGCGATATCGACCCGGTCGCGATACCGGATTGTCTGCCGCATGTGATCGTGTTGGACGTGGCCCACAATCCGCGCGATTTCCGCTATCGCATGATCGGCACGACGGTCGAGTATCACATGCGCGGCAATCAAACCGGCCAATGGTTCCGCAACAACGCCGACAAAGCTCCGGGCAGCACCATTTGGTCGACCGTAAATACGGTCGTCGACACCGGACTGCCTGTCACCAGCGAAATCCCCTATGTCGGCCCGCATAAAGACTTCACCATCACCGAAGACGTCATCATGCCGCTGTCGGACGACGATGACCTTGTCAACAAGCTGCTGGTCACCGTGGTCTATTCACCGAAAGCTGACGCCGCGTCGAAGTAGGTGTTTTCCAGCGTGCGTTGATTTTCATAAATTGATCCCTGATGGGCAGCCGGCGGCAACGGCAAGCGGACCGGCACGTCCGTGCAGCGTGGTGCCGCCGGATCGTTGTCGCCGCACAGCAGCATTGAATGATAGCCATCGAAATCGGTCTTGCCGATGCCGAGCAACGGCCAGGCGTCGGCGGCGCGATACTGAAACAACAACAGGCGCCGCGCCCGGTCCGCGGTGTTCACGGCAGAGCCGTGAACGGTTCGGACGTGATGGATGGTGACGGCACCGGCACGACCGGTCAGCGGCACCGCGGCTTCGGCGTCCATGTCCGCCCCGGTCGGGTCGATGGCACCGCAAAATCGGCCCATGGCATGATGATCGTGGATCGGTCCCTTGTGACTGCCGGGAATACAGAGCAACGGCCCGTTTTCGGCCGTGCAATCATCGATCATGATCCCGACGGCGCAAAGATCGTCGTTGGTATGGGGGTAGAAGGCCCAATCCTGATGCCACTCCACGGCGGCGCCGTAGCCGGCGGATTTCATGTTGAGCTTGCCATTGTCGGCCCGGATCGCCGGACCGATCAGGCGCTGCAGCACGGCGAGAATGGCCGGATGGCGCATGGCGCGGTCATAGACTTCATGATGTAGATGCGGTGCCTTGATGCGCCTGACGCGCGGCTCGCCGTCACTGTGCGAAGGTTCCAAGTCGTAGACGTTGTCATGATCGGCAATCGCCTTGGCGCGGGCGACGAAGTCGTCGGTCACCTGCCCGAGCGCCGTCACCTCATCGCCGTCTAACAGGTTTTCGACTACAAGAAAGCCGTCCCTGTGGTAATTCTCGACTTGCCGGTCTGAAATCATTCTGTTGTTCCCCATGATCGAGCTGCCGCCATCATAAATCGCCCTTGGCAGGGATGCAAAATAACACCATCTCCGTGCGTATGATCGAAACTTGCTCTAATCTTTCATCATGCGAAACCTGATTTTTGCCGCGATTGCATTTCTGGTGTTCGGCGCGGTCGTCGAAGCGGCATCCTACGTGACGGCGCGTTTGGCACCGACTTTGTTCGACGCCCGCGAAAAAGTGCTTTCCCGGTTTCATCCCGATGATCTTGAGCGTTTCCGCAACGAAATCGCCTCGCCCGTGCTTGGCTGGGACAATCCGGCCAACACCACGCGAACCCGCGTCAACTGCCTGGGCAAGGATGTCAATGAAGCCTTCGGCCCGTATCGCGAGCGCAGGCACGCCGAGCGGCCATCCGGCAACGCCGTCATCATAGTCGCCGGCGATTCCTATGCCTATGGCGATGAAGTCAGCGACGGCGAGACCTTTCCCGCCGCCCTCGAACAGCGGCTTTCCCTACCGGTCGCCAATCTCGGCGTGCGCGGTTACGGACCGACGCAGGCGCTGCTGAAGCTGCAAGGCTCGGTCGATTCCTTTCCCAAGGCGCGAATTGCCATTCTATCTATTATGTATGATGACGTCTATCGCATGGTTAACGCCTATCGCCCGGCCTATGCCATCAATACGTCGTTCATCTATGGCTTCAAGCCGTTCATGCGGGACGGCGTGCCGCAGCCTTTGGCCGCGACCGATCCTTGGGCTGACCCGGCGCGCTTCAAACAAGCCGCGAACCAGGCCTTTGACAGTGATTTTTGGCGAAAACCGAAAGCCCACTTTCCTTATGCCTGGGCGCTGGTGCGGGCCTACACAAGCCCGGCTGGCGTGGATGTTCTGCTCAGCAATTTCGGCATCGTCACCCGCAAACCGCGGCTCGAAATGGTATTCGGTCCACTCGGCCTGAGGTCCAACCTGCTGGCCTTGATCGGCCGCTTTGCCACTTTCACCAAAACCAACACGCTCAAAGGCTTGGTCGTGCTGGTCCCGGGAAACGGCCGATCGGCCCGGTCCGGCCGCTTTCTGGTCGAGAGCCTCGAACCCGACATGCCGGCCGGGCTCGGCCTGGTCAATATCGCAGGCGACATCGATTGGTCGCGCTTCAATCTCAAGCCCGGCGGCGGCTGCCATCCCTCGCCCTACGGCTACGGCGTCATCGCCGATCAGGTAGCGGCGGTGATTGGCGAACTATAAGGACAAGTCGAACCATGGACGAACCGCAGACGATAGATCTGTTAATCGAGGACGGCGTCATCGTCACCGTGGACGCGGCCAGGCGCGTCATCGCCGATGGCGCCGTCGCGATCGACGACGGCCGTATCGTGGCGGTTGGCAAGGCGGCCGACCTGACGCCCCGGTATCGGCCGGCGGAACGCATTCCCGCCGGCGACCATCTGGTCATTCCCGGGCTGGTCGATGCCCATGTGCACATCACGGCGGAGCACCTGGCCCGCGGCCTGGCTCTGGACGATGCCGGCCATCGCTGGATGTTCGACTACGCACTGCCGCTTTATGCCGCGATCACGCCGGAAGAGGAATATGCCGGCGCCCGCCTCGCCTGCCTTGAGATGCTGCGAAACGGCACCACCTGTTTTCAAGAAGGCGGCACGGCGCGCGACGTCTCGGCCTCGGCCCACGCCGTCGAGGAAGCGGGCTTGCGCGCGACGCTCAGTCCCTGGACTTGGGACCTGCCAAAGGATCCGGCCGGCCTAGCGCTGTCGACGGATCAGGCCATGGCGCGGACGGAGGCGGTTGTACGGCGCTTTCACGGCACCGCCGACGGCCGCCTCCGCATCGCCGCCTCTTGCATCAACCCGGCGCTTTGCTCGACGGCGCTGTTGCAGGGTTTGAAGACGCTGACGGAAGCCGAAGGCATCGGCTTCACCTTTCACCATGCCAGCTCCATCGAACCGGTCGACGCCTATGTCGCCGCGCACGGCCGCCGGCCGCTACTGGATTTCGCCGATCTCGGCATCCTCGGACCCGGCGTGTTGGCGACCCATATGGTCCACCTGGACGACGACGAGCTAGCGGAATTGGCGCGCTCAGGCGCCGCCGTCGCGCATTGTCCCCAGACGGCGCTGCGGCTCGCCTACGGCGCCGCCGCCCAGGGCCGTTTTCCTGAGATGATCGCCGCCGGCGTCACCGTGGCGCTCGGCACCGACGGGGTGATGAGTTCCGACAATCAGGATCTGTTCAAGGCGATGCAGATCGCCGCCGGCCTGTTCAAAGACGCGCGCCGCGATCCGACCTTGCTGCCGGCCGAGAAAGTCGTCGAAATGGCGACCATCGACGCCGCCCGCGCGCTCGGACTCGATCGAGAAATCGGCTCGATCGAGGTCGGCAAGCGCGCCGATCTGGTTTTGCTGGACCGCCGGGCACCGGAACTGACGCCGCTCGTCGATGTCGCCAACGCGCTGGTCTACGCCACCGACGGGCGCAACGTCGCGACGGTGATTGTCGACGGCCGCATCGTCGTTACGGACGGCACCGTCCTGACCATCGACGCCGACAGCCTTTACGCCAAGGTCGCGCAAATCACGCCCCGCCTGGTCGAGCGCGCCGGGCTAAAGCCGCGCCCGCGCTGGCCGATCGCTTGACGGCGGCGTGCACCTGGAAGGCGAGCCTGAAATTCGAAAAACACATGCAAATGTATTGGTATGAATTGCCGGGCCCAAATTACGCACGGCTATAGCCAACGGCCCAGGCTTTGACCTCATCAATAATACGGCGTCGGTGGACCTCCAATAGGTATAAGTGTGTGGCCTCCGGCCAAAATAACTCTGTGCAAAACGCTTCATATCCTTCAACTTTGATGACGCGGCCGAGTTGCCCCGTTTGAACGTAGTAGGTCTGAAACGCCGCCTGCGTGAATACTGATAGGATCCGTCCCTTTCGCTCACGGATTTCCAGAACCGCCGCCCGCAGTTGATCCCGGGTTGGAACATCTCGCAACGTCTCCGGTTCGAGGCGATTGCTCACAGCTTCACGAATTGTCAGAAACACGGTTCGCGGCAATTCAGCGATTGGAACGTCTCGCAGCGCCTGGGGGACGAGGCGTTTTTTCAGTGCGACGATGTGTTGAAGGGGTTTCACCCATCTAAAATAGATCGCGCGTGCCTTTTCCAGAACACGATTGTTCGAACCGCAATACGGATCCAACAGAACCAACCCGACAATTCGCCGCTCTCCGAGTGTCAGCCGAATCGCATTGTCCGCACCAGAGCAGAGTCCGAATAGAATGACCGGCACGTCGCCCAGGCGTAGATCTAGAAAATCCTTAATCTCGTCGAAGTCAGCCGCGACGGATTGTCGGTTTGTTAAGCCGACTCGCCGCAGGCTATCGCCGGTTCCAGCCAAATCTACGCGAAGCGAACTGAAGCCCAATGGGGCCAACTCCCGCGCCAAGCGGACATGGAGCCTGCTTGGACCCACGCGATGCATCAGACCGGCATTCAAAAAGACAAAGACTTGCGGATTCCCAACCTTTACGGAAGTCAAATCAGGTTGAGTAAGCACCCCTGACAACCGCCCACCCGCACCGAACTGCAAGGGTTCTTCCGTTAAGACAGGGCCAGACACGCTCTAAGTAGCTCCGACATTACGGGGTGAATTGTAATTCGGTTCTCAATGGCTGCCCAATCGCAAGCCGGTGGAATTACAACACGGGAATGGCCATTCAGGTGCAATCCGCCGGCTTCCCGGGTGCAGATGACATACAACTTGTTCTTTGGAATACTTGCATACACATTCGCATCGAGTGCGGCAAAGTCCTCGATCATACGATTTGAGACGCGGTGACCGGCACACTCCTGCGCCGCCTCAACGCGGTCCGCTCGGCTCATGTATATATGCTGCTCAATGCATCGGGCCTGCACGTCGCGCAACTCCCGAAGGTACGTCGCGCCATCGGCCACCGGATCCCATAGAACCAGGCGTCGAACGCCGTCGAGAGCGTCCATCGATCGACAAGCAAGTAACGCACCAGCTCTCACCGCTACGACGTGCACGCCATCGCTGCCGGAGATTTTGCGGCCTTCCTGAACCGCGAGCTTGATGTCGTCGACCCAGTCGGAAACGCTGAACTCTTCTAAGTCGCCAAACGAGTCCCCGGTGCCTCGGTAGTCCAATCTGAGGACGTTTTGACCACCCTCCGACAGACGAATGGCGAGATTTCGAAGCGCAGAATGCACATGCATGTATTCGAAGAATAAAGGCGGACAGATGATCGCCAAGATCCGGCCATCGCCTCTGACCGCCGGGTGGTAATTTGCGAAAACGCGGTGTTTGGACTCTCCTAAAAAGAACGCTTCTTGCATCGTGTGGACCGGCTCTGCAAAATCGGACCTCAATTAAACGGTCCTTGAATATAATAAAGGTTATTATGCCATGCTACGCAAGCGCCCCACCGACCGCCACCTTGAGCGGCGATTTCGGCGTAGTCGACAATAATTCTATCCATGATTAGCTTCCGGCATTTGGATTAACCCAACATGATCAATGGACCGCTTAGCAAGTTCCGAAGTCTCTTGCCGCATAGTGCCATTGTGTACCCAATGGTCAGATCCGCTTGCTCACGGTATCGACTGCCACCGGGCGAACTCGTAGACATTGAACAGCTGGAAAAATCTGATCGGTATTACCTATTGCATCAAGCATCACAGGTGGGGCCGATATTCAAGGCAAGGGGGCCCGACCGTTTTTGGGTTTGTGTCATTGGTTTGACTCGTTGCCGGCGTTTCTTGAAGGCGCACGCAGAAAACCTGCAGGGCTATATGCATGATTTGGAGCCGCTGGTCCCGAAAGGGGCGCTGCGAAGAATGGAAGGTGAGGACCATCAAAGATATCGCAGAGCGCTGATCTCAGGCATTCATGCCGAGGAGTTGTTCGATCAGCTCGGCCCGTTCGACGACATGGTTTTGAGCGAACTGGAAAACTTCGAGGCATCGCAAGACGACGTCGCCGATCCCGCCCTGTCGTATAGCGGCGCGTTGACTGCAATCGCAACGGCAAGCTTGATTAGGATATTCTTCGGTGCCAGTGCTGGAACACCTCTATACGACAGTTTGATTCGCGGTTACCGGAAACTTGGCCCTCACGGCTTGGTTTGGAATCTCGACCGGCAACAGGAGATTGCCTTTATCGAGATCCGTGATGCCCTACGCAAGTTCATCGATTTCGGTGACGGCAGCAGATCAGAGCTGTTCGCAAACTCTATCGCCGGCAAGCTCGCAGCGGACAACATCCTGGACGACACATTACTAGGCAACTTGATCTACATGGTCGAGATGGGAAGGTATGATCAGGCAGGATTGCTCCGTTGGCTCACTAAATATGCCGCCGCCTATCCAGAGTTCCTCAAGCGATTGGCAAGCGAGGCGGCGGCGGAGGCCGACGAGGAAGTATCATTTGCGAGAGCGTTTGTGTTGGAAACCTTGCGTACGGACAAAAGCGAGAGGCTGACACGTATTGCGCAGCGTGATCTCATATTTGATGATTACCTGATCCCGCGACACACTTATATTCGTCTATGCCTCTGGGAATCGCACCATTCGAAAGAATCGTTCGAACGACCATTCGATTTCAATCCGGAACGGTTTCTGGGATCAATGGTCGGTGGGGATCAGTACGCACCGTTCGGTCTAGACCACCACCACTGTCCGCTCGGGGAAATCGCCATTAGATTGGCGATCGTGTTCTTGAGAACACTGGCCGCCAATTTTCGGGTTGCCGGTCTGAATGATGGATTGCCGATACGTGGCGCTTATCATTGGGAACCGGCTGTCGACTTCGGCGTGCGGTTGTCTCGGCACGGAGAGTCAAACGGTTGACGACCAATCGAATCCAGCTTGATGCGCCGTCGGAGCAGAGCGTTTTTTCCTTGTTCAGCCGAGCAGCCAAGGAATTCAGCGACAACATTGCCGTGATCGACGAAGATGAATCGGTCAGCTACCAAGAACTAGCATCGCGGGCAGAGGCCATTGGAAGTTACCTCGCCCAACACGTGACCCGTGAACAGGCAATTGGCGTTTTCACCACGCGGTCGGTCGATATGATCGCCGCTATGTTGGGTATATGGAAAGCGGACTGTGCCTATGTCCCGCTTGACCCCAATGATCCGCCGGAACGAAATCGCCGTATTCTGGAGATTGCCAATTGCGAAATCGTTCTTGCTCACCCCGAGCTGATAGGATCGCAAGGGCTCGCCGGTGCCAAGAACGCGGACGACGGCGAACCCGAATTTGTTGACGTCCGTGAGATTTTAAGACGACCCGCGCAATCCGCGATAATTGTGGCGCCAACCGGCGGCTCAAGTCTGGCTTATGTGATGTTTACGTCCGGCAGCAGCGGCGTTCCGAAAGGCGTCGAAGTGGAACACCGTTCCGTGGCCAGCTTTCTTTGCGCATGCCGCGATCTCATTGAGTTCACCGCAAAGGATTGCTTTCTTGCTGTAACGACCATTGGTTTTGACGTTTCCGTGGCGGAGATATTTATCCCCTTGATTTCGGGCGGCACGATTGTGCTCCGAAGCCGAGAGATTCTGCTTAGCCCAAAGCGTTTGGCGGCAGAAATAAACCAATTTGGCGTCACGGTGTTTCAGGCAGTAGCGACCGTTTGGTCGTTGATCATTGCCGAGCACCCCGACTTCCCCAGACTGCGGGTCGCGATAAACATGGGCGAAGCCATCAGCAATGAACTGGCTTTGAAACTGATGCCTTACGGAGATCAAGTTTGGAACCTGTACGGCCCAACGGAAGCAACGGTGTACGCCACCGCGTTTCGGATCACCGCGACTTCGCTCGATGTCGAGGCCGGGCCCGGTCTGTCGGCACCGATCGGGCGTCCCCTAAATAGCGCGACGGTCGCTATTTTGAACGGCGACAGCCAACCTGTGGCGCATGGCGAACGCGGAGAGCTATACATCGGTGGACCGGCGGTAGCGCGCGGTTACCGCAATGCGCCGGCTTTGACGGCTGAGGCCTTTGTTGATCTCGACCCGAGCGCCGGTCGACTGTACCGCACGGGAGATGTGGTGGCGTTGCGTGAAGACGGCGAGCTGTTATTTTTTGGGCGCAGCGACGACCAGCTCAGCATCCGGGGAATGCGTGTGGAGCCCGCGGAAATCAGAGCGTCGCTTGTCGGCCATCCGTCGGTGGCCGAAGCGGCGGTAACATGGTTTTCAAAGCCGAACGAGGCGCCGTCAGTTGTTGCCGCTCTTGTCGTCAAGGGCGACAAAAAGCTGAACGCGTTTGACCTTCGCGACTGGCTCAGCGTGCACCTACACCCGCAGATGATCCCAGAACGCTTTTTGTTTGTTGCGCACCTGCCACGGTTGCCCAACGGAAAAATCGACTACACGCAAATTCGGCGCAATGCCATGGCATCGAAATCCAAACCAAAAAGCTCCTACACAGAGGGCGAGCTGACCGCAACGCAGTCGACACTGATACGTATATGGGAAAATATATTGGACGTCTCACCCATTGCCATTACCGACAATTTTCTCACGGCAGGCGGTGATTCTCTGGGTACGCTGCAGATGATTCTGCGCATAGAGAAAGAGTTCGGAATTTCACTTTCCTTCAGAGATGTCTTTGAGAATCTTCAGCTTAGCAGATTAGCCGCGCGCATTGATGGAGAAAGCGCGCAACGCCTTCAATCGACCTTTATTTTTCCGTTGCACGAAATCGAAGGAGAGCGGCCACTTTTCTTCAGCGACACAGACGTCCGGCTCGTCAGCGAGGGTGGCTGGACCGTGAATTGCCCGCTTTTTGGAATCGCTTACTGGGCTCAGGAGCGTGAATTCCTCAAGGCAAGATCGATCGCTGATCTTGCGAGAACCCATGTCGTTGCAATTCGCCAGATTCAGGCCGCAGGACCGTATAGAATCGGCGGTCAATCGTTCGGCGGGATTGTCGCACTCGAAACCGCGCGCCAGCTTGAGGCACAAGGCCAGGAGGTGGAGGTTTTGTTTCTGCTCGATCCAAGGAAGCCAGCCCAGGTCGATGCGGAAAATGAACTTCAGAATGCGGCAGCGGCTGCGACCATCGTTCAGCGTCTGTGCGATTGGATGACTTACAATTCTCTCACCAACTGGTTCGTTTATCAGCTTCATCATCTGGGCCGGTCACGAATTACAAATCCGGCCGCAACAGAAACCTTACCGCGAAATCGCTGGCCAGCATATTGGGGAACAGAAAGAAGGTTGGTTAAGAACTATGTGGCGAAAGGCTATGCGGGACCCGTCCTGGCGTTCTTCACCGAACGCGATGACGCCTACCGCGCGTGGCTGGAAGTCTGCGGATCGGACGAGAACTTTCACACGTTGCCGGTAGGTCAAAGCGACATGTTGGCCGGTTCAGGCAGGACGGCATGGATGTCAAAACTGAACGCGTTTATCGGACGTTAAGCGACTGTGATCTGAGTAAATTGCCAAGACATCGGATACTTTTGACGACGCGTTGCCCTGTCAAGGACGAACCCAGCCGCTCCTGACGAAGTCGTCTATCGTCTTGCCCGGCTCGAGGCGGAAGCTCTCCTCCAGCACGGACAGTTCCGACATCCGATCGAGCCGGAAGGAGCGAAAGCCCTGGCGAAGCTCGCACCAGGACGCGAGCAACCAGACCGGGCCGAAGAAGGCCAGCGCCAGCGGCCGCACGCTGCGCTCGGTCGGCTGCTCCTTTTCGTCGTGATAACGGAAGTGGACTATCTGGCGGCGCCGCACCGCCACCCGCAGAGCGCCCGGATCGACGGTGATCGGCTCGGTGACGTGATCGGCCGGCGCCAGCAGCGCGGTCTCCGCCATGTGCCGGCGCAAGCGGTCGGGAATCACCGCTTCGACCTTGGCGATCACGTTACCCGCGGCCTCGGCCAGCTCAGGGTCGGCCCACGATTCGACGATTCGGACGCCAAGGACGAGGGCCTCGATTTCCTGTTCGCTAAACATGATCGGCGGGAGGTCGTAGCCTCCCCTCATGATGTAGCCGACGCCGGCCTCGCCTTCGATCGGAACGCCGCTCGCCATGAGGTCGCTGATGTCGCGATAGACCGTCCGCTCCGAGACCTCGAGCTTTTCGGCCAAGTCCCGGGCGCGCGCCAGCTTGCGGCGGCGCAGGATCTGAATGATCTCGAACAGGCGATCGGCGCGGCGCATGGCGGCCCCTTCGGAGATTGCGGCCAGCGGCGGGCCTCCTGACACTATCTGTCATGAGACCGGAGACTAGCAGAGCCCTCCTGACAGCATGGTGTCAGGAGCCTTCGGATAGGGTAGGCGCAATCGAAAGGTGAAACCAGTAGACGCCGAATTCGAGCCGGTCCAACACTCAGAGGAACGCAGATCATGACCAAGACCCTATTCGACTATGTGACAACCGGCCTGAAGCGCTGGCACATGCGTCGGCGCACCAAAATGCAGCTCAAAGATCTCGACGACCACATTCTGCGCGACATCGGGCTACACCGCGACGAGATTGACGGCGTCGTCGAAGACCTGATTGCGACCTCGCCGGAATTGTTCCCGGCGACAGGCAGATCGACAACGGCGCGACCGATGTTGAACCGCTTGCGCTCGAGCGGGTCGGCGGCGTGGCACACCTAGGCGAATTTGACGGCGGGACGGTGATGTTGCCTCGGCAGCGCGGGCGGGAAACCAGATCTCGACAGTGGGATGGTGACGCGCCGGCCCGCCCCAATTTAATCTAACCCTTTGAAAAAATTGGCGTCCCCAAGGGGAATCGAACCCCTGTTTCCGGCGTGAGAGGCCGGCGTCCTGGACCGCTAGACGATGGGGACGCGGTCGCTGGCTTGAGGCTTTTTGATAGCGCGCCGGGCCGCCGTGGGTCAAGGGCGCCTCAGGCGGTGCGGCGGGCGAGCTCGGTGGCGGCGCTAGTGGCGGTGGCGATGAGCCGATCGACGTCGGCGGCGGCGGTATCGAAGGAGGTCACTAGGCGATAGCCGTTTTCGCCGACCTGCGGCCAGTCGTTGAAGCTGAAGCCGGCGGCGCGCAGCGCCTGGGCCACTTCGTCGAGCAGCTGCACGAACACTTCGTTGGCCTGGACGGGCATCACCAGCCGGGCGCCCGGCACCTCGCTTAATCCGACCGCCAGTTTCGCCGCCATGTCGTTGGCGTGGCCGGCGTGGGCGAGCCATAGATCGTCGGTGACATAGGCCAGCAGCTGCGCCGACACATAGCGCATCTTCGAGAACAAATGACCGCCGCGCTTGCGGCGATAGCGAAAATCTTGCGCCATATCGGGGTCGAAAAACACCACCGCCTCGGCCGCCATGGCGCCGTTCTTGGTGGCGCCGAAGGCCAGCACGTCGACGCCGGCGCGCCAAGTCACGTCGGCTGGTGCCGAGCCGAGATGGACCAGCGCGTTGGCAAAGCGGGCGCCGTCCATGTGCAGCTTGACGTCGTTGGCGCGGGCAATCTCGGCCAGTGCCTTGATGTCGTCGGGGCTATAGACGGTGCCGAGCTCGGTCGCCTGGGACAGGCTCAACGCCGCCGGCTGGGCGTGGTGCTGAAAGCCCCGTTCGATGCGGCCGAGGGCGGCCTCGAGCTCCTCCGGGGTGAGCCGGCCCTCGGCGCCGGGCATGGTGCGGATCTTGGCGCCGCCGGAGTAAAATTCCGGCGCACCGCATTCGTCTTCCTCCACATGGGCGTTTTCATGGGCGAAGATGACGCCGAACGGCGGCACCAGGGCGGCCAGCGCCAAGGCGTTGGCGGCGGTGCCGGTGGCCACGGGAAAGACCGCGACGTCCGTTTCGAACAGGTCCGAAAACCGGCCGTCAAGCGCCGCGGAATGCTCGTCCTCGCCATAGGCGTCGGCGCTGCCGTCGTTGGCGGCCGCCATGGCAGCCATGATCTCGGGCGCGACACCAGCCGCGTTATCGCTTGCGAAATTCATCGCCAGCCTCCAGTTTTTTGTCGGTTTCGCCGGTACTCGGTGCTATCTGATTTCAAGTCGGGCGCCCAGCCTCGGTCCGTTCCACGATAGGCAAGGCGCGAAAGTCGTGACGGTCCAAACGCGGCAGGTATGCCCGCATATGCGACGCCTGGCCCTTGGCCACGGCGACGATCAGCCAGGCCAGATCGGGCTCCAGCGCCATCGCCAGGTCGCGCGCCGACGGCCGCGCCGGCCCGTCTGGGTGAGAATGATAGTGGCCGATGACGGAAAGCGCCTGGCCACGCAACTCGCGCTCCAAGCCGATGCGCAGGCCGGGATCGATTTCGAAGATTTTTTTTGGCTCCGCCGCGACGTTCTGCGCCGGTTCGACGCGCGCCACCACCCGATGGTCACCGGGCAGCAGCCGGCCGACCAAAAGCCCGCAGGCTTCCAGCGGATAGGCCGCCTCGGCATCGTCGGCGATGGCTTTCAAGTGGTCGGCTTCGACAACCAGCATCATACCAACCTGCGATGATAGGGACCCATTTGACCGGGATTATTTTGCGCTGTGGCGGCGTCGCGTTGCGCCATGCGATGTGGGATATCGGATAAGCAGCGCGACGCCGCCACAGCGCAAAAGAACCCGGCCTTCGGTGGGGAAAAATAGCCCAGCCAGTGCGTTACGACGCTTGCCCGCTTAAACAAGGGATACCCCTTGTTTAAGGAGCATCGCGCTGCACGCCGTGCCTTCTGGACTGAACTCTTTTTCCGCCATCAAATGGGTTCCTATCACCGCAGGTTGGTATCACTCAGCCGGCCGTTTGAGCCGCAGCACGCCGCGGCGCGCGCCGGTGGTGGGATCGACCAACACCAGGACGGTGTCGCCGCCGGCCGCCTGATAGCGCAGGACGATCGCCGCGCCGGCGCTTTCAACCGCCACCAGTTCGCCGAGGCCCGGCGGCAGCGCGAGCACGCGCTCGCCTTGCCAACCGGCAACCGGCTTTTCAGGCGCGGCTACGGCCACGCTTGTCGTCGGCTGCTCGGCAGCGCCTTCAGGGGCCGCGCTGATGCGCATGATCACGGTCACCACGATGATGCCGAGGACCACAAGGATGGCGATACCGAGTATGATGACGACCGCCTTCAAGAGGCGTAAGTTAGGGGCGCTGTCGACTGCCATGACCCATCAGAACCGCGAAAACACCTACCACCTCGTGGCCGGCGAAACCGATGCCGGCGCCCGCCTGGACCGATTCCTGGCGGCCGGACTAGCCGGCCTGTCACGCTCCCGATTGAAGAGCCTGATCGAATCCGGCCAAGTGCGGTGCGGCGAAGCGACCATAACGGAGCCCGATTATCGGGTCAAACCAGGCGATCCGTTCACCGTGGCGGTGCCGGTGGCGACCCCGGCGGTGCCAGAACCGCAAGACTTGCCGCTTACCGTGGTCTATGAGGATTCCGACTTGATCGTCATCGAAAAACCGGCCGGATTGGTGGTGCATCCGGCCGCCGGCCATGCCGACGGCACCCTGGTCAATGCCCTGCTCGGCCATTGCGGGTCGAGTCTGTCCGGCATCGGCGGGGTCAGCCGACCCGGCATTGTCCACCGGTTGGACAAAGACACATCGGGTCTGTTGGTGGCGGCAAAGAACGATCGGGCCCATCAAGGCTTGGCGCGGCTGTTCGAGGCGCACGATCTCGAGCGCTGCTATCATGCGTTGGTCTGGGGCCTGCCGAGCCCGCCGGCCGGCGAGATTACCGGCAATATCGGCCGCGACCGCCGCAACCGCAAGAAAATGGCGGTGTTACGGCACGGCGGCAAGACCGCCCTCACCCACTACCAGACCCTAAGCCGGTATCGTGCCTTGGAGCTCGCCTTGATCGAATGCCGGCTGGCGACCGGCCGCACCCATCAGATTCGCGTGCATTTGAACCAACGTGGCCACCCGGTCATCGGCGACCCGCTTTATGGCCGGTCGGCCGGCCGACGGCGGGCCTTGCCCGAAGACCTGAGAACGGCGGTGGTGGCCTTCCCGCGCCAGGCCCTGCACGCCGCCGTGCTTGGCTTTCGCCATCCCTGTCGCGACCAGGACCTGCGTTTCACCAGCCCGTTGCCGGCCGACATGGCGACCCTGCTGGACACGATCGAGCGAGCGGATGTGAACCCGGCCCAACCGCGCTGACGTTGATTCCCGGCGCCGTCATCCCCATCTAAAAGGTGATCGGGGCACAAGTGAGGTGGGCGTTTCGCCTTATTCCTGACAAGATTGATTGGTTATTCTTGACCGAAACTGGAAAATGAGGTATAAAGGCTTCATCCCAATAAAGAAAATTTGGCGACAGGTGGGTCGACTTGAAAGAATCCGGCGTGCGGATTTTGTTTGACGTGATCGACCCTAGCTATCGCATCGCCCTGCCGTGGGAGTTTGTAAAATGAGTAAAACCAGTCTACCGACACTGTCCGAAAACAGCCTGACCCGGTATCTGCAGGAGATCCGCAAATTTCCGATGCTGGAGCCGAATGAGGAATACATGCTGGCCAAAAGCTGGGCCGAGCATGAGGACTCGAAAGCCGCCCATCGCATGGTGACATCTCATCTCAGGCTCGTGGCCAAGATCGCCATGGGCTATCGCGGTTATGGCTTGCCGCTAAACGAGTTGATATCCGAAGGCAATGTCGGGATGATGCAGGCGGTCAAGCGCTTCGATCCGGAACGCGGCTTCCGGCTCGCCACTTACGCCATGTGGTGGATTCGGGCAGCCATCCAGGAATATATCCTGCGCTCCTGGTCGCTGGTCAAAATGGGCACGACGGCGGCGCAAAAGAAGCTGTTTTTCAATCTGCGCAAGGTCAAGGGCCAACTGCAGGCGATCGAAGACGGCGATTTGCATCCGGACACGGTCGCGACCATTGCCGAGCGCCTCAACGTGTCGGAAAACGACGTCGTCGAAATGAACCGGCGCATGTCCGGTCCCGACCATTCGCTCAACGCGCCGATGCGCATGGATGGCGATGAAGAATGGGTCGATTGGCTGGTCGACGAAGGCGAAACCCAGGAAATGGAGTACGCCAACGCCGAAGAACTCGCCGGTCGCCGCGAAATGCTGCAGGAAGCGATGGCGGGGCTAAACGAACGCGAACGTCATATTTTGAAGGAACGCCGGCTAGCCGACACGCCGACGACCTTGGAAGAATTGAGCCAGGTATACGGCATCAGCCGCGAACGGGTGCGGCAAATCGAAGTCCGCGCCTTTGAAAAGCTGCAAAAGGCGATGCGCCTGATGGCCGTTGATCGCCGTTTGATCGCCTGATACCGCGTCGCTTATTTCTGGGCGGTACCGTCTTGCGACGGCGTCTTGGCGGCTTCGGCAATGCCCTCGCCCCATTCTTTGAGCATTCTTTCGCGGGCGCGCTCGAGCCGCCAGCGCCCGTGCCGGGCAACGGTTTCCAATACCGCCTTGACGATCACCGGGACAATCCACAGTAAGAACATCGACAACGCAACACCGGTATACATCAGCGCCCATATGAAAACGTCGTGCAACAGTTCCGTGGCGTCGTTCAAGCTGTTGCCTTGCTGCCAGAGCAGCGCCACCACCGGAATGACCCCGGCGAGATTGAGGGCCACGGTACAGGGCAAGGCCCGCAAATTGCGGTCGGGATCGACGAACACGGCGATCATGCTTGGCGCCATACCGACGCAAACGATAACGAAGATAGCCGGGAACACGAACAATACGCCGAGACCGACACCGGTAAGCACGGTCAGCCACAGCACCAATCGCGGCGCCTTGCCGGCCGGGCCAGCGCTTTTGGTTTGGTCGCTCACAGCATCGCCCGCGCAACGGTGACGATGACGCCTACGCCGAGCCCGCAAAAGGCGAGCATCGTCGCAATCCAATAGCCTTGTTCTGCGGCCAGCGCACTGCGCGCCTCGCCCTGGCGGTCAATCAGCGCCACTTGCCGGACCAGCCATTGATAGTGCTTTACCGCAACCACGTATTCCTGACCGTCCTGGCGCACGCCGCGCTCCAACTCCAAGCCGTCGACCAGGTCCCGGAGCGACCCGCCCTCGCTCAGTTGCTTGAGCCTTGCCGTCATGACGTCGCGGCGCATTTTGCTGTGCAGTTCATCGATCGACGGTTGCAGCGCGTTGGCGGCCGCCGCGGTCAAGCCATGCAGCGGTCCGATATCCATGCTTTGTTGGATCGATGAGAGCATTTGAAGCAGCGAAATCTTGCCGTCCAGCGTACTAAGGTCGGCCCGCCCGGCGCGCATCACAGGCGCCTCCAAGGCTTGCTGACGGCAGATCATAAATGCCGCCGCGTGCCGATCGAAGAGCGTGGTCAGCGCCTCGCCCTTGGCCGCCGCCAAGTCCATCGCCCGCAACAAATCGGGAATGGTGGTGACGCATAGATGACGCAGTTTCGGGCTTTGGCAGGCAAGCCCCGGATTCAACATGTACAGACAGCGTTCCAGTCCCGCGCCGATCCGGTTGCGTTCGCGCATCGCCGACTGCAAGGCGGTGCAGACGTATGTCGGCAGGAACCGGCTTTGCTCCGGCGCCACCGATGCCGTCCATTCCGCCAGCAGATTGCCCGACAACAACGAATTGAGGCTCGCCAGCCGTTCGCGAGCGTTCTCCGCCAATGCTTCGGCCAGTGCCGAGCCGACGCCACTGATGGTCAAGGTTAATTCGCCATAGCGGAGCGGACCAAGCGGATCGAGGGCGAGAGACGACCGGGCGATCAGATTGGCGTCAACTTTCTCGTTGGCGGCATTGTCGGCCTCGATGCGTGCCAACGCGGCGCTGATCGTATCGGCCGACTGCTTTTCCGAAAGCGTGTTGCGGAGCCACTTCTCGAGGCGCCCCGTCATCAAGTCGACACGCGCTTCGGCGGGAAACTTCCGGAATGCGGCGGCCAACAGCAACGGGTGAAAATAGTCTTGGCCATTGAAGACGTAGGCACGCAAGGCGCGGCGCGCGGCGCCTGGCTTTTTCGACGCGTCAAAGAAACCGTCGCACCAGCGCCGCAGCGTATTGAAGCCCCAGCGCCGCTTCGGATCGTCGGCGAGCAGGCCCATCAACAGCGAGGCGATGGCCGGGTTCAATCGTTTCGAACCGACCAACGCGCTATAGGAACCATGCGAGACCTTGGCGTTATAGAGGCTTTCCGCGTCCATAGGCACACCCGGCTGCTCGCCGGTTACCAGCGCCAGGATGCTGACACCGAGGTTGTAAAGGTCGGCGGCCACGGTATCCTCGCCACGCGCCGAGGGGTCCGCCGCGGCGGTCTCAAGCGGTTCGTAGGCGTCAGGCAAGTGACGGGCCGGCGGCGACGAATAGCACTCGCCGAGGACGATGGAAGATTGTTCGGGGCCGGTAAAAAAGATGTTGCCCGGGTGAATGCTGCGATGGCTCAGGCCGCGTTCCTGTAAATGCTCCAAGGCGTCAATGACCGGCGGCAAGATTGCACGAGCGACGTCGGCACGTGAAAACGGCTCTTCGCGTTCCGTCAACGCCTGCGCCAAGGAAATACCGCCCGGCGCCTCGTTGATCACCGCGAACCGCCGTTCCCTGCCGCCGTCGATGGCCACCGTCGCCTGGCAAAGCGGGCCGACGACGTTGGGGCAATACCGCCGCATCAGGCCGCTCAACAGGTCGGCGCGGATCGGTACGGCCGGATGTGACAACAGCGCATAGAGACGGGCGTTGGGGTTTTGCCGGTCCTCGACCTGACAGGCGGCGGCTTCCGGGCGGTCCAAATGGCTCAGCCGCTGTTCCGGCAACACCACGTAGCGGTTGGCGACGAGAATTCCGCCGCCGGGAATCTCCGTGGCTGCGACCGCCTGATTCGCCTTGTCTTCCGCCATAAAATGCTCCCGGCGGACGCATTGGTCCGCATCGGCCAAGAGATCATGTCATGGTTGAAAAGCTGTTAAGCTTTTTGGCCAGCGAAACCGCTACAAATCAATCGCGGAACGGGTCGCGGACCAGAATCGTATCCTCGCGGTCCGGGCTGGTCGACAGCATCGCGACCGGCGCCTCGATCAGTTCTTCGATGCGGCGACTATATTTAACCGCGGTCGCCGGCAAGTCGGCCCAAGAGCGCGCGCCTCGGGTGCTTTCCGACCAGCCCTCCAAGGTTTCGTAAATAGGCGTGACAGCCTCTTGGTCGTGCAGATTAGCGGGAAAATAGTCGATGACGTCGCCATGCAGGCGGTAATGGGTGCAAACCTTGAGTTCTTGCATACCGTCCAGCACATCGAGCTTGGTCAGCGCGATGCCTTCGACTCCGCCCTTGATGACGGCCTGGCGCACCATGGCGGCGTCGAACCAGCCACAGCGCCGGGCGCGGCCGGTGACGGTGCCGAATTCCTTGCCGCGCTCGCCGAGGCCACGACCGACATCGTCGTGCAGCTCCGTCGGAAACGGACCGGCACCGACCCGGGTGGTGTAGGCCTTGGTAATGCCAAGCACATACCCCGATGCGGACGGTCCCATGCCGCTGCCCATGGCGGCCTGCCCCGCTAAGGTATTAGACGACGTCACGTACGGATAAGTCCCGTGGTCGACGTCCAGCATGGCGCCTTGAGCGCCCTCAAACAGAATGCGCTGGCCGTCGCGCCGCGCTTGATCGAGCTGGCGCCAAACCGTGTCCGCGTAAGGCAGCACTTTCGGCGCCACTTCCACCAGGTCGCGCCGCAATTCGTCGCGATCGATTTCTTCGCGGCCGAGGCCGCGCCTGAGCGCGTTGTGATGCGCCAGCAAGGCATCCAACTTGCGGCTCAAGCTTTCCGCGTCGGTTAGATCGCAAAGCCGGATCGCCCGCCGCCCGATCTTGTCTTCATAGGCCGGGCCGATGCCGCGGCGCGTGGTACCGATACGCAGGCTCTCGTTGGCGTCTTCGCGCAAGGCATCGAGGTCCCGGTGCAACGGTAAAATCAGGCAGACGTTCTCCGCGATCCGCAAGTTCTCGGGGCCAATGGCGACGCCTTGGCCGCGCAATTGCTCGATTTCCTGTAGCAGCGCCCAGGGATCCAGCACCACGCCGTTGCCTAGTACGGACAGTTTGCCGGGGCGAACCACGCCGCTCGGCAGCAGGCTGAGCTTGTAAGTGACGCCGCCGATGACCAAAGTATGGCCGGCGTTGTGGCCGCCTTGAAATCGCACTACCACGTCGGCCCGTTCAGACAGCCAATCGACGATCTTGCCCTTGCCCTCGTCGCCCCATTGTGAGCCGACCACGGTTACGTTACTCATCGTTCGATCCCTTCCTCTCGCCGCCGTTCTGGCGACAAAGACACCTGATCAGGTTAGCGGTTCGACGGCGCCGTTCCGCCAGACATGGGCGCAGCGTTGGCGCTTGGCGGCCGCCGTCACATCGTCGTCGGGCGCCAGTCCCGCCACCGTTGCCCAGCCTTCGCACCGCAATCGGGCGCCGTCGGCGGCGGCCGTGCCGAACGGCAGATAGACCCATTCCGCAGCCGTCGCCGGCGCCAGGCCACGCAAGACCGAGTCCAGATACAGGGTAAAGCCGGTGGCCGGCTCGCCGTTTTCCAGCGCATAGCGGCCGCCGCGGCCCAACTCGCCGCGCACATCGCGCGCGAACAGCGTGAAACATATGCCGGTCTGATATTCAAAACCGCGGCTTTCGCAGGGATCAATGGTCAAGCGCAAATCCGGCGCCGCGTCGCGCAGACCTTCGAGCAAACCGCCCAGGCGGTCGATCATGGCCGCGGCCCGGGCGCCGAGATCGAGGCGACGCAGTTCGGCCAAGGCGGTATCCGCCGCGCCGATCGTCGACAACAAAGCCGACAACAGCACCCGGTCCCCGGCCGCCGTCACCGCTTGATCAAGTGCCGCGGCATCCTTGCGATCGAGGGCCCGGCGCACCGCTTCCGTAGCCTCCGGGGTCAGGCCCAAATCGGCGCACAGCGTTGGGACCAGTTGTGGCAGGGCAATGTCGACGCTCAGGCCGGCGATGCCGAGCGTCGCCAGGGCCTCGGCCGCCATCAGCACGATCTCGACGTCGGCGCCTAAGGCGTCTGCGCCGATCAGTTCCGCGCCGGCCTGGGCGAATTGTCGCTCGGGTCGGAGTTGGCTGCCTTTTACGCGCAAAACCTGGCCAGCGTAGCAGAGCCTGAGCGGCCGCGCCAGCCCGGTGAGACGGGTCGACACGATGCGGCCGATTTGCGGCGTCATGTCGGCGCGGACGGCCATCATGCGCTGGGAAACCGGATCCATCAGCCGAAACAGCTGCGGCGCCAAGGCCGCCCCTGGGCCGGCCAACAGGCCTTCCTCGAACTCGATAAGCGGCGGCTTGACACGTTCATAGCCATAGGCGGCGAAACCGCCGAGCAAGCGCTCGATCACTTCTGCCTCGTGCGCGGCCGCCGGCGCCAGCCCGTCTTGCAGTCCGGTCGGCAGCAACCCTTTGTGTATACCGTTGTTCATGGCAAGGGCGGTTTAGATCACAGATGCCGGCCTACGCCAACCGGCGCCGTTGGGTCAGAAGGAAAGCGGCACGGCTTGGCGCACATGCGGCAAGGCTGAGACCGCCTCGACCACCGCGGGTTTAAGTGGTTGATCGATTTCGATCAACGCCAAGGCGTCGCCGCCGGGTTTGGAGCGGCCGAGATGAAAGGTCGCGATATTGACGCCGGCATCGCCGAGCGCAGTGCCCAAGGCACCAATGAAGCCGGGCTCGTCGGCGTTGGTGATGTAGAGCATGTGCGGCCCGAGCTCGACCTCCACGTCGATATCCTTGATCTGCACGATGCGCGGACGATCACCGCCGAAAATCGTACCGGCAACAGAGCGGCTTAACCGTTCCGCGGTGACGGTGAGACGAATCAGCGTCTGATAATCGCTCGGCCGGTCGTGTTTGATCTCGGAAATCTCGATGTTGCGTTCCTTGGCGACGATCGGCGCATTCACCATGTTGACGGAATCCATCAGCGGCTGCAGCAGGCCCTGCAGAATGGTCGCCGTCAGCGGCCGCGTGTTCAATTCGGCGACGTTGCCTTCGTACTCGATCACCACTTTGCGCAGGCCGGTTTCGGTCAATTGACCGGCGAAGCTGCCGAGCTGCGCGCCGAGCTTCATGTAAGGCATGAGCCGCGGCGCTTCCTCGGCCGTCACCGACGGCATGTTGAGGGCGTTGGCGACGGCGCCGTGCAGCAGGAAATCACTCATTTGCTCGGCCACCTGCAAAGCCACGTTTTCCTGTGCCTCGGCGGTGCTGGCGCCGAGATGCGGCGTCGCGATTACGCCCGGCAGTCCAAACAACGGGTTATCCGTCGCCGGCTCGGCGCTATAGACATCGACCGCGGCGCCGGCCACGTGACCCTCATCGATCGCCGCCTTGAGGTCTTCTTCGACGATCAATCCGCCGCGCGCGCAATTGACGATACGCACGCCCGGCTTCATCTGTTTGATCGAGCCGGCGTTGATGATGTTGCGCGTCGAATCGGTAATCGGCGTGTGCAAGGTGATGACGTCGGCACGCGCCAGCAAATCATCCAACTCGACCTTTTCGACGCCGAGATCTGTCGCCCGCTCCGGCGACAGGAATGGATCGAAGGCGATCACCCGCATACGCAGGGCCTGCGCCCGGTCGGCGACGATGGCGCCGATATTGCCGCAGCCGATGACGCCGAGGGTCTTGCCATAGACCTCGACACCCATGAACCGGGACTTCTCCCACTTGCCGGCCTGGGTCGACCGATCCGCTTCGGGGATCTGGCGCGCCAGCGCCATAATCATGGCAATGGTATGTTCAGCCGTGGTGATCGAATTGCCGAACGGCGTATTCATCACACAGATACCCGACGCCGTCGCCGCCGCCAGGTCGATGTTGTCGACGCCGATGCCGGCCCGGCCGACGATTTTCAATCGGTCCGTAGCGGCCAGCAATTTCTCTGTTACCTTGGTCGCCGAGCGCACGGCCAGTCCATCATAATCGCCGATGATTTCGGCCAGTGCCTGTTTGTCGAGCCCGGGCTTCTCGTCAACCTCAATACCGCGTTCGCGGAACACGTTGGCAGCAACCGGGCTCATTTTATCGGAAATCAGTACCTTGACCATGTTGCGTCTCCCTACGCCGCGGATTGCTCGTGGGCTTTGACTTCGCCGTAGGCCCAATCGAGCCACGGCAACAGCGCCGCCAGATCAGTATTCTCCACGGTCGCACCGACCCAGATCCGAAGGCCCGGCGGTGCGTCGCGATAGCCGCCGATGTCGTAGGCGATGTCTTCAAATTCCAACAAGCCGGCAATCGCCTTGGCGACGCCGCGCTGGTCGGCTTCGGCCATGGCGGTGAACCACGGGTCGGTGATCGACAGACAGACCGACGTGGTGGAACGCGTCTCGGGCCGTTCGGCAAGGAAACCCGCCCAGTCCGATCGATCGACCCAATCGGCGATGGCGCCCAAGTTGGACTCGGCACGGGCGATCAAGGCGGCGACGCCACCGATGGACGACGCCCAGTCGAGCCCGTCGAGCGCATCCTCGACGCACAGCATCGAGGGCGTGTTGATGGTTTCGCCTAAGAAAATGCCGTCGATCAGTTTGCCGCCCTTGGTCAGCCGGAAGATTTTCGGCAGCGGCCACGCCGGAACGTGGCTTTCCAAGCGTTCGACCGCCCGCGGCGACAACGCCAGCATGCCGTGACCGGCTTCGCCGCCGAGCGCCTTCTGCCAAGACCAGGTAATCACGTCGAGTTTCCGCCACGGCAGATCCATGGCGAATGCCGCCGATGTCGCATCGCAAATCGTCAGGCCGGCGCGGTCATCGGCGATCCAATCGCCATCCGGCAGCCGCACACCCGACGTTGTGCCGTTCCAAACGAACACCATATCACGGTCGCTGTCGGCACTGGAAAAGTCCGGCAGGCTGCCATAGTGTGCCTCAAGCAGGCGAACGTCCGGCAGTTTCAAGTGCTTGGCGATGTCGGTCGCCCAAGTGGCGCCGAAACTCTCCCAAGCCAAGACATCGACCCCCCGGGGCCCGAGCAAGTTCCACAAGGCCATTTCGACGGCGCCGGTATCGGAGGCCGGCACGATGCCGATGCGATAATCATCGGGCACACCGAGCAGCACCCGGCTCTTATCGATGACCGATTTGAGTTTGGCCTTGCCGATTATTGATCGATGAGAGCGGCCGAGAGCCGCGTCGGATAGTGATTGCGGTGTCCAGCCCGGCCGCTTGGCGCAGGGACCGGACGAAAAGTGCGGCGCCTTGGGGCGCATCGTCGGTCGCATTGTATCGTCCCCTTCCAGAACGTTGCGCCCCGTCGGGGGGGCGTGGCCCGCCGCGGATATAGGGGGATGGGCTGGTCTCTGTCAACGGAATTTTTTGCATTGCAGCATATGGCAGCCGTCAACGCGGCGGCGAATACCCACGCAACGGCGGAACAGCGGCGCGGACCGTACTCGGAAAGGGCGACGAGCCTCTATCGACCAATGAAATTTAGGACACGGTCCGGAACATAGACCAAGCGGTCGACTTGAAATCCGTCAAGGTGGCGAGCAATTCGCACATCTGCCCCGGCGACACGTTCTGCTTCCTGTTGGGATGCCCCGGACGGGATCTCGATCGCGCCGCGGCGTTTGCCGTTGACCTGAACCACGATCGTTCGCGTGTCGTCGGTTGCTTTTGCGGCATCGTAAACCGGCCAGTCGGCATCGGCGACCTTGCCTATTTGGCCTAGTTTTTCCCAACACTCCTCCGCCAAATGCGGCGCCAGCGGCGCCAAAAGCCGAATGAATTGGCTGTAGGCCGAAAGCGTCAATCCAGGCCGCTTGCCCAGCTCGCTCTGCAAAATCATCAATTGGCTGACTGCAGTGTTCAGACTAAGCGATTCGTAGTCGTCGCCAATCTTCCTTATCGACTTGTGGAGCAATCCTTCGAGCTCTTCATCGATCGCATCAACAATTTTGATATCCTCGTACATTTTGTTGACGCGCTCTAAAAAGCGATGGGATCCAGCAATGTTGTCGGTGCGCCAAACCCCGCCTTTCTCAACTGGACCGAGGAATGCTTCAAACACGCGAAGGCTATCGGCACCATATTTCGAAATAACTTCTTCGGGCGCGACAACATTGTAGCGACTCTTGCTCATCTTTTCGATTTGCGTGACAAGTCGTTCGTCGCTCTCAAGGCTGAACCACTCTTCGTCTCGCTCTTTCACTTGATTTGGATAATAGTACTTGCCGCGTTGATCTTTGAAGCTTCGCGCCGTGACCTTGCCCTGATTAAAAAGCTTCTTGAAGGGCTCTGGTGTGGACACGAGCCCCTGATCGTACAAGAACTTGTGCCAGAACCGGGCGTACAAAAGATGCAATGTCGCATGCTCGATGCCGCCGATGTATAGATCGACGGGCATCCAATAAGCTTCGTTCTTTGGATCCCAGGCCACTTCGGGATTGTGCGGATCACAGAAGCGGAGGAAATACCAGGATGAGCCGGCCCATTGAGGCATAGTATTCGTTTCGCGAATGGCTGGTTGTCCGGTCTCCGGATCGACCATGTTCACCCAATCATCAGCACCGGAAAGCGGCGTCATGGCGTCGCCAGTCGGCTGATAGGATTCCAAATTCGGCAGTAGGACTGGCAAGTCCTGATCGCGCACCGGTTTGGTCGCGCCTTCCGGTATCGAAAAGACCGGGATTGGCTCGCCCCAATAGCGCTGGCGGCTAAACAGCCAATCGCGCAAGCGATAGACCACTTCCGATTTGCCGACGTCTCGTTCCTGCAGCCAGCTGCCCATTTCCCGTTTGGCGTCGTCGATGGTCAAACCATCAAGGAAGCCCGAATGGACGTGCGGGCCGTCTCCCGTATAGGCCGCCTCGTCCGGTCTGCCGCCGGAAACCACTTCATGGATTGGCAAATCGAATCGTTTGGCGAATAAGTGGTCACGGTGATCATGAGCCGGGCAGCCAAAAACGGCACCTGTGCCGACATTCATCAGCACGTAATCCGTTATCCAAATGGGCACCTTTCGACCATTGGCAGGGTTTGTTGCATACGCACCCGTAAACACTCCCGTCGCTTCCGTTGTATCGGCTGTGCGGTCCCGTTCCGTCGTATTGATGCTAGCGTCGATATAGTCGCGTACAGTCTCCCGATGCTCCGGCGACGTGATTTCACCTATCAACGGATGCTCCGGCGCCAAAGTACAAAATGTGCAGCCGAACAAGGTATCAACACGCGTCGTGAATACCTCAAACGAACGTTTGGTTCCGGCAACACCGAACGTGACACGCGTTCCCTCAGACCGGCCGATCCACTGACGCTGCATTTCCTTTACATTTTCAGGCCAGTCGACCAGATCCAGATCCTCTTCAAGACGATCCGCATAAGCCGTAATGCGAAGCATCCATTGGATCATTAGGCGGCGCTCCACAAGATCGCCGGTCTCAATATAGACGCCGTCCTTGACTTCCTCGTTGGCGAGCACCGTGTTCAATGCCGGGCACCAATTGACGGCGACTTCGGCCTGGTAGGCCAGACCGGCCTCAAAGAGTTTCTTAAAGATCCATTGGGTGTACTTGTAGTAACCGGGATCGGTGGTTGAAAATTCCCGGTCCCAATCATAGCTCAGCCCGATTTTGGCGAGTTGTTGCCGGAAAATCTCGACATTGCGTCGCGTCAAATCGGCGGGATGGATGTCCTCTTTTACCGCCTGCCGCTCAGCCGGCAGCCCGAAGGCGTCCCAGCCCATCGGGTGCAATACGGCATATCCCTGCATGCGCTTAAACCGGGCGACGACATCGCTGGCGACATACCCCTTCAGGTGGCCGACATGAAGCCCTTGGCCGGAGGGATAGGGAAACATGTCGAGGACGTAGTATTTCGGTTTCGTACCGTCCTCTGGCGTTTTGTGTGTCTCGGCCGCCGACCAGCGTGCCTGCCACTTGGATTCAACAGATGCGAAGTCGTAACTCATGGGTCGTGCCACAGTCATTATGTCGGTACAATTATCGCCGCCCCTCCGCTATACGCGGCTAGGTATCCAGCAACAAACGCGGCGAGACTATCCTGTTCCATCTGAACTTTTCAACAACGTTCTAGACTTGAGCCTTGCGATGAATGACGCAGCCGCAAGTCTTCTGCCGTGCCAGCGTGCACTGTTCGATTTGCCCGACGGCGTGGCTTACTTCAACCGCGCCTATATGTCGCCGTTGATGCACCGCGTCGTCGCCGACGGCGCTCGACAGTTGCCGCCCCATTCAACTGAAGCAGAAGCTGAGGCGTAAATTTCAGCTCATTCGAATTCGACCGACAGCTAGGGACGGCGCCGGGCCTGGCGGCCAGCACCATAGCGCGGTTGAAAGCCGTATGGTGGGATGAATACGAAGCCTGGCACCGGCACGACCTGTCGGCCCGCCGCTCTTGTCGCAAACCGGAGGCCGGCGACGGCGTCAAGCTAAATAGACACGCCACCTGATGGCTCCATCACCAACTTTTGGCGATAGCCCTTGGAAGTGAAGTCTCAGGCGCTATTTATCGAGAAACTCAATCGGCACTGTTCTTTGCGAGCTTAAAATTGATGTCAACGCCCTCGACATGTCGTTGGCCCCACTCGCACATCGCCCGCACCATTGGCTCAAGGTCGCATCCTAACGCGGTGAGTGAATACTCTACTCGCGGAGGAACTTGCGGGTAGATCTCACGGTGAACAATTCCGTCCGCTTCCAACTCACGAAGCTGATTTGTGAGCATGCGTTGGGTGCACCCTGGTAGAGTTCTAAGTAACTCGTTGAAACGATATGTTTTTTCCAACAATCGGAAAACGATCAACCCCTTCCACTTGCCTCCAATCCTGTCTAGTGCGGCTTCAACGGGACACAACACAATGTCAAGGTGTCGCGGTTTTCGCATCTCTAAATACTCCAAAGTATTATTTCGATACTAAGTGTAATTATTGTGCGTACTTGTAGATTTCGATTGTACTGTCTAGCTTTTCGTTTCAAGTGTCAAATGATTTCAAGAGAGGATTCAACATGTTCGAACGACATCTATTGCCGGCCCTGCTGGTAACCAGCTTTGTCGCAATGCCCGCTTTAGCCGATGAAAGAGCAATTCTAGGTCATGAGCAATTCGGTTCAGGCGCCGAAAAGGTCATCGTACTGCATGACTGGTTTGGAAATTCGGAGAATTACGCATCTGTTCAGCCGTGGCTTGACGGCACGGGTTTCTCATACGCGTTCGCCGATGTGCGGGGGTACGGTCAATCGAAAGGTCTTTCGGGTGACTATAACACTGATGAGATTGCAGCTGATATCACGCGCCTCGCGGACCACCTCGGCTGGACAAAGTATCATCTTGTCGGACACTCGATGAACGGCATGGCTGGTTTCAAGGCGGTGATGCTGGACTGGTCAAGTACAAAACGGATCAAGAGTTTTGTTGCGGTCACCCCGGTTACACCGGATGGCTATCCTGCATCCAAGGACGACGAGGCTTTTCTTATGGCCACTATCACGGATGACGAAACCGCTGTGGCAGCCTACGGGGCTCTTACGGGTGGGAAGCTCAACGCGGCCTGGGCAATACGGAAGTTGGCGCGAACCCGGGCTAACACCCGTCCGGATGCCCTCAAAATATACTACGATATGTGGCTTGGGGAAGATTTCTCCGCCGAATTGGCCAAAGCCAACGTGGGAACTCCCACTCTCGTGATTGGCGGACGGCAGGATCTCCCCGGTTTTCAGCAGGACTACTACGAGAAAACAATCGCGCAGTGGGTCCCGGCAGCGACGTTCACATATATTGAGAACGCGGGCCACTATCCGATGCACGAAACTCCCGTTCTGTTCGCGACACTCATAGAAAGTCACATGAACTCGCATAAGTAACCGCAGTAGCGCGCATCTGAAAGTACGGGATGGGGAGACACAATACTTGATTACGTCTCCCCAACGCGCGCCGAAACGCGGTAGGGGATCGCTGTTAGTGAAAACCGGGATTTACCAACATGCGGTGATAGGTTCCCTATCACCGCATGTTGGAATTAGCCCCTTGCGCCCTCGAAAATCCACACATAGGAGCTAATAATGCCAATTGTTCAGATCAAATTGCCGAAAGGCTGTGCGGACGAAAAAACACTGGAAAAGGTGCGTCTCGGCGCAAAGGCCTCAGTGTTGGAAACTCTATCACCCAAGGATTCACGACATGATTACGTTGTCGTCAGCGAAGAAATCGGAAAGATCGGCGATGGCTTGCCGTTTGTACTTGTCGATATGCGCCCCGGCAGGGAGCAAGAGCGGAAAGAGGCGTTCGCCACGTTCGTCTCCGAATGCATCGGAAATGAGCTCGGAATAGATCCAAAAAATGTCTTTGTCCTGTATCGTGAATCTGATGCGTCGAATTTTTTTGTCGGGGACGGATTTCTCCCTGGATGGGAGCCTGGTCAGCACTGACATCGAACTTCGACTTTGTGTTTGATGATCTTTTCATGCTCTGAAGCATGAGGGTTAGCATTCTTTGTGTTTCGATGGTTGGGTATGCACCACCGTCAAAACCAGTAACCCTCGTCCTTTTCAAGGGACGGTGTCAGATCAGATCGGAACAAATTCACCTCATGGCTTCATTTGAACTTGGACGTGGTGTTCAATGCCGAGCACCAATTGACGGCGACGTCGGCCTGGTAGGCTAGCCCGGCCTCTTTCACGGCTTGCCGCTCGGCCGGCAACCCAAAGGCGTCCCAGCCCATCGGGTGCAACACGGCGTATCCCTGCATACACCTAAATCAGGCAACGACGTCGGCTGCAGACCAACGTGTCTGCCACTTGGATTCAACAGATGCGAAGTCGTAGCTCATGGGTCGTGCCGCAATCGTTATGACGGTACAATTGTCACCACCCGTCCGCTATACGCGGCGTGGTATCCAGCAACAAACGCGGTGAGACTATCCTGTCCGATCTGAACTTTTCAACAACGTTTGAGACATGAGCTCTTGCGATGAATGACGCAGCCGCAAGTCTTCTGCCGTGCCAGCGCGCGCTGTTCGATCTGCCCGACGACGTGGCTTATTTCAACTGCGCCTATATGTCGCCGCTTATGCACCGCGTCGTCGAAGCCGGCGAGCGTGGCTTGGCGCGCAAAGCACGGCCCTGGCAAGTCGCGCCAATTGACTTCTTCACCGAAAGCGAGCGGGCGCGGTCCTTGTTTGCGGCATTGATTGGCACAGATGCCGATAGCGTCGCCTTGGTGCCGGCGGCGAGTTATGGCACCGCGGTTGCCGCCGCCAATCTGGCGCCCGCCGCGGGCCAGCAAATCTTGGTGCTGGAAGACCAGTTCCCGTCCAATTTCTACGTCTGGCGCGATTTGGCGGCACGCTCCGGCGCCCGGCTCCGAACCATTGCGCGGCCGGCGGGTGGCGATTGGACCGGCGCCGTGCTTGCCGCCATCGACGGCAACACCGCCCTGGCGGCACTGCCCAATTGTCATTGGTCCGACGGCGGCCTGATCGACCTGGAGCGGGTTGGCGCTGCACTTCGCGACGTCGACGCCCGTTTGGTTTTGGATTTAACGCAATCTCTCGGCGCCCTGCCGTTCGATGTCGGCCGGGTGCGCCCCGACTTTATGGTGGCGGCAACCTACAAGTGGCTGCTTGGGCCGTACTCGATGGGGTTCCTTTACGTCGCCCCCGACCATCACGACGGCCGACCGCTGGAGCAGAACTGGATCGCCCGGGCAGGCTCGGAGGACTTTCGCGGACTCGTACGCTACACGGATGCCATGCAGCCGGGCGCGAGACGCTTCGATGTCGGCGAACGGGCCAATTTTGCCCTGGTGCCGGCGGTGATCGCCGCGTTGGAACAAATTCTCGATTGGGGCGTGCCGGCCATTCAACGGACGCTGACCGAGACGACAACCGCTATCGCCGCCGAAGCCGCCGAACTTGGATTGCGGACTGTCGCCGCCGATCATCGGGCCGGCCATTTCCTCGGCCTCGGATTTCCGGGCGGCCTGCCCGGCGATTTACCCGATCGCTTGGCCCAAGCGCAGGTCCATGTCAGCGCCCGCGGCGATTCCTTGCGGGTTACACCGCATCTCTATAACAACAACGGGGATGTCAAACGGTTGTTCGAGGTTTTGGCGACAGCCGTCAAGGATGAGGGCGGCGGATGAGCATCGATCTCGCGAAAGTCAGGGCCGATACGCCCGGTGTCGACCATGTCGTACACTTCAACAATTCCGGTGCCGCGCTGATGCCGCGCCCGGTCTTGGATGCGTTGAAGCATCATCTCGACCGGGAAGCGACCATCGGCGGCTATGAGGCTGAAGCCGAAGCCAATGAGCTGATCGAACACAGCTACGACGCCGTGGCCCGGCTGATCAATGCCGAGCGTGACGAAATCGCCATCGTCGAGAACGCCACTGTCGCCTGGGACATCGCCTTCTACGGGCTTGCCCAAAGTTTTAGCCGCGGCGACCGCATCCTCACGGCGATGGCCGAATATGCCTCCAATTACATCGCTTATCTGCAGCTCCAGAAACGCAGCGGCATCGTCATCGACGTCGTGCCGAACGACGGCTTCGGCCAACTCGACGTCGACGCGCTGGAAGCCATGATCGATGACCGGGTCAAGCTGATTTCGGTGACCCACGTGCCAACCAACGGCGGCCTGGTCAATCCGGCGGCGGCAATCGGCGCGGTGGCTCGACGCCACGGCATTCCGTATTTGTTGGACGCCTGTCAATCGGTCGGCCAAATGCCGATCGACGTGGCGGCGATCGGCTGCGACATGCTGTCGGCGACGGGCCGCAAATATTTGCGCGGTCCGCGCGGCACCGGTTTCCTCTATGTCCGTCGATCCCTGATGGACCGGATCGAGCCGCCCTTTTTGGATCTTCGCGCCGCGACATGGACCGAGGTGGACAGCTACCAGCTCCGGCCCGACGCCCGCCGCTTCGAGAACTGGGAGAATTATGTGGCCGGCACGATCGGCCTCGGCGTCGCCGTCGACTACGCCCTCGATCTCGGCCTCGAAGCGATCTATGCGCGCATCAGCGAATTGGCCGCCCGCATGCGCGCCGGATTGGCGGCGTCCGACGGCGTCACCGTCACCGATATCGGCCGCGAACAATGCGGCATTGTCACGTTCCGTCATGATCGTCGCGCGGCCGATGATATCGTCGACGGCTTGCGCCGGGCCGCCATCAATGTCAGTGCGTCGAGCCGCTTCAGCACCTTGTTGGACATGCAAGCCCGCGGCCTCGATAAGGTCGTGCGCGCGCCGGTTCACTACTACAACAGCGAGCAGGAGGTCGACCTGTTCCTGGACCGTCTTGAACGCATCCTCAGGCCCGATTGACAAAGCCCGGCGGATTGGGTTGCCTGGACCGAACACACAAAGGGGATGGTCCCATGAGTGACGATCGCGCCGCAAGAACCCGCAACCATTGGCTGAAAACGCTGGAAGCTCACGCCCGAGACCGCGACCGGCCGGGATCGGAGGAGCACTGGTCGCCGGCTCTGGACACCGCTTCCCGCGATGAATTGACCGCCATTCAGAACGCCAAGGTCAAGGCGGTGACGCCGTTCCTTTATGAAAACAGCGCCTTCTACCGACGCCGGTTCGACAACTTGGGGCTATCGCCGAGTGACATTCAGGACGTCGAGGACCTGGTCAAATGGCCGGTCGTCGACAAGTCGGAAATGATGGAAGACGCCGTGGCCAACCCGCCGAACGGCACCTACTCGACCATGGACGACGCGCTTTGGGCAACACGCGGCTGGATGATGTTCTCGTCTTCCGGTTCGACCGGCGTGCCGCGCATCTTCCGCTATTCGCAGATCGACCGGGAACTTTGGTCTTGGGCCAATGCACGCGCCATGCACGCCATGGGCATGCGGCCGAGCGATTCGGCGTTTGTCTGTTCCGGCTACGGGCCGCATGTCTTTGCCTGGGGCGTGCAATTCGCGCTGGCGACCATGAACGTCGCGACCATCCCCGGCGGCGGCATGGACTCGACCGCCCGCGCCGGCATCGTCGACCGTTTCAAGCCGACTGTTCTGGTCTGCACGCCATCCTATGCTTTGCATCTCGGTCGGGTGATGCAGGATTTGGGCCTGGATCCGGCGGCCAGTTCGGTCCGCCTGCTATTTGTCGGCGGCGAGCCGGCGAGCGGCATCACCAACACCCGCGAGCGGTTGGAAAATCTTTGGGGCGCCCGGCTGGTCGAGTTTTACGGCTGCACGGAGGCCGCACCTCATGCCGGCGGCTATTCCTGTTCCCACTCGGCGATCGATCCGACCGAAATCACCGCCCATTTGATGGAAGACATACAGGTCTGGGAACTGGTCGACGACCAAAGCCGGCAGCCGGTGGCGGACGGTGACCGCGGCCTCACGGTTTGCACCAACCTGAACTCGGAAAGCTCGCCACAGCTCCGCTTCCTGGTCGGCGATTATACCCGGTTCGACCGGTCCGTCTGCGGCTGCGGCCGCACTCACGTCCGCGCCCGCGGCGCCTTCGCCGGGCGCGCCGACGACCTGTTGAACCTGCGCGGCATCAAGATGTACCCGGTGCAGTTGGAACAGGCGGTGCGCGCGGTGCCCGACATCGGCGACGAATATGAAATCGTCATCACCACCAACGCTGACGGCCTCGACGTCATGACTGCGCGGGTCGAACATGCGAAGTCCGATCCCGCCGCCGGCATCGCCCAAGCGGTGCAAGACGAAATCCGCAGCCGCTGCGAAGTGCGCGTCGACGTCGATGTGCTGGAACCCGGCACCCTGCCGAAGACCGAGTTCAAGGCCAAGCGGGTGCGCGATCTACGTTGATTCGCTATTTCGGTGTACTTGTAACCGATCGACTAGATCCAGTTCCATAAATAAGGCCGACGGCATCGGATTGTGGGTGTAAGCCGGTATCTCGCGAAAGCCGACGGCGCGGTAGAGCGCGACCGCCGCGGCCATGCTGCCGGTGACCGTGTCGAGGCGCATGGCACGGTAACCGGCGGCACCGGCCGCGGCGATAATGGCGCTCGCCAAGCGCCGGCCGAGGCCAAGGCCGCGGAATGTGTCCGGCACATAAAGCCGCTTCATTTCACAGATGCCGGGTTCGAGCGGCCGCATTGCCACCGCGCCGGCTGCGGCACCGTCGACACGGGCCAGCAACAAAGCACCGGCCGGCGGCGTGTAGGGTTCCGGAAAGGCCGCCATTTCCGAGTCGAAGTCCTGGAAATCCAGCTCGAAGCCCAGGTTCGCGACATAGGCGCGAAACAGCCCCGCCACCGCATCGAAGTCCGCCGGCGTCACCGCCTGCCGGATATCAATCGTCGGATCTGGCATGAGAGCCAATCGTATGGGCGTGGTTGAGTGGGCCATGACCGGCACCGAAGCCCGGCGCCGTTCGTATCGCCTCCCGCACATAGTGGCGGGCCGCGGTCACCGCGTCGATCAGGCCGCGGCCTTGTGCCAAATAGGCGGCAATGGCCGAGGCGGTCGTGCATCCGGTGCCGTGGGTGTGGCGGGTTTCGATGCGCGGACCGGTGAATTCAACTATTTCATCCCGATACAACAGCACGTCGACGATGCCCGAACCGGGCCGGTGACCGCCTTTGACCAGTACCGCCTCTGGCCCGAGGGCCGCCAGCCGGCGCGCCGCGGCCTGCATGTCGGCGACGCTCTCAATTGGGCCGCCGACCAATTCGATCGATTCGGGAATATTCGGCGTCAATAGCGTCGCCATGGGAATCAGACGCTCCTTCAACAAGCCGGCCGTCGCCGGGTCGAGCAGCGCGGCGCCGCCTTTGGCGACCATGACCGGGTCGACGACCAACGGTACGCCGGCCGCATGGTCCGTCAATGTCGCCGCCACAATCTCGATGACCTCGGCGCGGTGCAGCATGCCGGTCTTGATGCAATCGGCACCGATATCGGCCAACACGACGGCGATCTGCTTGGCGATGAAGGCCGGATCGACCTCGGCAATGGCATGGACGTCTCGGGTGTCTTGCGCGGTCAAGGCGGTAATCGCCGTTGCCGCGTAGCCGCCGAGTGCGGTGACCGTCTTGATATCGGCTTGAATGCCGGCACCGCCGCCGGAATCGGAGCCGGCGACGATCAGCACACGACCGTGTTTGCCGGACCCCGGCGTCATCGCACCATCATCGCGCGACTTGCTCCATCGCCGTGACGATGTCGTTGACGACGGCAACGACCAAACCCTCGTCCTCGCCCTCAGCCATGACCCGGACCAGGGGTTCGGTACCGGATTTGCGGATCAGCAGGCGCCCGGTCCGGCCAAGCCGAGCATTACCGTCGGTGATCGCCTGTTGCACCGTCTTATCCTCCAGCGGTTCCCGGTCGCCGTAACGCACATTGCGCAGCACCTGGGGGAACGGATCAAACAGATGACAGACTTCGCTGACCGGCCGGCCAGCACGGACCACGGCGGCGAGGGTCTGCAAGGCGGCGATCAGGCCGTCGCCGGTAGTCACGAAATCGTTCAAGATGATATGGCCCGACTGCTCGCCGCCGACATTGTAGCCGTCGCGCCGCATCTGCTCGGCGACGTAGCGATCGCCGACCTGGGTCCGGATCAAGGCGAGGTCCAACCGGCCAAGATAATGCTCAAGCCCGAGGTTGGACATCACCGTCGCCACCACCCCATTGCCACGCAGCCGCTCCTCGGCCTGCCAGGTGGCGGCGATCAAGGCCATCAATTGGTCGCCGTCAATCACCGTACCATTCTCGTCGCACATGACCACGCGGTCGGCGTCGCCATCGAGGGCGATACCGAGATCGGCATTGTGTTTCACCACTTGGGAGGAGAGGTTGTCGGGCGACGTCGAGCCGCAATCCCGATTGATGTTGAAGCCGTCGGGCTGATCGCCGACGGCGACGACCTCGGCCTCAAGCTCCCAGAGCACGGTCGGTGCGACTTTGTAGGCGGCACCGTTGGCGCAATCGATGACGATTTTCAGGCCGTCCAGCCGCAATCCTTCGGGGAAGACCCGCTTGACGAACTCGATGTAGCGGCCCGGCGCGTCGTCGAGCCGCCAAGCCCGGCCGATATCGGCACCGTCGGCCAGTGTCTTGTCGGCGCCTTCGGCCATGCGTTGCTCGATTTCGAGCTCAACCGCGTCCGACAGCTTGTAGCCGTCCGGACCGAACAGCTTGATGCCATTGTCGTAGTAAGGATTGTGGGAGGCGGAAATCATGACGCCGAGATTGGCCCTGAGACTAGGCGTCAACATAGCGATCGCCGGCGTTGGCATTGGACCGACCACGACGACGTCCATGCCGACCGAGGTGAAGCCAGCGGTCAAGGCGTTTTCGATCATGTAGCAGGAAAGCCGGGTGTCCTTGCCGATCAGGACACGATGGCGGAAGTCGCCGTTGCGAAAATGCTGGCCCGCGGCCATGCCGACCAAAAGCGCCGTTTCGGCGGTCATCACGCCTTTGTTGGCGGTGCCGCGAATACCGTCAGTGCCGAAGTAGGTGCGTTTCATGGCTCAAAGCAATCCGAAGCTCGAATAGCGATTTGTTCATCCTAGGGAAATACAACGTTTGCCGGAAATTTCAAAGCTTTGGCAACAAACAACCGCCGGCAGCCGCAGCCCATACGTCGAGTGCTTGCCGGGTTTCCAGCACGTCATGCACGCGAATGATGTCGGCGCCTTGGGCAACCGCCCAAAGCGCGCCGCCGACGGAACCGGCGACCCGTTCGCGGGCCTCGCCGACGCCGGTGGCGTGGCCGATGAAACTTTTTCGACTGACGCCGACCAACAAGGGTACGCCCAAGCCGCGGAATAGCGAGAGATCGCGCAGCAAGGCAAAATTCTGTGCCCCGGTCTTGCCGAAGCCGAGCCCCGGGTCGACGACGACTCGGCTCCGGTCCAGGCCGGCCGTCTCGCAAGCCGCAATTCTTGCCGCCAAATAATCAAAGACCTCGATCAGTATGTTTCGGTAATCCGTCCGTTGCTGCATCGACGCCGGATCGCCGCGATTATGCATGAGCGCCACCACCGCGTCCGAGTTAGCGGCGACAGGCATCGCCATCGGGTCATGCTCAAGGGCGCTGATGTCGTTGATCATGGTGCAGCCAAGCCCCACCACGGTATCCATGGTCGCAGCATTGCGGGTATCCACCGACAACGGTCGGCCGGCATCGCGGAGCGCGGTGATGACCGGGCGAATGCGGGCGATTTCCTGATCGGCCGGCGCCGGAGCAGCGCCGGGCCGGGTGGATTCTCCGCCGATGTCGATAATGTCGGCGCCATCGGTGATCATTCGCCGGCCCTGGGCCACGGCCCCTTCAGCATCGTCGAACAATCCGCCGTCAGAGAAGCTGTCGGGGGTGACGTTCAACACCCCCATGATTCGTGGGCTTTCGAACGACGTTCCGGCGCGCGCCAAACGACCGGCGCGGCAATGGCCGATCAACGATCCAACCCGCCGGGTGACGTCCCGGCCTTCGGCCTCGGCCCAATTTTCGATCTCCGAAATGCCTGCTCTGAGCCGCAGCATTTCCCGGTCGGGGCGGTCGATCAACAGCTCGGCCGAACAGAACCCCCGGCCATCCGCCTCAAGAACCGGCTTGACATAAACCCGCCCCAAAGAGGAAAGGCCCCGCGCCAGGGCGGGGCCTTCAGGATCGCGGCCTTTCGGCATCGTCGGATCTCACGATTCCGGCTGTGGTTCCGGCATGAAGCCGCCCGATTTCTTTGGTCCGGCTTCGTCCGTCGACGGCACCGCCGACGTTGGCCCGATGTCGCCGGGCGGGTCGGATTCGTCGGGACGCTCGACCGTTTCGCCACGCATCAGCTTATGCAAATCGTCGCCGGTCAAAGTCTCGTATTCCAACAGCGCGTTGGCGATGGAATGCAACTGCGGCAAATTCTCGGTGATGATGCGGCGCGCCTTCTCATCGGCCTCATCGACGATGCGGCGGACCTCTTCGTCGATCAGGCGCGCGGTCGATTCCGACATGTTCTTCTGCTGCGTCACCGAATGGCCGAGGAACACTTCTTCCTCGTTGGCGCTGTAGCGGAGCGGCCCAAGTCTGTCGGACATGCCCCACTCGGTGACCATGCGGCGGGCCATGTCGGTCGCCATCTTGATGTCATTGGAGGCACCGGTGGTGACCGCGTCATGACCGAAGATTTCATACTCGGCGACGCGTCCGCCCATCGCCACGGTCAGATGCGCCAGCAATTGGTCGCGGCGCATGGAATGCTGATCCTTTTCCGGCAAACGCATGACCATGCCGAGCGCTCTGCCGCGGGGAATTATGGTCGCCTTGTGCACCGGGTCGGACGCCGGCTCGTGCATGGCGACGAGCGCATGGCCGCCTTCATGGTAGGCGGTCAGTTTCTTTTCCTCGTCGCTCATCACCATGGAGCGGCGCTCGGTACCCATCATGACTTTGTCTTTGGCCGACTCGAACTCGATCATGGTGACCACGCGTTTGCTCGACCGCGCGGCCAGCAAGGCCGCTTCGTTCACCAGATTGGCGAGATCGGCGCCGGAGAAGCCTGGTGTGCCGCGGGCGATGATGCGGGCATCGACATCCGGTGCCAGCGGCACCTTGCGCATATGGACTTTTAAGATCTGTTCCCGGCCCAGGATGTCCGGCAGCGAGACCACGACCTGGCGGTCGAACCGGCCGGGCCGCAACAGCGCCGGATCCAGCACGTCTGGCCGGTTGGTCGCGGCAATCAGAATGACACCGTCATTGGCCTCGAAACCGTCCATTTCGACCAGCAGCTGGTTCAAGGTTTGCTCGCGTTCGTCATTGCCGCCGCCAAGGCCGGCGCCGCGATGACGGCCAACGGCATCGATTTCGTCGATGAAAATGATGCACGGCGCGTTCTTCTTGCCTTGTTCAAACATGTCGCGCACGCGACTGGCGCCAACGCCGACAAACATTTCGACGAAATCTGAACCGGAAATGGTGAAAAACGGCACATTCGCCTCGCCGGCGATGGCCCGCGCCAGCAGCGTCTTACCGGTGCCCGGCGAGCCGACCAGCAACGCGCCTTTGGGGATCCGGCCGCCTAGTCGCTGGAATTTCTGCGGGTCTTTCAGGAACTCGACGATTTCCTCGAGTTCCTCCTTTGCCTCGTCGATGCCGGCCACGTCGTCAAAGGTGACGCGGCCCTGACGCTCGGTCAACAGCCGCGCCTTCGACTTGCCGAAGCCCATGGCCTTGCCGCCGCCGCCTTGCATCTGCCGCATGAAAAAGATCCACACCGCGATCAGCAACAGCATCGGGAACCAGCTTACGAAAATGCTGAATAGCGGATTTCCCTCTTCATTGGCCACGGCGGTGATCCGGACGTTTTGCGCCCGAAGTTTCCGGATCAGATCGGAATCGGCTGGATTAAAAGTAGTAAATACCCGGCCATCGCGGGTTTGCCCACTGATTTCCTGACCTTGAATGGTTACTTCCGCGACTTGGCCTTTGTCCACTTCATCCAAGAAATCAGAATAGGGAAGTTGATTGCTCGGGCCCCGCATGCTGGGGCTTTGGAACAAATTGAACAGCGCCAGGACCAGCAGCGCTATGATGATCCAAAGGACCAAATTCTTGCCAAACACGTTCACGCCTGGGACCTCTTTGTATTTTCCGGGCTATGCCGTGGGAACATTATCAGATCTAGGCCAGCATTCTAACCTTAATGATAAGACCTTACCAATTTCCCACATTGCACCCACCGGCCTCGTCACGATGACGTAAAATCATGTCGTTCAGGGCCGATTCGTTCGACGGTGACAGATTTCAGCCATTTTGCGGCGACCGGGTCGATGAATTCTAGGTGGGGACATGCAACGATCGCGTCAAGGTGGCGAAGCGCCGGCAACGTCGCTCTGACCGGTAAAGGCGGCATTTTTTGTGAAGAATCCGTCAATTTGTGATGAATTTCCCGCCATCCGGCGTGATCGAGGGCACCGATCGCCAAATCCGCCGGCATGGCCGCCCCGCGTCGCGGGTTCACGCGAAGCCGAAATCGGCCATCCCACGACACGGTTCGCGCGCCCGCCAGACTGAGTGCCGGCTGCAAATTGCGGCGCTCCCGACAGAGCATCACGCACCGGTCAGCCAAGCGGATTTCACAGTGGTTCAGCGTCCGAACCATGCGTTGTTCGTGACCGCCCAACAGGCGCGGCCGGAGATCGCCATACAAGCGCTCCAAACGCGCCAAATTCGGCCGGCCGCCGCCGCCGATCTCCTCGGTCGCGCGGCCCAGCAACCGCAATGCGATCTCCTCCGGCGCGGCGGCCAAAGCCGGGCCATCGAGCGTGGCGTAGCCGGTCGGCCAATCCCGATAAACGACAGTACGCAAGTCCGCCGTCACCTGATTCAAGGCCGCGGCGGCGCGCGCCAAACGGCTGGCGGCGCGCGCGATCCGGTCGCCGGCAACGCCATCGGCATCCAACTCGGCAAGCGCCCGGCGGATACGGACCCGCTCGAAGCGCTGATCGAGATTGCTCGGGTCATCCAACCAGTCTTGCCCGGCCGCCTGTGCCGTCGCGACCAGACGGCCCGGCGCCACAGACAGCAGCGGCCGCATCAGCCAGAAGCCATCACGCCTGACGGCCGGCGCCATGGCGGCGAGCCCGTCGACGCCGCTGCCATGCCAAAGCCGCATGAGCACGGTTTCCGCCTGATCTTCCAACTGATGGGCGACGAGCAGCGCAGTCACGCCGTGGCGCCGGCACCATTGTCCCATGAGCCGATAGCGGGCGTCTCGTGCGGCCGCTTGAACGCCGGTGTCCGGTTTGCTGCCGCGCCAGGTCAATATTTTGTGGACGATGTTGCGGCCGGTGCACCACCCGGCCACGGTTTCGGCCTCAAATGTGGAATTCGGCCGCAGTCCGTGATCGACGGTCAATGCGACAACCGGCAGGCGTCGACGGCGTGCCCAAGCCGTTGCCAGCAGCAGCAAGGCCATTGAATCAGGGCCACCCGACACACCGACCGCGACACCCTTTTTCGAGATTCTAGGTTGGAATGGCGTCATCAAGCCGCCGAACTCGGCGGCATCGACAGGCTTGGCGGTCGCCTTCATAGGACCCCGTTTTCAACCCCTGGAGCGGTTCTTGATGTTCGACTAGATCAAACTGCATCAAAATGGAATCATTTCGATGCAGATAATTTGATCTATTTCACAGTGTTAGAGCAACTTATCTGCGTTCGAATGAACGCAGGATGCTCTAGCAGCGCTGGCGTCACCAGCCTACTCGCAACCGGCCTTTCGGCGAATGCTTTGAGCGGTTCGCTTTATTCGGGTCGATGCCTTTGGGAATTTTTCGCCGAGCGCCGCCAAGGTATCGCAGGTGTCTTCCTTATGGCCCAGGGCCTGGAGGCTGGAGGCCAGCTTCAGCAAGTTATCCGGCGCCTTGCGGCTGTCTGGATATTCTTGGAATCCTGTCAGAAACGCACCAGCCGCATTTTGGTAATCACGCCGCACATAGTAGCTCTCGCCCAGCCAATATTGCGCATTTCCGGCCAGGCTCGAATCGCCATGCAATGCCAAGAATTCCTTGAATGCCGATTCCGCTTGCTCAAAATCGCCGGTTCGCAGCAACGTGTAAGCGAATTGATAACGCTCCTCGACGCTACCGTCCGGCAACGTCTGACCGGCCGCGGCTGTCGCTGCTGCCGCGGTCGGCGACACCGCCGCGACTGTTGCAGCCGGTGCGGCGCTGCCGGCTTGGTCACCGCCGCCACCGGCCACGGCATCGACGGCCGATTTCGATACGCGACCTAGGTTGCCAGATCCCTGACCACCGGTGGTCTGGCTGACATCGCCTTGACGCGGCGCGGCGCGCGGCAAGGCTGCTGCCGCACTGCCGTCCGCCGATTGCGAAGCCGGCATTTTGCGTTCAATGGCACTGAGGCGGAAATCCACGTCGCCGACCAATTTGTCGACCCGGTCGGTCACCTGCCGGACCATGAACTGCATTTCTTCGATCCGACCGGTCAGATCGCCGATTTGATTTTCCAATTCGGAAATGCGCCCGGACAGTCGGTTGGCAATATTTGGATCGTCGAGCGGCGAGCGGCCGCCGGTTGCCGTCGGCGGCGGCGTGCCGCCCTTGAACACGAACTGTTGAAGATCCTTCAAGGCGGTTTCAATCTGATTGAGCCGGCTGCGCGTCGATAATTCATCATTGGACTGCGCCACCGCGACGCCGGTCTGTCCAACTAGCCATAGACCAAAGCCTAACGCCGCGGCCCGCGCCATCAGCCGCCAACCCTGCGCGCCCGTTCGATGCGAGCCGCTTTCGATGCCGTTCCCGGACGTTGTCATAGCGTTACCCTCAACCGCAGTCTCGAATCGGCCATGCAAACGGACAGGCGCGGCTTTACCGTGGCGCGCCAAGTCCGTATTTCGATGCGCCGGACAACCGACTTTCAAGCATAGACAGCCAGCCGAAGATATTGATGAGAGCATTTCGGCGAAAATGTGGCGCCTGGAGCAGATCTCGACGATACCGAACGCGCACCCAGCCGGTATGTCCGGGACCAGCCCGGTCACGCCCGACATGGGTTATACGCAGCGCAATCAGTTCGAGGCGACGACCGTCACGCCGCGGCGATTTTGCGACCAGGCGGTTTCCGCATGGCCCAACGCCACCGGGCGTTCCTTGCCATAAGAGATCACCTCGACGCGCGCCGGAGCCACGCCCAAATTCACGAGATATTCGCGAATCGCACTGGCCCGTCTTTCGCCCAATCCGAGATTGTACTCGCGGGTACCGCGCTCGTCGCAATGACCCTCGACAACGATCGTGGTCTGCGGATTGCTGTTCATCCAAGCGGCTTGCCGTTGCAAGGTCGCCTGAGCTTCCGCAGTTATATCGAATTTGTCGAAATCGAAAAATACCCGATCACCGACATTCAGGACCAAATCCTCCTGACTGCCAGGTGCGACTTTCGGCGCGCTCGGCTCAGCTTTCGGCTGAGGCGCCGCGGCTACCGGCTGCGCCGTTGTCGCACCACCGCCCTGGCCGGATGATTCCGCACTCTCTTCCGGTGCGGTCGCGCAGGCAGCCAACAGGAATACAGCCGCCATGACGATTGTTGTTTTCAGGCCACTATCTAAAAGGCGCATAAAGGGAGCTCCCATTTACGGAACGTTCAAGGTGAGAAGGCAACTGGAATACATACAGTGACTCGATTAGACCCGTTCGCCGATCCCCGCCACGCGCGCCAGCGTCACGAGACATCAACGCTAAGGATGTCGTGTACACAATCCGTTCATACGATGCAAAGGTTATCCACAGCCAAAGCAAGCCGGACTATACTGATGTCCGTCTAACGATTCAAGGGTGACAACGGCGACCACGCCGGATCGGACGCGTCAAGCGGCGTCACCATTTCCCGTAAATTATAGCCGGTGAGATCGACTGACCATAATCTTGTGCGGTCTTCACTCGCCGAATTCCTGCCCGGTATTTGCCGATAAAACATGATGACCCGTCCGTTCGGCGCCCAAGTCGGCGCTTCGTCCAGGAAACTTTCGGTCAAAATTCGCTCGCCGCTGCCGTCCGGTCGCATGACGCCGATGAAAAACTTTCGGCTGCGCTGTTTGGTAAAAGCGATCAAGTCGCCGCGCGGTGACCAGACCGGTGTCGCATAGAGCCCCCTGCCAAAACTGATTCGGCTAATGTTCTTGCCGCTGTCGTCCATCACATAGAGTTGGCGGACGCCGCCGCGGTCGGAATTGAAAACGATCCGCCCGCCGTCGGGTGAATAGGACGGCGACGTATCGATGCCGGGATGACGGGTCAGCCGCTTGGTGATGCGGGTATTCAGATCCATCACATGGACGTCGGAATTTCCTTCGCGGGCGATTGAGAAAACCACTTTTCGGCCGTCCGGCGAAAACCGCGGCGCATAGGTCATGCCGGGAAAGTCTTGGAAGTCGCCGAGAATTTCCTGTTGTCCGGTGTCGATATTGTACAGATAGACCCGTGGCCGATCCTGGAAGAACGAGAGATAAGTGATTACTTGCGCCGTTGGCGAAAACCGCGGCGTCAGCACGAGATGCGAACCGTCGGTCAGATAGCGGTGTGAATGACCATCCTGGTCCATGATCGCCAGGCGCTTGACACGCCGATCGGGCGGGCCGGATTCGGCGATATAGACGACCCTTGTGTCGAAATAGCCGTCTTCGCCGGTCAAGCGTTTGTAGATTGCGTCGGAAATGATGTGCGCGACGCGGCGCCAATGATCCGGCAGGGCGAAATAGACCCGGCCGACCAGCTGCTGCCCGGCGAACACGTCCCACAGCCGAAACTCGGTCCGTAAACGGCCGTCGGTTTCGACGGCGGTTTGCCCGGTGACCAGCGCCTGCGCATTGATTTGCGTCCAATCGGCGAAGCGTGGCCGGACCAGCATTTCACCGGGCTTCTGAAGAAAGGCACGGTTGTCGACGGGACGGAACAGGCCGGATCGCTCTAGATTGGCGGCGATCACTTCTGCGATTTCGCGGCCCAAGCGTTCCGACAGCGGCGTGTTGCCGTAAAGGCTCGAGACCGCGATCGGCAGTGCTTCGACGTTGCCGCGGGTGATGTCGATCCGTAGTTGCGCGCGGGCATCGACGACGACGCTAAAGCCAATCAACAGCCCTGCCATCAGGCCGCAAAGCCACGGCGTGAGCGTGGTTCGTTCACTATGTCTCTGTCGTTGCATGATCAACCTAGCATGTCCTTGAGGCTAAAGGTGAATTCGATTTCCCGCCAAGCTTCGTACTTTTCCAGCGGCACCGGCAACGGATTGCTGCGCAGCACAGCACGGACGGCGCTGTCGGCAAACGGGCGAAACACCTGTTCGCTCTGCCCGGCGGCATTCTCTTCGATGATTTTGGGCCGGCCGTCCAAGGACCCGTCCCGTCGCAAGTGGATACGAATGCGCACCACCATGGATTCCGCCCCTGGCGCACCGCGATTCGGATTCCAATGACGGATGATGTGAAGCTTGATTCGATCGTACTCACCCTGGGTGACCGGCGTTTCTGTACGCCGGGCGCTGCGCGGAGCGGAGCGCTCGGATTTTTTTAGACGCTCTTCAATCTTGTCGAGCGTGTCCTCTTTTGGCGGCTCCGGTTTGTCTTTGACACTCTTATCAAGCAGTGCCGCGATTCGCTTAGTATCGAAATTCTTCTTCTTTTTCTTTTTCGGCTTTTCAGCCACCGGACGCGGCCGGATTTTCGGCTTCGGCGGCGGCTTCTGCTCAACCTTTTTTTCGGGCTTGGGTTCCGGTGGCTTGAGCTCTGCCTTTTTTTCCGGTTTCAGCGGTTCCGGCGCAGGCTCGGGCTCCGCCTCCGGTTCTGGCTCCGGTTCGGGCGCCGGCTTGGACGGCACGGCGGCAGTTTTTGATTCCGGCGGCGGTGGCGGCGGGTCGTGGGCCACGTCCGGCTTGGGCGGTTCCGGCTTCGGCGGCTCCGGTTTTTTCTCCGGTTCCGGCTTTACCTCAGGTTCCGGCGGGTTCGTCAGCGCCGCTAGCGGCGCAAACTCGACCTCGATGATCGGCGCCGACTGAATTGGTTCCGGTTCGTGGAAGATCGGCAGCCCGACATACATGGCGCCCAGCAGGGTGACATGCATTGCCGCTGATATAATCGCTGCCTTGCGCATGGGCCTCGTGTCTCGCTACCTAAAATCCTACTCGCGGCCGGCCTTGCCGCTTGTATCATCGCTTTTGTCGACTGGCGCCTCTGCCACCAACGCCACACGCGTGAAGCCGGCGAGGTTGATGGTGCTCATGACCTGCAGAACCCGGCCGTAGTCGATTGAGCGATCACCGCGCACGAAGATTCTTTTGTCTGGAGCGTTTTCGGTAATGGCCATCAGCTTGGGCACCAAATCGGTGAGCTCGACTTGGGCTTTCTGTAGAAAAATTTTGCCTTCGGCATCGATTGACACTGCCAATGGCTGATCCTGTCCCTGCAAGGACGGAGCCCGGGTCTTCGGCAAATCGACCTTGACACCGACCGTGAGCAACGGCGCCGTGATCATGAACACGACCAACAGCACCAACATCACATCGACGAACGGCGTCACGTTGATTTCCGACATCGGCCGATAGGCGCTATGGCCGCCACGGCCGCGCTGGCGTTGGATGAGGGCAGTCATCAAGACCTCGTTTCATCTAGTTGCCGCGACATGATCGTCGCGAACTCGCCGGCAAAGCTTTCCAGACGGGTCGAATAACGGCTGAGATCGTTGCTGAATTTGTTGTAGGCGACGGTGGCCGGAATGGCGGCGACCAAACCAAGCGCGGTCGCGAACAGCGCCTCGGCGATGCCCGGCGCGACCACTGCCAAGCTGGTGTTCTTGGTTGCCGCGATCGCCTGAAAAGAGTTCATGATGCCCCAAACCGTACCGAACAAACCGACAAACGGCGCGGTCGAGCCGACGGTCGCCAAAAAGCCCATATACCGTTCCAGCCGTTCCATTTCGCGATCGATGGCGAGCCGCATGACTTGGCCGATTCGCTCTTTTAAGCCCACCCGGATGGTGTCGCTCGAGACCAGACCGCGATCGGCCGCGCGGCGCCATTCGCGCATGCCGGACACGAACAGCACCGACATCGGATGCTGCGGATCCTGGCCTTCGTCGTCATAGAGCGCATCAAGACTGCCGCCCGACCAAAAATCCTGTTCAAACTCTTCGGCAGAGCGCGTCATCCGGCGAATTCGCATGGCTTTCTCGAAGATCACCGCCCAGCACCAGAACGACGCCAGGATCAACGCGACCATGACCAGTTGGACGACGATGTCGGCGCGCTTGAACAATCCCCACATCGAAAGGTCACCGTCGAAGGATCCGGCTATCTGAATCGCCGTCAGGGTTTCATTCCCCATGTGTTTGGTCTCCCGCTGATTCCAGCAATGACATGAAAAGACGGCGTAAATCGGGCGGCATTCGCGCCGGCCGTCCGTTGTTACCGACGCAGGCCAAACGCAAGCGGCAGTGCGCCAAGTCTTGACCGTCACGCGCGATGGTTTGATCCATTTCCACGGTCGCGCCGCCGACCGACCGGACCACCGATTCGACAACAATCCGATCGTCGAGCCGAGCCGGGTTGAGGTAGGCGACGTCGCAATTGCGAACCGTGAACATGACGCCGTCTTGCGCCATCAAAGCAGCCTGACCGATACCGGCGTGGCGCAGCATTTCGGTGCGGCCGCGCTCCGCGTAGCGCAGATAGTAGGCGTAATAGACGATACCGCCCGCGTCGGTGTCTTCCCAATAAACCCGCATCGACAACAGATGACGGCCGCCATCGAACCGGCCGCTCGCTTCGGATTCGCTCGGTTCAGTCATCGTTGGGCTCGCCTGATGCCGCCAACATGTCGCGTTGGCTCGGTGGTCGCGCCGGCGGTGCCAGCCCAAGATGGCCAAAGGCGGCGGCCGTCAACAGGCGCCCGCGCGGCGTTCGCTGCACGAAGCCCTGTTGGATGAGGTACGGTTCGATGATGTCTTCGATGGCATCACGGGGTTCGGACAACGAAGCGGCGATGGTTTCCACGCCGACCGGACCGCCACCGAAATCGCCGGCGATCGTGTTCAAATAGCGGCGGTCCATGGCGTCGAGGCCGCGTTGGTCAACTTCCAAGCGCGACAGCGCCGCGTCGGCCTTGACCGCATCGATCACCGCGGCACCGGCGATCGCGGCAAAATCCCGCACCCGCCTGAGCAAGCGCCCGGCAACCCGCGGCGTACCGCGGGCGCGCCGCGCAATCTCGCGCGCGCCATCCTCGGTCAGGTCGATGGCCAACAACCCGGCGCCGCGCCTGACGATCTCTTCCAGCTCCGCGACCTCATAGAAATTCAGTCGCAAGGGGATGCCAAATCGTTCCCGGAGTGGCGTCGTGATCAATCCGGACCGGGTCGTCGCGGCGACCAGGGTAAAGGGCGCCAGATCGATCCGGACGGACCGCGCCGCCGGCCCTTCGCCGATGATCAGATCAAGCTGGAAATCCTCCATCGCCGGATACAACACTTCCTCGATGGCGGGATTGAGGCGGTGGATTTCATCGATGAAAAGCACATCCCTGGGCTCGAGATTGGTCAGCAGCGCCGCCAGATCGCCGGCCTTGGCAATCACCGGCCCTGACGTCGCGCGAAAATTGGCGCCGAGTTCGCGGGCAACGATTTGCGCCAGGGTGGTCTTGCCGAGGCCGGGCGGTCCGGCCAGCAGAACGTGATCGAGCGCATCGCCGCGCCCGCGCGCCGCATCGACGAAGACTCTGAGATTTTCCCGCAGACGGTTTTGCCCGATAAAGTCGTCCAATGATTTCGGCCGCAGTTGTACCTCGGCGCCGTCGGTCGCGGCCTGCCCGCTGGACACCAACCGCTCGGTCATCGGACAAGCTCCTTCAAGGCCGAGGAAATCAGCGTCTCAAGCTGCGCCTCGGAACCAAGCGCCTTGGCAGCGGCAAGCACTGCCATATGCGCCTCGGTGCGGCGGTATCCCAAATTTTCCAACGCCGAGACTGCATCCGCGCGATCGCCGTCGACTGCCACCGATGCCGCATCGCCACGCTGGACGGAGAACTCGGTCGCGACGACCACGGCGCCCGCCTTTTCCTTCAACTCGTTGACGATGCGCTCCGCCACCCGAGCGCCGACACCATTGGCCCGGGTCAGTGCCGCTTTGTCTTGTGCGGTGATGGATTGAACGATGTCGCTCGGCGTCAGCACCGACAAGATCGCCAGGGCGACCCGCGCGCCGACGCCCTGCACGGTCTGCAGCAAGCGAAACCAGTCGCGTTCCGCCTCTTCCAGAAAGCCGTAAAGGTGGATGTGATCCTCGCGGACATGGGTATCGACGAACAGTCGCACTTCGGCGTCCGGCGGCGGCAACCGGTCCAACGTCCGTGTTGCGCAGTACAAATGGTAACCAACGCCGTTGACATCGACCACGACCCAATCGGCGCCGCTGGAATCGACCAGGCCTTTGAGCTTGCCGATCATGCGCTGGTTCTTCCGCTCGCGATCCGCCGTTGGCTGGCACTGTGATGGGCATGACAAATCGCGACGGCGAGCGCGTCACCTGCATGTTCGTTGGCGATCACGGCATCGGGCAGCAACATGCCGACCATTGCGTGGATTTGCTGTTTGGCGGCATGGCCGGTGCCGACCACGGATTTTTTGATCAGGTTGGGCGCATATTCGGCGACGTCGAGGCCATGCAAGGCGGCAACCAGCAACACCGCGCCGCGCGCCTGCCCGAGCTTCAGGGTTGAAACCGGGTTTTTGTTGACAAAGGTCTCTTCCGCCGCGGCGGCGTCCGGCCGCCAATCACGAATCACCGCGTCCAGGCCATCATGGAGCTGCAACAAGCGTTGCGCCAGCGACGCCTGCGCGTCCGACCCGACGGCACCGTTCGCGACATGGCGCAAATGGTTGCCGTCGACATCGACAACACCCCATCCGGTTTGCCGCAATCCAGGATCGAGCCCGAGTAATCGCATGGCCTGCTAGAGCAGTTTCGGAGAATACGGGGTCATTTGACCGGGATCATTTTGCGCCATGGCCAGGAGCGCGTCGCCATGCGATGTGGGGCATCGGATAAGACGCGCGACGCCGCCATGGCGCAAAAGAACCCGGCCTCCGGTGGGGCAAATCGGCATTTCGGGTGCTTTGCGCTGCTTGCCCGATACCCCACATCGCGCTGCGCAGCGCGCCTGCCCGAAATACCGATTTGCTCCCATCAAATGGCTCCGTATTCTCCGAAATTGCTCTAGGCGCTGAGTTTACGTAGCACGTCGTCGCTGACGTCGAAGTTCGACGACACGCGCTGGACGTCGTCGTTGTCTTCGAGAATGTCGAGCAACTTAAATAGCGATTCGGCTTTCTCTTCGTCGATTTGCACCGTGTTCTGTGGCTTCCAACTGAGGCCCGCCGATCGCGCGGTGCCGTGGGCACTTTCCAACGCATCCCGCACATCATTGAAATCTTCGGTCGCACAGGTGATTTCGTGGCCATCCTCGTCACTCGTGCAGTCCTCCGCGCCGGCCTCCAATGCCGCTTCGAACATGGCGTCGGCGCTGGCGACGGTGGCGTCGTACTGGATGCTGCCGACATGATTGAACATGAACGCCACCGATCCCGTCTCGCCGAGCGAGCCGCCGAATTTGGTGAGCGCCGCGCGAACTTCACCGACGGTGCGATTGCGGTTGTCGGTCAAGGTTTCGACGATGATGGCGACACCGCCGGTGCCGTAGCCCTCGTAGCGAATTTCTTCCATGATCACGCCGTCGTCGCCGCCGGCGCCGCGCTTGACGGCACGCTCCATGGTATCTTTCGGCATGTTCGCGGCGCGCGCGCTGGCGATCGCCGCTCTCAGACGCGGATTGGCCTCCGGATCGGGGGCGATGCGCGCGGCGACCGTCAATTCCCGAATGATCTTCGTGAACACCTTGGCGCGCTTGGCGTCTTGCGCGCCCTTGCGGTGCATGATGTTTTTAAATTGTGAATGTCCGGCCATCCAATTTCCCCAACGTCTTAGGCTCGGTGCCTGCCCGTTCGATCGCCCGAAAAGGCACCGCTGATTCGCGTCATCAATTACCGCTATCAGTCATGACAAAATTCTACGCCGCCCAGGCACGGGCGGCGCGATGACGGCCAGACAGAAGCGCGGGACGTACATCTCAGCACACGGTAAGCCGCACCGATTAGAGCTAGCCAGCCAATGTGGCAAGATTTGGGCAGATGGCGCCGGCTAGGCAGCGCGGACGTCGGTGAAACCGGCCTGCGCGAGCAATTGTTGGAAGTCTTTGAGCCGGGTCCCGCGATCGACATTTTCGTCGGCGTCGAGATAACGCTGCAGGAATCCCTTCTCACTCAGGAATCGCTTGGCCTGCGTTTGCGCCGTCCGCCTGGCCGTGCCTTCGGTAAAACAGCCGCTGGCACAAAGCTGCAGCAGCTTGACCGTCTTGTCGATCGGATCGCCGATCGAGAAAACGCGTTTGAAGACATCATTGTTCCGGATGACTTGTACGCAAAACTCATCCAAGGTCTCGGCCATGCGACGACTATGCATCTCCTGTAGACCGCTCACCAAGACCCGCCGCTGCAACGCCGCGATCGCTTTCATGCGTCCGATAACGGAGCCGTTCTCTTCGGTTAGAAACCGGACGTGTTGCGGCGCGCTGAGTAAGGGCAGCAGGAAATTCGCCAATACCCGCTTGTTCGCGGCGCCGGTGATATGCGGCTCGAGCGACAGCAACATGTTGATTTCCTCGGCCGGATCGGCGGCCGTGTCCAGATAGTCGCGCAATTTCTCGGCGTTGAGATAGCCGGCTACTCGCCGGTCGAGGGCGTCGGCCATTCCCTCGCCGCCGAGCAAACTACCGTCGGCCATCGCGAGATGCTCTCGCAAAGACGACACCGTTTCCACCTCAGCCAGCAGATTGTCCGACATGAGCCGGCGGTTGCCCTTGGCCTCCCGCTTCAACCGGCGCGCCAGTCCGGTCCGCGCGTTGGGCAATCGATTGTCGGCGAAGAATTGGTTGAGCATTGCTGTGGCTGGATCGACGGCCACTTCGCCAGGGTCGAATTTGCCAAGGGCCAGGTCCGCCATTTTGATCAAGGCACGACCAAGATCAGGTTGCTCACCGATCAACCCTTGCATCACACCGTTGGCCGCAATGAGTTCACCGATCAGGCCATCAAGGGCGTCGATGACCCATTTCTCAAGTCCGGCATCAAGCAACGCCAACAGACGCGAAATTTTCTTCGGTTGCGAGCCGGCGTCGCGTAGATAGCCGACCAACCCGCAATTCAACCAGTAGCCTGGATTCTGACGCTGGCCGAGTTCGCTAATAATCGCCGGAAAGCCGCTCACCGTTACGTCGGGGACGTCGCCGCTCTGCCAATCCTTGCGCAAGCCATCCAGCGCCAGATCGACCAGTTCGTACAATTGCTTAACACGCTCCTGAACATCGCCGCCATCCTGCGATTCGGCAATAGCGACATGTTGTACGGCGCGCTGCAGAACGGTGCCGGTATCTTCCAGGCGTTCTACATATTCCAGACTATGCACAAGTTCGGTTGCCGTGATCGTCCAACGATCCAACTCGTCGCGCAGCAAACGGTTGATCGTCCGCCTGCCGTGAAAAGAATAAAAGTCGGACGGTCGCCAGCACGAAACCGGGCCGCCTTGATCGGCGAACTTCGACGGCTTTTTTTCGCGACCGTCCAGGAACACCTGTGACGATCGGAAGGTGCCGGACGCCTGATCGTATTTTTCCCGCATCACCCGAACCGCCGAATAGCCGCCTTTTTTGCGATGCTCCTTGGCAAGCTTGGTTGCTTCGCGCTCGTGGCGAGAAATGCCGAGAATGGTCCAATTCAGCCCGACCTGGGCCTGGATCTCGAAATGCAGATTCTTGTGAACGCCCAAATGCCTGTCCCATTTACGCCAAGACCGGCGACAAAATAACCCTGCCAACGCAGGGCCCGTGGCCAGGAGTAGTGGCAACCTGGTCACCAATCCTGCCGTGCTATGGTTAGCGAGTGGTTAAGGTTTGGCCGGCCAGGCCTCTATCAGGCCCGGTCCCATTCTGAGCGGTTCGGCGCGCACGGCCTTGCCGGTGCGGTTATCGGTCTCGACGAAAATGCCAGAGACGGCGGCGGGGCCGCCGGCCGGCTCAAAACGCCCGCCCGGCACTTTGCGGCGAAACCGCCGCAGCGGTTCGGCTTTGTCCATGCCGATGACGGAATCATAATCGCCGCACATGCCGAGGTCGGTTTGATAGGCCGTGCCGCCCGTCATGATCCGCGTATCGGCGGTCGGGATATGGGTGTGGGTGCCGGCAACCATACTGACGCGGCCATCGCAATGGTGTCCAAACGCGGTCTTTTCCGACGTCGCCTCGCCATGGATGTCGACAATGATGCATTGCACCGTGCCGCCCAGGCTGTGGCGCGCCAATTCCTTGTCGAGCACGGCAAACGGGTCGTCCAACGGGTCCATGAAGACCCGGCCCATGACTTGCACGACCAGGACCTTGTCGCCGGCCGTGGTGGCATAAACGGCGGCGCCTCGGCCCGGCGTGCCGGCGGGAAAATTCGCCGGCCGCAACAGCCGGCCATCCTGTTCGATATAGGATATCGCTTCGCGCTTATCCCAAACGTGGTTGCCGGTCAAAATCACGTCCGTGCCGGCCTCGTATAAAGCCACACAAATTTCTCGGGTAATGCCGAAACCGCCGGCCGCATTCTCGCCGTTGACCACGATGAAGTCCAAGGCCAAGTCGCGCTTGAGCCGAGGCAGCTGGTCGATTACCGCGTCGCGGCCGGAGCGGCCAACGACGTCACCGAGATACAAAATTTTCACTTATACCAACCTGCGGTGATAGGGACCCATTTGACCGGGATTATTTTGCGCTGTGGCGGCGTCGCGTTGCGCCATGCGATGTGGGATATCGGATAAGCAGCGCGACGCCGCCACAGCGCAAAAGAACCCGGCCTTCGGTGGGGAAAAATAGCCCAGCCAGTGCGTTACGACGCTTGCCCGATGCGCCGGCATCGCGCTGCGCGCCGTGCCTTCTGGGCTGAACTCTTTTTCCACCATCAAATGGGTTCCTATCACCGCAGGTTGGTATTAATCAAAACTCCGAACTTCGTTCTCGGTTACCATCAGATCGAGCCGCTCGTCATAGCCGTCATGGGGAACCGCCGCTACTTCCTGGCCGGCAAAACCGAAGCCGACCGCGACCACTGGCAGACCGTCGTCGCGAAGCTGCCGCAACGTGCGGTCATAGTGGCCCGCACCATAGCCAAGACGGTACCCCGAAGCATCGAATGCGAGCAAGGGAACCAAGGCAATATCCGGCCGCAACGGCGGATTTTCCAGGCCTGGCTCGGCGATTCCGAAACCGCTTGTGACCATCGCTGAATCCGGTGTCCAGTGGCGAAATTCCAGCGGCATCTCCGGCCCGACGACGACCGGCAGCGCGATCCGACATGCCGACATTCGGAGGTCACCGAGCAGCGGCGCCGGATCCAACTCGCCGCGAACCGCCCAGTATCCGGAGACGACTTGGCCCGCCTCCGGTCGCCACCAGGACCGGAAGTGCCCGCTCGCCGCACGGGCCGCCGTCAATCCGCCGATATCGTGCAATTGACTGCGCCGTGCCGTCATTTCACGACGCAGCGCCTTTTTTGCCTCGTTGACAGTCGACATGGCTAAAATTGGATCGATTTAGAGGAGGCAGGCCCACGCTGGCCGTTGATGCATTAAATCCACTGGTGCCTGACTTCGTCAGGTGGGCGCCGTATTTCGAAACCACGATTCCGAAAGGAACAGCTCCCGGTAGATTTACGTTGGCCCAGAGATAGTAGCACCTGACGCACCGCGCAGGACCTGCCAATCCGAATACTTAGGTGCTCTCGAGACGGTCGGCAACAGCTTCCAGGCGTTGGGCCAGAGAAGAAACCACCAAATCCGCCGTCGGCGAGTCGGCAAGTTGGCGGGTTTGCTGCTTTTGCAGACTGTCGTTTTTTTCGAACATGTCCGACAATTCGTCCGCGATCATGAGCGCCGCCATCAACAGCAACCGCGATTCGGCAGCCGGGCCGACAGAACCGGCCTCACGCACCTTTTTGTCGACGAATTCGGCCAAGTGACCAAGATGCTCTTCCTGGCCGTCGTCGCAGCCGACCGTATAGGTGCGGTCATTCACGGTTACAGTCACCTGACCCATGTCACGAATTCCGTATCAGTTGTCCAGAACAAGCTTGAGCTGATCCATGGCCCCATCAAGACGCTTGGCGATCTGGCCGGCCGAAGACTGCGTTGCCTTGGTTTTGTCCTTGGCGTCCTTCAGTTCCGAGGCCAGCTTGGTGTTTTCACCGCGCAGACTTGCGATTTCCCGTTTGAGTTCGTCGCGTTCAGCAGTCATCGTCACCAGCGCGTCACCGTCCGTCGCGCCTTTGCGTAGCCTTGTCGACGCCGCTTCGATGCGCGCCAGCGCACGATCCAAACGCCGTTGCGGGTTTTTCGATTCAGGCATGAATTTAACAGTTCTTTCAAATACTTATGCACATCCCTGCAACATGACCATAAACAGAAATCTGGTTTGTCGTCAACCATCGTCAGAGGCATTTCAAGTCGCTTTGCCATTGCACGCCCGGAACCGGCAGACATCAGGCCGGCCGGCCCGGCCTTAAAAGGCCTGTCTGTGCTGCTCTCGGCGGCCGCGATGTGCAGGCTCGACGATGGCGTCGTCCGACCCTGCAAAGGCACAAAAAATCCAGGTAAATAGCCTGTTGACTGAACCGGTTTTGACAGTCATTGTGCCGCCGAATTTGACCTATCGACAAATGATTCTCGCGCCCGTCCGCCGGCGCCTTGCAGCGATCCGGCACTAGTTCGGTACCATTCATGACACGCTCTTCCGATCCATCCTCCCCGAGCCGATCCCCGTCACTGCATGCTGATATGGCCAACGCCATCCGGGCGCTGGCAATGGATGCCGTGCAAAAAGCCAACAGCGGCCATCCCGGCATGCCCATGGGCATGGCTGACGTGGCAACGGTACTGTTTGGAGATTTCCTGAAGTTCGACCCCAAACACCCGGATTGGCCCGACCGCGATCGATTCGTTTTGTCGGCCGGCCATGGCTCGATGCTGCTTTATGCCTTGCTCCACCTCACCGGCTACGACGACATGCCGATTGAGGAGCTCAAGAAATTCCGCGAAACCGGCAGCAAAACGGCCGGCCACCCCGAATATGGCGCCGCCCGCGGCATTGAAACAACGACAGGCCCGCTCGGCCAGGGCCTCGCCAATGCGGTTGGCATGGCGGCCGCCGAGCAGTTGTTGGCGCACCGCTTCGGCGCGGCCGTGGTCGATCATTACACCTACGTTGTCGTCGGCGACGGCTGTCTGATGGAAGGTATCAGCCACGAAGCCATCGGCTTGGCCGGCCATCTAGGCCTGAGCAAGCTGATCGTGCTGTTCGACGACAATAGCATCACCATCGACGGCCCAACGTCGCTATCTTGCCGAACCGATCAACAGGCACGGTTTCGCGCCGAAGGCTTCGACGTCTTTGACTGCGACGGCCATGACCCGGCAGCCATCGCCGAAGCCTTAACCGCAGCCAAGGCCTCGCCCGGGCCGGCAATGATTTCCTGCCGCACCACGATCGGATTTGGCGCGCCCAAATTACAGGGCACATCGAAGACCCACGGCGCGGCGCTTGGTGAAGAAGAAGTTGCCGCGACGCGCGTGGCGCTCAAATGGCCGCACTTACCCTTCGTCATACCCGGCGACGTCGCCGAGGCTTGGCGCAATGTCGGCAATAAAGGCGCCGACGCCTTTGCCGCCTGGCAAAGCCGGGTCAATGAACTGCCGAGCGATGATCGCGCGACGTTCGAACGAGTGCAAAGCGGCCAATTGCCGGCGGGCATCGACACTGCTCTAGTCGACTTCAAGCGCCGCACGACGGCGGAAGCACCAACCCTCGCGACCCGGCAGGCGTCGGGCAAGACGTTGGACGTCATCGCGCCGCTGGCGCCGGAGCTGATCGGCGGTTCCGCGGATTTGACCGGCTCCAACAACACCCGCGCCACCGGCGCCAAGCCGATCGAGGCGGCGGCCTTCGGCGCCACATACTTCCATTACGGCATCCGTGAACATGGCATGGCGGCAATGATGAACGGCATGGCGCTGCATGGCGGCATCGTGCCATTCGGCGGTACTTTCTTGGTGTTCAGCGATTATTGCCGGCCCGCCATTCGCCTGGCGGCGTTGATGGGCATCCGCAGCATCTTCGTGATGACCCATGATTCGATCGGCCTCGGCGAAGACGGCCCGACCCATCAGCCGGTTGAACAGCTGGCGGCGCTCAGGGCGATACCGAACCTCAATGTTTTGCGGCCGGCGGATTGTGTCGAGACCGCGGAATGCTGGCAAATCGCCCTGGCCTCGACCGACACACCATCGCTGTTGGCGCTGACCCGGCAGGGTCTGAAAACCTTTCGGACGTCACATAGCGTCGACAATCTTTCTGCCAAGGGCGGCTACATCGCCGTCGAAGCCGAAAATGAACGCCAGGCAGTCATCGTCGCCACCGGCTCCGAGGTTTCGGTCGCCATCGATGCCCGCGCCTTGTTGGAGGCGGAAGGCATCGGCACGCGCGTGGTATCCCTACCCAGCTGGGAACTGTTCGCCGCACAATCGGCGGACTATCGCAGCACTGTCATTCCGCATGACGGGGTGACCGTCGGCGTGGAGGCGGCGGTCGGCTTCGGTTGGGAACGGATCCTTGGCAACGACGGCGTTTTCGTCGGCATGACCGGGTTCGGCGCATCGGGGCCGCAAAATGAGCTGTTCGAACGTTTTGGTATTACGGCGGAGGCGGTCGCCGAGACCGTACGGCAGCGCTGTTGAGTGGGGCCGGTGTCCGCCACGATTTCAAGAGCAACCATGAAGGAATGAATTAATGGCTGTACGTGTTGCGATTAATGGATTTGGCAGGATAGGCCGATTGGTCTTACGCGCGATTCACGAATCCAAGCGCAAGGACATTGAGGTCGTTGCGATTAACGATCTCGGTTCGGTCGAAACCAATGCACATTTGTTGCGCTACGATTCCGTACACGGCCAATTTCCCGGCAAGGTTCGGACGACCAAGAGTTCCATGAATATCGGCCGCGGCACCATGAAGGTCCTGGCCGAGCGCAATCCGGCCGAGCTGCCGTGGGCTGACCTCGGCGTCGACATCGCCCTGGAATGCACCGGTATCTTCGGCAACAAGGAAGCCGCATCGGCGCATCTGACAGCCGGCGCCAACCGCGTCCTGGTCGCCCAACCCTGTTCCGGTGCCGATTTCACCGTGGTCTACGGCGTCAACCACGCCAAACTGCGGAAATCCCATAAAGTCGTTTCCAATGCCTCCTGCACCACCAATTGTCTGGCGCCTGTCGCCAAGGTCCTAAACGACGCCATCGGTATCGAGCAGGGATTCATGACCACGGTGCACGCCTATACCGGCGATCAGCGGCTGCAAGACACGCTGCACGGCGACTTGCGCCGGGCGCGCGCCGCCAGCCTATCAATGATCCCGACGTCGACAGGCGCGGCCCGAGCGATCGGTCTGGTGTTGCCGGAATTGGCCGGCCGCCTCGACGGCTCGGCCATCCGGGTGCCGACGCCGAACGTCTCGTTGGTCGACCTTACCTTCACGGCCAAACGCAAGACCACGATCGAGCAGGTCAACAACGCCATTACCAAGGCCGCGAATGGCAAGCTGAAGGGCATCCTGGCGACGGCCGCCGATCCAATCGTTTCCGTCGACCTCAATCACAGCTCGGCCAGCTCGGTTTTCGACCTCGCCGAGACCCAAGTGGTGGGCGGCAAGCTGGTTCGTATCTTGAGTTGGTACGACAACGAATGGGGTTTCTCCAATCGTATGGGCGATACCGCGGTCGCCATGGGTAAGCTCGGGTAAATTGTTTCGTGGCGGCGTACGCGACACTCGATGATTTGGACGTGGCCGACCAGCGGGTGCTTGTCCGCGTCGACCTGAACGTGCCCATGCAGGACGGCGAAATCACCGACTTTACGCGCATCGACCGGGCCGCCGAAACCATTCAAGAACTTTCTGAACGATCCGCCAAAGTCGTGATGCTGTCGCACTTCGGGCGGCCGAAAGGCAAAGTCGTGGCCGAGATGTCGTTGGCACCGGTTGCCAAGGCTTTCGCCGAGCGGACCGGGTTGGCCGTGGATTTTGCCGCCGACTGCGTCGGCGCCACAGCCGAGGCAGCCCAAGATGCGATGACGCCAGGATCGGTTTTGTTGCTCGAAAACCTTCGCTTCCATGCCGGCGAAGAGGCCAATGATGGGGCCTTCGCACGCGCCCTGGCCGCAACCGGCGCACTTTACGTCAATGACGCGTTCTCTTGCGCCCACCGCGCCCATGCCTCGACCGAGGCGATTGCGCATTTGCTGCCGGCGGCGGCCGGCCGGCTGATGCAGGCGGAACTCGAAGCGCTCGATGCCGTGCTCGGCGCGCCTGAGCGGCCGGTCGCGGCCATCGTCGGCGGTGCCAAGGTATCGACCAAACTGGACGTGCTGGGCAATTTGGCCGTCAAGGTGGACGCCATCGTCATCGGCGGGGCCATGGCCAATACTTTCCTTATGGCGCAAGGCATTGCCATCGGAAAATCCTTGGCCGAACCGGATCTGATAGAGACGGCTCGCGACATTTTGGCCGATGCCGGCCGGGGCACCTGTGAAATCCTGTTGCCGAGCGACGTGGTGATCGCCCGGTCATTGGCCGTCGGTGTCGACACCAGGACCGTCGCCGTCGACGCCGTGCCCGACGACTGGATGATCCTCGATGTTGGGCCGGAAAGCACGGCGGCGCTCATCAACCGGCTCGGCAGCTGGCGCACGCTGTTGTGGAATGGTCCGCTTGGCGCCTTCGAATTTCCGCCGTTCGACGCGGCGACCGTCGCCCTTGCCAAGGCGGCTGCCGACGCCACCGATCGCGGCCGCGTCAAATCGGTCGCCGGCGGCGGCGACACCGTGGCAGCGCTCAATCAAGCCGGCGCCGCCGACCGGTTCTCCTACGTTTCCACGGCCGGCGGCGCCTTCCTGGAATGGCTGGAAGGCAAGGAATTGCCCGGCGTCGCGGCCTTGAGCCATGACTGAGTTGCATCGGGATGGCGCCATGGCCAGGGACGATCCTTGCCGCCTCTACCTGATCACCCCGCCGGAGATCGAGCTCGAAGCGTTCGTGCAAGAATTCGAAGCCGCGCTAAGCGGCGGTGAAGTCGCCTGTTTGCAAATACGCCTCAAATCGGCCGGCGACGAAGAAATCATCGCTGCCGCCCGTCGGCTTAGGCCCAGTTGTGACTCCGCTGGCGTGGCGCTGCTGATCAACGATCGGCCGGACTTGGTGGCGGCCGGCGGTGCCGACGGCGCCCACGTTGGCCAGGAAGACATGGCCTACGCCGAGGCGCGTCGCCTTCTAGGGGACAACGCCATCATTGGCGTGACTTGCCATGATTCCCGGGATCTGGCGATAGAAGCAGCCAATGCCGGCGCCAACTATGTGGCGTTCGGCGCATTTTTCGACACCGCGACCAAAGCGGCCAAAAGTCGCACCGACGTGGAGATTCTGCGGTGGTGGTCGGAATTGGTCGAAGTGCCGGTCGTCGCCATCGGCGGTATCACGGCAGAGAACTGCACGCCCCTGGTGGTCGCCGGTGCAAACTATTTGGCGGTCATGGGCGGGGTATGGAACCATGCCGAGGGTGCGGCCGCCGGCGTCGCTGCTTTCAACGCGGTATTCGCCGCCCACGTTGCAAGCAGCTAAGCAACCTGATAGACAGCTCTCGCCGTCACTCGGAGCGATGTCAAGCCTTTGGCGTTGGCATCCGACGCAACGGATCCAACGTCAGTTGAAAGCGTCAAGACAATGAAAATCAACGGCAATGCCATTCGCCCCGGCAATGTGATCGAGCACAAAGGCGGCTTGTGGCGGGCAGTGAAAATCCAGCACACCCAACCTGGAAAAGGCGGCGCCTATCTGCAGGCGGAGCTGCGTAACCTGCGCGACGGGACGAAGCTGAACGAACGGTTTCGCTCTTCGGAAACCGTGGAACGCGCCCGATTGGAACAAAAACCCTATCAGTTCCTCTATGCGGATGGTGATCTGCTGACCTTCATGGACAGCGAAACCTACGAACAAATTTTCCTGAACCGTGACCTGGTCGGCGAACAGACCGTTTTCTTGCAAGACGGCATGGAAGTATCGGTCGAATTTTTCGAGGAAGAAGCCCTCGACATTGCCTTGCCCGAGCATGTGAGCTTGGCAATCACCGAAGCGGATGCCGTGGTCAAAGGTCAGACCGCGTCTTCCAGCTATAAGCCGGCCTTGTTGGAAAACGGCGTGCGCATCATGGTCCCGCCGCACATTGAAACGGGGACACGCGTGGTCGTCGACACGGCGACCGGCGATTACGTAAAACGCGCCGACTGAGCGCGCCGGAGCCTTCCATGAGTCGAAAATCAGCGTTGATCAATGTCATGGAGGGTGCGGTTCGCAAGGCCGCGCGCGGCCTGCTCAGGGATTTCGGCGAGGTCGAGAACCTACAGGTATCGAAAAAAGGCCCGGCCGACTTCGTTAGCATCGCCGACCACAAATCAGAACGGACCCTGCGCGAGGAATTGTCGCGGGCACGCCCGAAGTTCGGCTTTCGCCTCGAAGAGGGCGGCGACATCGAACCCGAGGGCGGGCGCTCAATTTGGGTCGTCGACCCGCTCGACGGCACCACGAACTTTCTGCACGGCATTCCATATTTTTCCATTTCCGTCGCGGTGGAACAAGACGGCACCTTGATCGCCGGCGTCGTCTACAATCCGGTCGTGGATGAATTGTTTTGGGCGGAACGCGGTATCGGGACGTTCGTGAATTACCGCCGTCTGCGGGTGTCGTCGCGCAACCGGCTGCCGGATTCCGTCATCGCCACCGGCATTCCCCATCTCGAGCAATCTTCGGAACAGCCATTCATGGCGGAGCTCGACGCTATGATGCCCGCGGTGGCCGGAATCAGAGGCTGCGGCGCGGCGTCGCTCGATCTCGCCTATGTAGCGGCCGGCCGATTCGACGGTTTTTGGGACCGCGGCCTGGCCACTTGGGACATGGCCGCCGGCATTGTTTTGGTTCGCGAGGCCGGCGGGATGATCGCCGACCTGGACGGCAGCAGCCGTATGATGGATTCGGGGAACATCTTGGCAAGCAACGATCCTTTGCACTTACCGCTGCAAAAGTTGCTGCGGACAGCCGCCCGCAACGCCGCTGGCTCGACTTGAGACGACGAAAGGCGCGGTCAAATCGGTTGTTCTGCCCGGCCAGCATCAGTTATGTTTTCCGCCACTTCGCGACGATGCTTGGAGGATCTCGATTGCCCGGCCAATTGCGGCCCAGTCCCACGCGGCCACCATCGACCGCCAAGCCACGATATGGGCTCGGCGTCGGGCTTGTGGCGTTGTCAGTCTTGGCTGCGGCGCTGCTGTGCGCGACCGATGCCGTAGCGCAAGCGACGACCGTGGTCGGCCAGGGCGGCATGCCAAGCGTCGAAGTCAATCTCGACGCCATCGATGGCGGCGCGCGTGAACCGCGGACGCCATCCGGTGTCCGCCATTTTGGCGTGACGACCGATCAACCGATTCGGCTGAAGCCGCCGAAAGGCATGGCCGGACCGAGCCTTCGGCCGCTTGCCAAGCCGGCGCCGCCGCCGGCACCCCGACCGCCGTCCGGGTCGCTCGCCATCGCGCCGGCGCCCGTGCAGCCGGCGGCGCCCAGAGTTGAACCCGCTCCCATGACGACAAAGCCGGCCGTGCCAGCCGCCCAGGACCGCACAGCCATGCCGACAGCCGTGCCGCGTACGACCGCTGGCCAGCCGACGGCGCCGCCGATATCGGCAATGCCGGCGGCGCGCGCGCCCGCTGCGGCACCGGTGGCACGGCCAATGGCACCCGCCGCCCAAGAGCCGAAACCAGCACTACCAGCACGACCTGTGCCGGCGCCGCCGTCACCGATCGCCAAGCCTGCGACACCAGTGGTTCAAGCCGTCAAACCGGTGCCGCCGCCACCGCCGCCGGTGCCCAAGGCGGCGCCAGTCAGTCAAGCGCCGGCGCAGGAACCGAACCAGTCGGCCGCACCGCCGGCCCGGCAAGCAGCGCTACCGAAAGCCACGACGCCGCTGCCCGATGGCAAGGCCATGCCAATCATGTTTGCCGAAGGCAGCAGCGCGTTGAGTGCCGAGGCGACGGCGATGCTCGGAAATCTGGCCGACCAGATGGCACGGTCCGACCAGCGCATACAATTGAAAGCTATCGCCAACAGCGCCAGCGGCGCCTCGCCGAGTGCGACGCGGCGGCTGTCATTTTCACGGGCCCTTGCGGTTCGTGCGTTCTTGATCGAACGGGGTGTCCGCAGTACACGAATCGATGTACGCACGCTTGGGTCGCCCGATGGTGGCGGACCGACGGAACGGGTCGATGTCATTTTGTTGCCCCGGTAGACCGTCATACTGGGCAATTCAGGGCGGTCCCTGGGCCGGAACAGTTGGCGTGAATGGAGGGAGAAGTCGGAATGACAGGCACTAAGAGGTTCCTGACCCGAATGGTGCTTTTTGTCGTCGTCGTCGCGGCGGTTATCGCCATGCTGTTCGCCGGCCTTCAAAATGCCTTTATGGCCAATCCGGCACTTAATGGCCTGATCGTCGCGGTTTTGCTGCTGGGCATCGTCTACGCCTTTCGGCAAGTCATGCAGCTTGGTCCGGAAGTCGAATGGATCGAAGCCTTCAAGGACAACGAGTTGGGGACGCCGCCGCAGGGCCAGCCGGTCTTGCTGGCGCCGATGGCGACCATGCTGCGCGAACGACAGGGCCGGGTCAGTTTGTCGGCCTTGTCTTTGCGCTCGATACTCGATTCGATTAGTGCCCGACTCGATGAAGGCCGCGAAATCTCGCGTTATCTGATCGGCCTGCTGATATTCTTGGGGCTACTCGGTACATTTTGGGGCCTGTTGGAAACGATTTCTTCCGTCGGCAAGACAATCAGCGCCTTGGATATTGGCGGCGGCGACTTTGCGGCCGTGTTCGCCGGGCTGAAAAGCGGATTGGAGGAACCGCTCAAAGGCATGGGCACGGCGTTTTCGTCATCGCTGTTCGGCTTGGCGGGATCGCTGGTGCTCGGCTTTCTCGATCTGCAGGCTAACCAGTCACAGAACCGGTTTTACATTGACTTGGAGGATTGGCTCTCCAGCGTGACACGCCTGTCGTCGGGCAGCGGCCTCGCCGAGGGCGACCAGTCGGTACCGGCGTATGTGCAAGCCTTGCTCGAGCAAACCGCCGACAGCTTGGAGAACCTGCAACGGACCATGGCGCGCTCCGAAGACAACCGCGGCTCGTCGAACGCCACCATGCTGCAGCTGACCGAACGGTTGACAATGTTGACCGATCAGATGAAGTCCGAACAGGATCTGCTGGTCAAACTGGTGGAAGTGCAAATGGAAATGAAACCGGTGCTGCAGCGGCTTGCCAGCGAACGCGATGCCGGCGGGTTGGATCAGGCGAGCCGCAACCATCTGCGAAATCTTGACGTCTATGTCATGCGGATGCTCGAAGAAACGGCCGAAGGCCGCGATCAAATGACCCAAGAAATTCGCAGCGAAATCAAGTTGCTGGCGCGGACGATCGCGGCTATCGCCGAAGAAGAGCGGCAAATCTAGCGAGGGCACCAAGCAGACATGGCACGTGCGCGCACACAACGCGGCAACACTGAAATCTGGCCGGGATTCGTCGATGTCCTATCGACCTTGCTGTTGGTGTTCATCTTTCTGTTGGTGATCTTTGCGCTGGTTCAGTATTTCCTGACACAGACGCTATCGGGCCGAGAGGAAGCGCTCGACCGGCTGCAGCGCCAGGTCACGGAATTGGCCGACCTGCTGTCACTGGAACGCGATACCAACACCGAGCTTAGGAGCGACATCACGCAATTGTCGGCGTCGCTGCAAGCTTCGACTTCAGCCCGCGACGAACTCGTCCTCAAATTGAGCAGCATGGAAGAGCGGGCGCTGTCGGCAGAACGGTCACTGGCGGAAGCAACCAAGACCGTGCAAGCCGACAAGAACACGATCACGGCACAGTTGGCGGAAATCGAGCAGTTGAAGCGCGACATCACCAGCTTGCGCGACGTCCGTCGGAAACTCGAACAGGATGTCGGCAAACTGGCCGCCGAACTGGAGGATCGTGATGCCTTGATTGGCGAGCTCCGCGATCGCTCGAAAGCGCTTGAAGCGGATTTGGAGACAGAGCGCGATCGGACTCTATTGACCCAGAAGCAATTGGAAGAACGCGAGACACGCTTAGCGGAGTTGCAAACGCTTTATTTCCAGACCGAGGACCAACTGGAAAAACAAAAAGCCGCGGCCCTGAGCGCGAACAGCCAGGTCGATACCCTGAACCAGCAATTGCTGGCGTTGCGCGTGCAGTTGGCGCGCCTTGAAAACGCCCTTGAGGCTTCGGAAACCAAGGACAAGGAAAGCAAGGCGGTGATCGCCGATCTCGGCCGCCGGCTTAACCTGGCATTGGCCAGCAAGGTCGAGGAATTGTCGCGTTACCGCTCGGAGTTCTTCGGCCGCTTGCGCGAAGTCCTCGGCGGACAGAAAGGCATCCAAGTGGTCGGCGACCGCTTCGTTTTCCAGTCCGAAGTGCTGTTTGAATCCGGACAAGACGAACTGGAAGCCGCCGGCGCGACGCAATTGGAAAAGCTGGCGGAAACGCTCCTGGAAATCTCCGCGAAAATTCCCGACGGCCTCAATTGGGTGATGCGCGTCGACGGGCACACCGACGTGCGGCCGATCGCGACGGCGCGCTATCCGTCGAACTGGGAGCTGTCATCGGCACGGGCAATATCCGTGGTTAAGTTCCTGATCAGCCAAGGCGTACCGGCTGAGCGCCTGATTGCCGCCGGTATGGGGCAGTTTCATCCGTTGGACGGCGGCGGCGACGAAATCTCTTTCCGCCGCAACCGTCGCATCGAACTCAAGCTTACTCAGCGTTAGAGCATGATCGA
>Ga0315336_1000334_pt1 | contig 150037 bp, 156 predicted proteins | sample ASW5metaG_FD_204512 | JGI IMG/M metagenome (GOLD analysis project Ga0315336, IMG submission 204512) | Ammonia-oxidizing marine archaeal communities from Monterey Bay, California, United States - ASW #5 | ecosystem: Environmental > Aquatic > Marine > Intertidal zone | place: USA: California... | reverse complement strand
CTTGCGCTTCTTGGTCTGGTATTCGGCTTCGGAGAAGGTGATCTGATCCATGCTGGCAACGATCCTATGCGATTGACGATGGCCGTATTATCGCTGATTTTGGAGACTTATTCAGAGCCTCCTTAGATGCGAGAATTTACGGGTTGGTTGCAAATGAATTGCTGGTTGCGTTGCCAATGTTCATTTTTATGGGGATCATGCTTGATCGATCAGGAGTTGCTGAGAAATTGATGCACTCGCTTACTGGCCTATTTTCCACTCTGAAGGGAGGATATGCGGTATCAGTTGTCATCGTAGGAATTCTTTTGGCGGCTTCGACCGGGATCGTAGGCGCTTCTGTGGTGCTATTAGGAATGCTTTCTATCGGCCCTATGCTTTCTCAAAATTATAATAAGGGTTTGGCGGTAGGGACGGCTTCAGCTGTCGGTGTTTTAGGGGTAATCATTCCACCGAGTATTATGTTGGTGTTGCTTGCTGATAGACTCGGTACACCCGAGGCCTCTGTTGGACGGCTTTTTATGGCTGCAGTTGTCCCGGGGTTACTTCTGGCTTTTGGATATATACTCTATATTGTAACCTCTGCATATTTAAGACCTAGCTTTGCCCCATCGCAAGACACCGTTAGAAATTTTTCAATTCGTTATTTAATTGGTTTTTTACGGGCCGCTTTACCAGCCCTCGCTTTAATATTTGGCGTTCTTGGTTCAATTGTCTCCGGTATTGCCACTACAACCGAGGCATCGGCTATTGGAGCTGCTGGTGCTCTAGTTCTCGCAGGGCTTAACAAGCAGTTGAATATAATGGTTGTATCTGCAGCGCTTCATCAAACGAGCCGAACGATTGCATTTATATTTGGTATTTTTCTAGGAGCAACCGTATTTGCATCAGTTTTACGTGGTGTTGGTGGGGACGACGTAATTAGAAATTTAATAATTGATCTTCCGTTTGGTGCGACGGGTGTCGTAATTTGTATTTTGCTGTTAACATTTGTCTTGGGTTTTTTTCTTGATTGGATTGAGATAACGCTTATAGTTCTTCCCCTGGTTGCCCCAACTGTTTTTAGTTTAGGTGTTGACCCTGTTTGGTTTGCGGTTTTATTCGCTTTGTGTCTTCAAACATCTTTTTTGACTCCTCCAGTAGGACCTGCTCTTTTTTACATTAAAGGCGTATGTCCGACCGCTATTAAAACCAGGGATATTTATACTGGCGTTTTTCCGTTCATTATTATTCAGTTGTTGGTTCTTTTTGCGGTTTTTGTTTTAGATGATTTGGCTACCTGGCTTCCAGATATTATTCATAATTAGAGATTCCCATTGCATTGTGTTGCGATCCTTTTGGCCCCTTGTGGGGCCATTTTTTTGCTTGCGAAGCCGGCAATCCCGGCCATCTGAAACTCAGTGGTAATAGCAGAGAACAATTCTACTGGCAGTGGCGTCGCTGGCTTACGTGGGTCTTGAAGAATCCTTAGGACGGTAACGGTACATAAGGCAAGTGGACCTGTTTCTGAAGCCCGGGAGGGTAGGTGTGCAGAAATGCGCGACACCCGTTACTCAGTTAGACCTGTGCTTTGCTAGTAGAGCGTGTGATCTTCAAACCGTGAGCCAATTTAGCAATCGGGAAAGTGTGGCACAGAATCCTGGAGCAGCTGCGCGAGGTAAAATCCGAGGTCGCGGTGTGTGTGAGGTGGCTGATGAAGTTGTAATAGCGACTATTTTTCGGATTTAGAAACCTCTTATCAGCGTGGATCACAAAACCGGGATGACTGCTAGGGAGTTTCAGCGAACCTGTCTGGGCTACATACTATGGTTGGATGCGAAGGGAGGGCGAAAATCATTGAAGTGAAATGCGGAGGACCAGTGTGAGGGATGCTGCGTTCAAAGGCTGCCCGACGGGTTAGGGATGTGCATCGAGGCGCTGCGGGGACACATTGGCTTGGTAAGGGAGCAGAGAGATACTGTGGCGGCCGATTGCCAGAGTGCTAGTACCCGGACGGATCGGTTGATACAGACCGGCAGCCAGGCCTATCCTCTATGCCGGCACGACAGAGATGTGCAGGCAGGAAGGCATACTATAGTCTGAACTGTTTGATGAAGCATGATGGGCAGTTGTTGTTCTCTTATACGGGCCAGGTTTACCAAGGGTGCTGTCATAAGGGCCAGATCATTGCATAAGCCTGACCTTCGCTGGTTCTTGGATTGCCTTAAGAATCGCTACTGGAACCTCGTTGCATAACCATCTATCAACTAACCTGTGGCTGTTGGCGAACGCTCCTACGCTGTCGCTCCGGCACGCCGCAAAGCCAAGGCGTTATTCCAAAATCTGAATGTCCGCTTTGCGACCATACCGAGTACCAACAGCTTGTTCCGATCTCATCCAAAGGGGGCTCATCGAACGGTCACTCTTTTGCGGAACAAATACGTTGTTCCGTTGAATGGGCGAGGGGTCGTGAAATCAGTCGCTGGTTTTTTGCGGACAGGGTGCGATTTTCTGCCAACCAGTTAAACCTTCCGCACCCGCCGGGGCCAGGCTTAATCGATGTAATGATTCGTATCCCAATGTTTCACCTTGCGAAGTGCGTTCCAGGATAGCGGTTGGGCAGCTATACAGACTTGCTCATAGCATATGAGCGGTTTCTTCTGTGATCACACTTTTTGTAATTGTTCTACAATACGGCGTTTCAGTGGATTAAGCCCCGTTGACATTGGGATAGCTTTAGCCGATAGTTAATGTACGGTTATTTTCCGTACATTATGGATTCTAGGTTTAAGCCAGTAGTGCAGCATAATGGAAAACACCAAAACAGAGGTTCTGGCCGATTGGCCAGCCAGTTGAAAGAGGAACACCGCATGTCAAAGACAAGCGCGCGGCTGGATTTACGAATTGATCCGGCTATTAAAGAATTGGCGGCGCGCGCTTCAGCTCTGACCGGGAGTCACAGTCTCTCAGAGTTTGTCATCCAGGCAATCCGGGAGAAGTCGGTTCGCGTGATCGAGGAGGCTGAGGTGTATCGCCTGAACAGCCAGTCGTTTGATGCTTTTGTAGCAGCCTGCGAAGCAGCTCCAGCACCGAACGAGGCATTGCTGAGGGCGAAACGTCGCCGGAGTAAAAGGATGGAAAACGGTGACCTTGAGGTTAGAGCCATTAGATAAGAAGTCGCATGACCGGAAATCGTTTGATTGTGGGCTGGAACGGGTAAATGAGTTCCTTAGGCGAGAAGCTCGCAAGCAGATGGACAAGAAAATTAATCGCACCTGGGTGCTGGTGGATGATGAACCTACAAATGTGTTGCCAGTTCCGGTCCTGGGGTATTTCACCCTGACCAGCGCAACCGTAGTGCGTGATGAGCTGCCAGATCAGGAGACCCGTAGCCGATACCCGGCCTATCCCATTCCAGTGATCAAGCTTGCGTGGCTGGGTGTGGATAGCAAACTACACGGATCCGAGCACCGATACGGTGAAACGATAGTTCTTGAGGCGTTGGAAGAGGCGTATCGGATTGTTCAATACACTGGCATGGGAATAGCGGTTGTAACGGACCCTCTTACCCAGAGCAGTGATCGTTTTTTTAAGCGCTACGGCTTCCTGCCTATGGGAAGGCAATTCGGAGATCTGCAGTCGCTTTACTTGCCTATGGGTACAATTGGTCAGCTGATTGATCTTCCATCTTGAGAATGGTCGCAACCAGGAATTGTCGCCCGAACGAGCGTTCAAAGTTTTGGATAACGGGCCTGTAGTGAGATTTTGGTTCCATTCATAAAATGAATGCTCTCGCTGCCAGTCCGTCATCAGCATAAGGGGTATGAAGTCTGGCGGTGCTCTCAGGCAGGGCTGGAGCTCCTTTCCACATACCAAACCGCCGAGTCCGCGATCTCTGGCGGGTGAGTCAAGCCCCAAGAGAGCTGCAGGTGGCATTCTACCTAACCTTTATACAGTGCTGCCGCCCCTCTTAGCGCTGCCAATACCAATTGCTCGTCGTCACAAACGGACTGTTTCTTTAATTGTGCGAGAGCCAGTGCGCCAAGCCGAAAACTTTGTGAAATGGGCAGGGGTAGGGCGTATCCGGTACCTGATCCTTGGCTGGCAGCCAGGTAAATCCTGCCGGGCTGGCGCTCAATCGTTATCCCCTTTGTTGGCCTCTTAAACTCGGCCTTGGGTAAATAGCCCAGACACACACAACAAAGAAGTGGTAGGTCGTCCTCGCCCAATTGGAGAACGATCTTTCTATTCCATTCAATGCGTTCACCTTGGCGTGGTGCGACTTCCAAATTCAGTGCAGCCAGCGGCACGCCACCCTCTTGGGTGATGTAAGTCGCTTCTGCAGTGAGAGCCGCCTTTGAACCGAAACAGCGTACCTTTGCCTGGAGAGCAGGGTGTTCAGGCTTGACCGTCGACATAGCGATGAATGCTCAATGCTTGAATGACAGGTTCTGGCTCTATCTTGGATTCGCGCTGGAGTCGAACTGGAACCTCTTTACGAAATGCTGGATTTTCACGCCAAGCCAACCTCGGGAGAGTCTCCTGCTGTGCAATAACTACTCCCGAAATCGGGCAACTCTTCCGGAGGACCTTACCCGCCTCGCGATAGGCGTAGTTTGCTCGCAATTGATTCGGCAGAGTGATTCGGCGGACCAAAGGCTGATCGGGTGAACATTTTCGCCTCAGGACATCTACGGCGGTGTCTGCCAACTCCACATCGCGATCCCTGAGTCCTTCGGCAAGCGCCATGGCCTCATCAAAGCTGAGTTTCTGGATCCGGGCGTGACTGGTTGCCCAGGTCCAGGAGACTGAATCCAAATTACGAGGCATGATCCGGATCTGTCGGTAACACTCCCGCAGATCAAGCGTCTGAATTCCTGCACTTTTCAGAGCGTTCTTCAGCACCGTTTCTCGTGATACCCCGCGCTTCTCAAGGGAAAGGTTCCGGATTTTCAGAACAGTTTCCTTGAAGTGACTTTTAGCTGCATTTAGCTGCTCGACCGCCGACACTGTCGCATCTGAAGCACAAATAATGCCCGCTTCGTATTTCCTGTTGTGAGTATCGTCAATGGTCAGGCCAACCGCATCTATAATCGCTGTTCTGCGCGCATCCGCGGTATAGCGCTGTTTTTCAGTGGCGCCAAAAGTTGGGATATACACTTCAAAATTTCTGGCATGATCCGCTTCTGATAGCTTCTTTAGCCCCTCACAATGATCCACGAGGGATTGATAAGCATTCGAAAGCTCCTCGATCAAGTCACGCGGGACAGGGACATCGCCAACATCAGAGTTCAACATGTTTTGGATCTCCCAATATCAGAGTACGGCACGGACACTGTGTGAACACAAACAACTTTATAGTCTGGTCTATTATACCATATATATCTGCAGACGAATCTCTTCATTAGCCAATACCAGACTCTGACGGTATCTTGGTTGCACGTAAGCAAAAGATCCTTGAGATTGCCTGAACTCACGAATTGGACACCATGACGAAACTTGCGATCCCACTAAGCCTTGAGACGTTACAAGAGCTGGATAAAGACCGGACAAGACTCTCCGGCTTAACCAATGCTGAGCTGGCGGGTTTGTTTACCCTGTTTAAACTGGCCAACTCATCAAAACCCTTTAATGGCCCTGCGAGTGAACGTCTCCTTGCGGAAAGCCTCCAGCTGATTGGTGATTCTCAAGAGGCCAGATCAGAAATTGAGGACCTGGTACAGGATCGAGTAGAGCACTTTTCTGACCTGGCTCCGGGCAACAGCGACATGTTCTTTCTGATGTCAGTCTCGGACGTAGCCAACAAAAGCTACCTGGAACAAAAAAACCGATGGCGTTACGGTTGCTCGAAAGAGTTCAACCAGGTGTTCATCAAACGTAACATCCTGGGTCTGCAGCGGAATGTGTCACTGTCGACTGAGCACGACCGCTTGATTCGAGCCATCGAGGCCGAGCCGGACGAACCCATGGCCATTCAAGGCTTCGCCGGCGTGGGTAAGACCTACCTCATCACAACGCTTGCGGCATCCTTGAGCGCCAAAGGTCTCTCTGTTGTAGCTCTGGCTCACACCCGTCAGCAACTCACAGCGCTCATGGAACGCACGCAAGCCGTTCGGGGATTGACGTTAGCGGAATTGATGAAAGAACTGGTCTATCCCGGAGAGCCTGCACCCAGGCCCTCCCGGGGCTCGCGTTACCGGATGGGGCAGCGCTTTAACCGCACCTATGAGCAAATGGCGCATATTCTGGGGATCCAACCGCTTCAGCGAGCGAAGCCTCCCGAGGTTGCCAAAATTGCGTGGAAGACGGTGACGTCGTTTTGCCACAACCCCGGTCATGAGATCACGACTGAACATCTACCCGCTACGATAAAGTCTCACTGGTCCGCCTCAGACAAAGTCATTCTGGTAGAAGTTGCTCGCAGGATGTGGGAAGTCATTGTGAATCCGCCAAATCAGGAATCTGAACTGCCAATGCGGATCTATCACCAAATCAAGCATGCTGATGTTGAAGGCAAGGTGCTTCCTCCTACGATCCGTATCGCCCTGGTCGATGAAGCCCACGATCTGCCCCTGCCCATTATTAATATTCTTGAGCGAACGCCGCCACCTCAGGCGACATTTACCTTTGGTGATCGATACCAACACCTTTTCGGGGCCGGAGGAACTCAGCGACCAGGGCGATCACGAGGTCGAGAACTAGGCGTATCAGTCAGAGCTGGTGAGAGCACAACGGAGCTTTTTAACCAGGTTCTTGCGGCACACCCCATTACTCCGGAGCTGGAGTTTGTCGGCATCAGACCAGAAAACACCCGGGTTGTGTCCTACCAGACCCTGCCGGCGCCGAGCGGAAACTGCGCCATCATTTTTCGCTCATACTGGGCCTTGTTTGAGCAGTTCCAGCGATGTGCCCATGAAAAAGCCGCTTTCACGTTGATGCCAGGATCGGAGAAAGCCCTGCAGTGGTTCATGGGCGACGTAATCGAGCTATTCAATCACGGTACGCGCCCAAGCTTCCCAAGCTTATTCCGGTACGGAACCTTCGACGAACTGGTAAAGCGAGAATCGCAGCACGCCGATATCAGTCGTATTGTCGACCTGCTTTCCCGCGGTTATCAGCTCAAACACCTCGATGAATCATTGTCTCGGCAGGTGAGGGGCTCTGCAAATGTTCTGTGGCTAGGGATGCCAGAGCACACCAAAAATATGGAATTTGAAAAAGTTGTTATTGCCGACGATTTTTTCAGTCAGGCCGACATGGTCTCAAAAGATGCTCTCGTGTCCAGCGTGTACACCGCGATCTCGCGTGTTAAAGCGGAGCTGCACCTACCTGCTGAATTTGATAATTGGGTAAGGGGGCTCTCAAGCTGACCAGGGAAACGTTGGTCCACGGTTTATAGCGGTGCGTTATGCCCCTGCGGTTTTCGGATGATCCGAGGATTACCGTCATCTTAATCTTTAATGATATGGTTTTTTATACCAGATCGGCCTTAGACGACGAAAAAAATCCGGAGTATCCCGCAACCTCTCAGATGAGATCCAAACACGCTCCTGAACTAACCTTCAATTCTCTTTGTTAACCTGACATAACCTTGGCACGGCTACGCCGCGCAATGCTCAGGACGGAAAAGCCTTCTCCTTTGTTTAGACCATGCTCCGAAGATGAGGGCTGGCCACTCTGGGTGCCTAAGGCGGATCTGGTATAAAAATTCAGACCAAAGCTGGCGGGGGTCGATCAAACCACCTTCAAGCAATATACTGTTCATCCATACAGTTTATTGAGATGCGGTGTCCAATGCTGATCAAACAGATTTTCCGTCCAACAGAGCAACTCCGGAGCTCCATTGCGTTCTTCAGTGATGCGGTCAAGGCCGGCTTCCCGTCACCGGCCCAGGATTACATTGAAAAAACACTGTCTTTGGACGACCTGTGTATTCGGACGCCGGCTGCAACCTACTTCGTTCGTGCATCCGGCTCCTCCATGGAAAGGGCGGGGATTCACGATGGTGATGTGCTGGTTGTCGATCGCAGTCTGCCACCTGGACATCGCAAGATCGTCATTGCATCCGTTGACGGCGAATTTGTGTGCAAACGCCTGGACCTGAGTGTTCCGAGCCGGCCTGTGTTGCGGGCAGAAAGCGAAGATTACCCCGACATCACGCTTCGGGAGGAGGATGAACTCGAAATTTTCGGTGTTGTAACCACCGTGGTGCATGCGCTCTGACATGAAACAGGTGTTCGCTCTTTGTGACATGAACAGCTTTTACGCCAGCTGCGAGCAGTTATTCAATCCAGCGTTTCGTGGCCGGCCGGTCGTGGTCGCCAGTAACAACGATGGCTGTGCCGTTGCACGATCACCGGAGGCGAAAGCGCTCGGGATAAAGATGGGCCAACCCATTTTTGAGTTGCGGGAGTACGTCGAAAAGCACGGCCTGATTGTTTGCTCATCCAACTATGCACTCTACGGAGATATGTCCCATCGATTCATGCTTGCCCTGGCGGAATGCGCACCTCGGGTCATGCCCTACAGTATTGATGAAGCCTTTCTTGATCTGACCGGTATCGATTCCGTTGTGTCGTATCTGGATTTCGGCCACCACGTCAAAGAGTTGGTGCGAATATGGACGGGCTTACCTATCTGTGTCGGAATCGCTCCAAGTCCGACATTGGCAAAATTAGCTAACCACGCCGCAAAACACTATCCCGCCACCCGGGGTGTCGTGGATCTGACTGACCGAGACCGGCAACGACGTCTTATGCACCTGACACCGGTGGAAGAAGTATGGGGAATCGGCCGGAAACTGAGCAAACGACTGAATGCCCTGGGAATAAAGACCGCTCTGGATCTAGCCGATTCCGATCCTAAATGGATACGAGATCACTTTTCAGTCGTGGTCGAGCGCACCGTCAGGGAGCTGAACGGCATACCATGTCATTCAGACCTTCTCGAAGTAGCACCAGCAAAGCAGCAGATTCTCTGTTCAAAGTCCTTCGGGGCACCCGTCACCGATCTGAATTCCATGCTTGCCGCGATTACCGCTCACGCATCCCGAGCGTCGGAGAAGCTGCGTCGCGAAAACCGGGATTGCGGGTATCTGGCCGCGTTCATGTCAACGAGCCGATTTCGAACCGGTCACCACTACGCCAACCAGCAAGGGATTACTCTGCCATTCCCGACCTCAGACACCCGGGAAATCGTACGACATGCGGTGAGTATTACCCGGTCGTTGTGGCGGGAGGGGTACCGGTACAACAAAGCGGGCATTGTACTGACAGACTTCCGGGTGCCTGGTGCTTGCCAATCCGATTTTTTCAGCCAGGTCGAGGACGACGAGCGCAACCGGAAGCTGATGCGGACCTTAGACAAGATCAACAGCATCGCTGGCAAAAACACGATCCAGTTTGGTCGACAGATTCACAAAAACCAAAGCTGGCAAATGCGAAGAGAAAATCTATCGCCTGCTTACACGACTCGATGGGCTGACATCCCCGTGGCGATCAGTTAAATCCCTCAAACAAAGACAGCCTGGACGTTCTCTTCGATGCTATACCAGTCGTGTAAAACTATTCGTGGGTGTCAGCCACCTTCAGATAGCGGTCAGTTCGACAGCTGCGCGTATCTGCGCCTGGTTTCGGACTTTCTGTTCCTTAACCCCCGCAACCAAGATCTTCATGTCTTCGATTGGCATCCCTTTAGAGACAATTCTTGCACCGGCAGCAACAATCGCCGCACGCTTTCGTTCCGGAATACTTGGGTCGGCAGTGAGCATAATCTTAACCATTCCCTGGTTTAGATGCTCATGACTGGCCAGCCATTCGAGCAGCTTTAGGCCATCAACATGGGGCATGTGGAAATCGACCAAGAGCAGATCAAATCGTTGCTCTTCGAGTCTCGTGATACCCGAAACCGGGTCATCGCAGACCGTTAATTCGACGTCTGGAATTCCAAGAATCTTCGGTGCAAAAAAACGCTGCATTTGCTTAAGAAAAGTGTGGTTATCATCAATCAACAGTACCTTTGTTTTCTGGTCTCCGCTTTCTGATGTCCGGATCGACCCAGGCTCGTGATCCATATCATGATCCGGCAGAACTGCAGCTTGCTTGGGGAGCTCTCCGGTCCGGTAATCAACGGGCAGATCGATCGTCAGGCAGGTCCCGAAGCCTGGTTTACTGTCAATTCGGATTCTCCCACTAAGGAATTCGGAGAATTTCTTCATCACTGGCATCCCGATGCCCCATCCATCTTTTCCGCGACGGATACCAAGCGAAAGCGGGTCTTTGTGCCATAGCAGCGCATTCATCTCAGCGGTGGACATGCCAGCCCCGGTGTCTCGCACAGAAATCGAAATTCCTTTGTCTCGGAGAGACATCGATATTTTCACGAAGCCATCGGACGTATGTTTAAACGCGTTTTCGATCGCGTTTCGAACCACCACTTTGATTAAATCGTAGTCTGAGTAAACCTCAGTAACTCCAATTCTAGGATCACCGACGCAATCCCATATCAGGGCGACATTCGCCGTGCCGGCGAACTGTCCGTTCAACTCATTGCACATTTTCGTCACTGCAAACCAGTCTTTTCTGGACTTGAGAGTTCCATTCTCCAGAGCCGCCAGGGCGAGGATAGACTTTATGTGATGGTCAAGCGTATCCAAGTCATCAAGACTCATTTGCAGGATTCCCCTGGCATCCCCAAGAGCGGCCCCATCGATATAGGCCAATGCCAAATCCGCTTGAGATCGGAGATTTGTGATCGGTGTGCGCAGCTCATGTGCAGCAATGGCCAGCAGATTTTGCTTCATCACAATCGCTTTACCCTGAGCGACATACCGTCCTTTAAGCTGTGAAAGCCAAAATCCGAGCAGAAGATTGCCAACAACAGCGAAGACAAGCGCTGCGACGGTCAATTCCGAGAGGTACGAATCGAAGGGAAAACTCCGTAACGAGAGGAGGTACAGCCCGGACAGCAAACTCGCCAGAGCCCACAGAAAAACCATGGTGCCCCTGGAACCTCTCATCGCGCGGGAGCAGGCAATCGCTGCAACGGCTAAGAGGAACAAAAATACCGACAACAACACAGTCGAGGGGATTTCATCCAGGTTCAGTGTACCGTTGTCCGACTCCAGTGGATGCGGGTTTTCAAAAGCGCTCAGTGGTGCTCCCGATAGTGGTGGCCATGGGTGTGTGTGCTTTTGAAACAAATCCGTTTGCTTAGCCAGCAGCAAGGCCAGTAACAGAACGATAAAGATGGCGGGAATAATCCCAGCGATGATGGCGCGGGGTTTGATCATGGTATGTACATCCCTGTCGTCAAAAAAAGCGTGAAAGCTTTTATTCAGCGCCTCCATGGCACCAGCCTGATTCTACTATGTGCATGTCGCATGTGGTCAATAAATAATCAGGGAAACATGATTTTGCTCTCAATATTGAATCCGACACTCTTCGAACGACCTCAGGACGTTGCTCCGATACACCAATCGGGGGCAAACTTGCATCTGAATCCTTAAAACTCAATGGCCCGCTCTGGCCATCAACTAAGGAAAGTGCCCCAGAGATCTGGGTCGAGTTCAGGAATGGGATTTCTCTCCGTGAGAGGCTTGTGTGCGAACCCCCGGGTTCACCCACGTCTACCGCCAACCAAATAGGTCTTTGTGCTGTGACCCATTTTTGCCAGGTTGATTGCCGTTTAACGGCAAACTCAATCCGGCTTCAGGATGGTCACTCATGGGTTTCCTTTTCCTCGTCAGACTCTCAGTCCGCCCGGGCCCTGGTTTTCGAAGCAAACCAAGAAAAAGACGTGCAAGGAGAACCCAGTGAAATTGATCAACCTCGGTTTGGCCCTCGGGCTTATCGGCGTACTTGCTGGTTGCGCCGGTGGCGAACACATCTACACCAACGATGGCAGGTGCCTTACCTGCATCAACAATCCTCTTACCGGCAAACCCATCAATCACGATGGATCAGCGCCCGGCAGCACCATTGAGTCCCGAAACTCAGCCTCTATCGCCGAGGCTGCTCAGGCGGATGAACCAGCAAAGAAAAGCTCTTCATACATTGAGCAAACAACAACGTTCTCGGCTCCAATCGACGTGGATGTTGCGTTTGTGAAGGTAAAAAAAGAGTACCGATATTATACGGAACAGGAGATTCGCCAGGAGTGGGGCATCGTTGCTGACGACAAGCTCAATCAATTTGACACTGCCTATAGCGCGTCGCCTTCTGCCTACTATCACATGCGTGCACCGAGAGAGCACGGTAATGGTAGATACGTCATCGATCATAAGATCGAAAAGCAGGCTACCGATAAAAGCCAAATCACCATTACCGTTTGGGTTAGAGAAGACTCCCCGATAACACCGGCCGATGTTGCAGGCAGTCTCGCACTCAGAACCAAAGCCGCGTTAACCCGTTAATAACGGCTGGGCGACCAGGGTGGTCGCCCATCAGACAAAGGGAGAAACACCATGTTGAGACTATTTATAGGCTTCGTCCTTGGTGTTGTTACCTCCTACTACTCGATGCCCAGCCTCTTCAAGCTGACAGTCCTACTACCAGAGGTTAATTTCGAGCGCTTTTTCTCAAATGACCAACCGCTTACTTCCAATACGATTAATGCCGCACATCCTTCAGAGTTCGAGAATACAGCCGCCCACAATGCCATCAGCGAACGAGTTGAGATAGCCAGGTCACTGGCCGAACTCCATCCTGCCCAGGATCCCGCATCCATAGAAGTAACCGAGGTTTTATTCAACCTTGCCAGGAAAAGCCCTCAGGCCCAGGCTCTCCTTCAGGAAAAGCTGCCCGGAGGTTTGACTAATGGAGAGGCACTTTCGATTCTCTCAAGCATCGGAACGAGAGGTTAAACCACCATGGGTAGCTCCAATTTCCTGGTTCAACCACAGATTGCCTCTCCATATAGTCCCGACTTTCAGCGGTTGTTGGCAGACGCTATTTCGGAAATCGAGACCACAACGGATCACCTATGAGACATCTGAGCGAAGACCGGGTAAAAGATCTATTCAGGGATATTGAAGGGCGCATCAAACGCGGCAATCCAAATCCAATTCGCTATCTGAAGAATCTGCATCCGTCGAAAGACGAGATCGAAGGCCTGGAATGGAGATATCGGCTTTCAGGCTACCTGGAGGGTTTAGCCGTATCCGATCAAATGGATAACGGTTTCATTGAACCGTTGGTGGCAACACTCTTCTCCAGGGCCGACGTTTCAGACGGAGATCGCCCAGGACGTGCTCGCCCATTCAGCATCGATATTGTTACCGAACAACGCAAGACGTTCAGCTTTGACGTGCCGGCAATGAACCCACTGGACGCCTATGTTCAGCTTACGAAACGGACTGCGTACAAGTCGATTCCTGGAATTGAAGTTATCAAAGTGTTCGAAGGGCTCCTTCCCGACAGGGCTTCTGGAGTCCAACCTTTGCGAACCTTCCACACTGGTGAGCTCATTTTCACCGCCTGACTAACAAGGAAACTGATATGCCTCTGGTCCTGCAACGCGCACTGAATGAGTCCATCATCATTGGAGAGGACATCGAAGTGACCGTAACCCTGATCGATACCAACCGAATCAGACTGATGATAGAGGCCCCCTCCCATGTTCCAGTGCATCGTAAAGAGGTGTTTCTGCGATTGAAGCAGGAGGAGTTACAAAAATCGGGGCCGGACTCACTCACATATCGAGGGAAAAATCTTCTGCGTAAAATCGGCTTTTCTAAGTGATCATCCTACCGGTTTTCATCATGCCCAATCTTACTAGGTTGACCGTGACCTTTATCTTTGTTTGATTGTTCTACACTCAGTCGCTGATTGTTGTCCATAAAGATCGAAGGCAGACTCTCTTTTGAGTCTACGTATTTTCTGGCCGACCGGACATCTCGCCAGCCGACCCAATGCATTAATTGGGACCACGACGCGCCCTGATCAATCAACCAATCTGAGACGCCACGACGCATCGAATGCGAACTGAAATGTTCCGGAATGTGCGCTCCATTCTCGCGCGCCTCGTCAAAAACCCTCTTCAAAATTTTATTGATGGAATTCGAGTTAAGGCCATCAGACCAAACCGCCCCCCAGCGGTCGACTTTACTGAACAAGAACTGGTCTTTAATTGTTTCAGAGCCGATATCGAGTCCCCCAAATCTGTCCTCGATCCACTCGGAAATTGCGTAAATAGGGCATAGTTCCGATAAAGCAACAAGCGTTACCTCTCGCCCCGAACTGCTGCGGTCGGCCTTTGAGGTGGGAATCATCACCGTCAATTTTGGCGGATGACTTCTCCAATCAAAAGTCAGGTGGGAAAGCCGTATATTCACCAATTCGCTCCCTCGAAGACCAAACCAAAATGCCGTGAGTAGCATGGCCCTGTCCCGCGAATAACGGCGCCACTCCCGATTAGCCGCACCTTCTTGACGATTTCTTTTATCCGCAAGAAAGCTCACTGTTTCCCTGAGGGTGTCTAAAGGCAGAGCATTCGCCTGTTTCTGGCTGGCATTATGGAATTTCCGAATTCCTCGCATGGTTTCTAGAACGAGTTTGCTCTTGTTCGGGTTAGAGCCGGTCATCTCTTCGTGCCACTTGCCAATCAATGAGCGGCGCTGTTCCAACGTCGCCACTTTCAGTGTCCCGGCATAATGACTCAGATAAAGAGACAGATCATGTGGCGTGCAAGGGAAGGGGCCTTTATACACTTCCCGATAATGCTTAATCGCGTTAGCGGTGGCGATCTCGGTGTTGGTGCTCCGCGCAGCTTCTAGGTATTTATTGAGCTTTGACTGGTCTGGGTGCCCTGGAGAATGAGATGAGCCCTCATCTTCGAGGCCCCAGGTCCGATCATTACCCTGGCTTCCTTTGGATCCATCTCTGGTCATATCACGGGCTCCCGCTGCATCAACTTGTTCACAACTGAATTGTAATTTCTGATATCCAAAAGGCCCTGCATAGATCCGCCACTCTGCAGGGGGAGTTGCACCAGATTGGCCCGAAAATCCCAATGCCCGTAGCCAGTCCTTGCATCAACGAAAACCTGCCTTTTACGGTCTTCCGGGAGATCGAAGAACTGAGGTTTTGGGTTTAGCGTTCCGGCTAAGGTTTGCCAACGATCAGTGATACGAAGCCGGCACCTGGCTGCTGTGTACATGGTCAGAAACAGCTCCTCCGCATGCGCAGCCGGAGCGGTCTCAATGAGCAGCTCCGGAAGCCCAATTTTATCAAAACCAACCGTATAGCTGAGACCATCTACATGCCGGACGTGTAAACCAAAACGGTGAATGCTCGCGCGAATGTCATTCGCATGCAGTTCCAGGCCGTTCTCGAAGTAAGTTAAATCCATCAGCAGCTCTCCATTGACTGTATCAATATCCACCGTACCCCAGTAATCAGAACCGACAAGGTACCCCCGCTGAATGCCATACAGGTTGGCACCAGGCCCAGTCAGTTTCTTCATCGCCATGTAACCAGGTGCCAGGGATATTCGAACTGCTCTTCACCTGTCTGCTTCATTTCATCGTGGTTTCGGATGACCCGATCCCAAAAGCCACGACTTAACCGCCCTACTCTCCCAATATATCATCAAGATTCGATAACCTTCTATTATCGAATCTTGATTTTTAACATAAAAAACCCCACTTTTCTTATTTCGTGTTTCTTTTCGTTCGTTTCGTTATACTATTCATAGCAATACCCAAAGATGAATACCGGAAATTCGAAGAGCGCCAGGGATCAAACGCTGAAAACTCACTAATTCATTGTTTTTGATCGTTTTTTCTGCGTGGAGACTTACTATCATGCCAAGACCAGCCAAAATCACTGAATCAGCCGTCGAATCAGCTGTGGCAGAGCTAAAAAGCACCCACACACCAGTCAACCCTTACCAGGTCCGCAAAATTCTTGGTGAAGGATCCATCGCGAAAATTGGTTACTTCCTGAAAGCTCTGGGACATACGACGGACTACAGCGCCGAAAAAGACGACCCCCTTACACTGAAGCTGGTCAACATGCTCAGGCCGGTTGCCCTCGAGCTGGATGAGCAGTCCAAAGAACGAATTCGACAAGCAACCCAACAGCTCAATACCGAGCTAGAAGAAAAAGCTACTCTGGTAAGCAGTTTGGAGCGCCAGCTCGGGGACAAGCAGTCAGTAATCGACGAGTTTGAAGCAAAGCTCGAAAAAGCTATTGCGGAGAGGGATCTCAGTCGCGGTAAGAGTCAAAAACTTGAAGTAGAGCTCGCCAGACTTGAGGAGAAAGTGATCCAACAAGCTGAGCAAATAGAAGCCGCAAAATCTGTGATACAGCAGAAGGAATCTGAAACGGCAGAAGCTAGAAGCGAAATGAGAATCATCATTAAGGACAGAGACGTCGCGCGCCAGGCTATGCAGGAAAATCACGAGGCGGAAATCAAGATATACAAAGAAGAGCTTGATAAACGTAGTGAAGATTACAGTGCCCTTTCAGCGGAACTGGAAGCAGCCCGTTCCAGCAATGAAGCTCTACAGGAAAAGTTACGTCAGCAAGGAATCGAAAAGGAAGTCGCCAATAGCGAAGTTAAAAGTCTGAAGTCCGACGTCGTCAATAGGGAGCAGCAGATAGCATCCCTCAGAGAGCAAGTTACAAAGGTCGAGCAACTTCTCTCTAAAGAACGTCATTCGCACCAGCTCGAAAAACAAGAATCCCAACAAGAGCTATCTGCAATCAAGGCTCGTAACGTATCTCTGTCCGACGACAATGCACGGCTGGAGAATGAGCGTGCATTTCTTCGGTCTTTGATTGACAAATTTCAGATTCCCCAAGAACAGACGGGCGGTCTTTCAGAGAGCTGAACCGCAAGGAATCTACACCTCGCTCACTCACCCAGAGTCGGACCATGTTGGCGTTGAGGCCATTATCCAGCGAAATCCGGGAAACAGACGCTCCGGGCTTCAGGCATTCGGCGACGATACGAGCCTTCAGCTCCTTAGAGTAACGACGACCAGCTCTTTAGAGTAACGACGACGTTTTTGGTAGGGCTTGGTTACGCTTATGTTGGTCATATTAAGTGTCCACTTAAAAATAAGTGGACACTATCCTGACGGCCGCAGCGCCTGGCTCAAGATGGGTTTACCGGACGGTTACGTTAAAGCCTCTCAAAACCTTACTCTTGGGGGTGCACCAACCGGATAGCATTCATAGAGCCTGAGCGGCTGTTATAGGTGTAGCCTCCACTCCAGAAATGAGCCCGCCACGCGGCGTCAAGATCGAGTCCAGAGCCTATCTCTCCTCCAACCGAACCGGACCAAACATCATAAAGTGGTGCATCGGGAAATGCCTCCAAGACAATTGTTGGCTTTTGATAATCCCGACCTTCGCAATAATTGAGAGGGCCGAATTTTTGAGGTCGCTCGGTTGAGCAGTACAGCAAGGTCGCTAATTGATCAATCGTCGGTAACCGCCACTCTCCGCTTGGTAGCGGCAACTTCAGGTCGACCACGTATTCAGCGGGCAAACTCTCGATGTCGGCCCAAGTTCCATAGTTTTCTACGGCATCATACCAATTCATCTCTTGAGGGATGCCGGTACATGTTTGGTCCTTCAAATTCCATTCCTGACCAACGGAACATCGCTTCCAGTAAAGTGCGTTGACCGTGTCTAATATGACGTCACCATGTATATTGACTGGCTTATAGCGACCGGCAATCACTGCGTCAGGGTCACGAACCAATGCGCTTACTTCACCACTTGAGGAGCTTTCCTTTCCTGATCTGACAGCTGTAACGATGGCGAAATAGCCAACACCATTCCTCAACTGAGTAATAGTTAACGGTGACGAAACATCTCGCAGCCAGGTTCCTCCATCATAGGACGAATAATTTTCAGTTCTGATTCCGGGCTCATTGGCGTAGTAAATATTGTATGAATCCGCGCCCGAAACCTCATCCCAGGTCAATGAAAGTTCCCCGTCACCGAAATCAGCTTGTAGATTTTTGGGGGCCTGAACTGTGACTGGCTGGCTTTCCTGTTCATTTTTCGAAGAGGAGTCTCCTCCACCGCTTCCGCCACAACCAGCAATCAGCAGTGCCACGACGTATAGACTGAAATTCTTGAGGGTTGACCGCAGCACCCGATCTCCGCGATCCATCTTGCCTTTGGCAAATATGACCAATTCCATTTTCATAACTCGTCCCTGATCACTCTTTTGATTTTTATATCGTCAACCTAGCCTCAAGAATAATGAGACACAAACTTACCTAACAACCGCGCACCAGTGGGAAGGCAGCTGAAGGTCGGTAGCCACCCTTTCAACTTGAAGCAATACGATTCTGTCTAATATATGACCAAGTGATATATCTGTCACTCTAAGTTTCTGAGCTGGTCTCTAATAATTGCTCTGATGTAGCTGTTGGGACAGTTGGTTTGGTAAGGATCCGTAAAGTCATTGACGAACGCATTCGTTATCTGGCTAATCCGATCCAGTTCGTCTGTAGAGAGATCGTTGAATGATTCTCCACTTTCCTCATGAATCAGAGACATTACGACATAGGCAGCTTTCTCTCGCTTCACCTTCGCTTGACTATCCAGGGTATTGAGCTCTTCCTGTGAGATGGCTGACTGGAATGGGTAAAAACCGCCGACTTTCCACCAGGTTTTCAGGTGTTTTTCGTCAAAATTGATCGGATATTTCTTTTTAAGTGCATCAAGAACGTGACCGATCTTCCTCATCGGTGGCGCATTCTCGGAAAACCAACCACGGACAGCGCCATAGGAAAGGTCTCCAAAATGCTCTGGGCTTGCTTGAACCAGATAGTTATGGAGATCAGTGATTTTCCCTCGATTTTTTTCGAAGCCAATCTGAGCGAGAAGATGTTCCAAGCGCGATCCAGGGGTCTGGAACTGCTCGGCGTTGTCCTTTTCCATGACGACCATTATAAGATTCGTTCTTGTTGCCTTGGCCGGTTACAATCCAGCGCTAATTCTAGATATTAGTGATCAGTGTCGTAAAAATATGACATTGAAAACAATACGCCAGAATTTTTCGTCAGTCCATCATGGAAAGTGGTTAATCCAATCTTTGGGAGCTAGTTTCCGGCACCTATACGAACTACACCCAGCGATCGCTACTATTCTCCCCTCCCCTCAGCACACGATGGCCAAATGCAAGTCCCCCACTAAAGGTGAATTTTGATTGCAGGATTAGCTGCAAAGGCTCTCAAGGATGGGAAACAGGCTCGATTTAGTAAGTAGACCTTCAGTTCACTCTTTGAACGCTGGCCCTCCACTGAAACGGTCACGATATTTTGTCCATCTGTTCCCCTCTGATGAATATCCAAAACTTCCAGTTCTCGTTGGAGAACTGTGTAAACCCGCTTATCCCCTGCTCTCTTTTCGTACAGGCGTTTCTTTAGCGAGTTCTTATCGAGGAAGAGATTAAAAATTGCCGGAGTGACCAGTGCGACGTGGCCATCAAGGATGTGGACAGGCGCCTTAGGCTCATTTACCCGAATTTGCCGGCGGGCAATGCCTTTCAATAACCAGGCCAGGAAGTCATTTTCTCTCAAAATATCTTCCTGCACTTCACGTTTGGTCTTCCAGTGCTCTACAGCCTTCTCTGAGGTCAAACCGTGAGCTTTGCTTCCTGGTTGAGCTCGAGCCTGCGATTGTTTTTCCTTGGCCTCTTCAGGTTCCGCACCGCCCTTCTCTTTGTGAGCCGTAGTTATCTTTGAAGTGAGAGGACCGGTGGCTACTTTTGGTGTTTTCTGATTGTGCTCATCGTTATGGCTTTCTATGCGCAGGTGATCCAAGTGGCCTTCCCTTGCCTCTGGATCTGGTTCAACGACCCGAGATATCTCCAAGGGGATACCATTACGGTCGATTGGCGTGACAGTGCCATCAAACATGTCTGGCTGGCTTGTTGGCCAGATGATCTCGTTTTTAAATCTCAGGAAAGTTAGTTTTTGCTGCCAATTCTTTCCGTGGTCATTGATTTCAGCGTACCAGACGCTATCTCCATCGGGATTTGGAACAAGGCAGTCGTGGTCATTCAGAATGCCGAAAAGAGTGACAACATTTTTGGGGATCCCGGAGTGACCTTCGTTGATCAGTTGGATTCGTACTGCCTCCATTGTTGCCTTAGATACCACCCAGGTATCCTGATCGGTAACCCAAACTGCGGCGCCTGGTTTGTTTCGCTTGAGGTCGCCATCGTTAACCAGTTTACGGAGTGAAACGATGAGCTTTTCATAGAGTGGGACTGTGTTTGTGTGGTCAGCTTTCTTGCCGGTATTCGCACCAACGTTCTTTGAAACACTTGCCCCATCAGCAGCACGAACAATTTCTGCGATTACCTGACCTCCAAAAGTAGAATGTGAAATTGTGCTAAACAACTGTGAAATTAACTCTAGATCCTTGAATAGCCAGGTGGCAGCTTCCTTGGTGAGAAGTCTTGGTAGTAGCGACATCGCTGATTTCTCATGCAATGTCTTGGCTAGCCGTGTGTTCTCGATTTTTCTTCTGAACCGGTAACGGTACGCAGCACCTGGTGGGATGTTTCCATACCAAGGGTGCCAAATCTGAAATTGGTTTTCAGGTAACCGGTAGACCACTTCGATATCAGTAACGATTTTGCCTAAATCGTGAGAGAGTATTGCGATCATGGCTGCGAATCGCCAACGGTCCGCGGACTCCGCAATAGATTCTGGTTCCGCGTTGGGTGGCAGGATGTATCCCTGGGATATGCGGACGCCTGCGTAGAGTGCTTCCAGAGTGTGATCGATTAATCCGCCTGACTCTGAATGGTGATGGATCTCGGAGGCTGGGACTTCCTGGACTAGCTCGGCGAATTGCTCAATAGCGTAAAGATAGTGTTTGTTCCACACTTGCTCCGTGACACTGAACAATCTCTTGACCCTCGAGATAAGCTCAGTCCTTTTTGGCTGTTTTAATAGATCCTTTCCTGAAAGGGCTACTGCGTATTCAGGTGTTTTGGGTTCTGGTGAGCTAGTTAGTTCTTTCCGCATCAATCGTTTAAACATAGAGTCCTCCGCAGAGTGATTCTGATCGAACCCCATTGAAACCTGTACTAAAAAGGGTCGAATCAAGATGACCCAAAACGAAGTGAACGTAATAGCTTGGTGTTAGAACATTGGGCATCTAACCCCCTACACTAGAGTCAGATGTGGCCATCCCGAAACTCGTCCCATTCACTTTGAAGATTGATCCAAAAGACCAGCGGCTGGTTAAGATGCTTTGCGCTAAGGATGATTCCATCGATTACCAATACCAGCTTTTAGACTCGGCAGTAGCCTGGGCCTTTGAGCATCGTGTCTCATTGGTGCCCATTGCCCCTCAGAGGAATGGTGTTAGCAAAAGCTACTATATCTGTGAGTCAACGGAATTGTTGATGCATCTGCAGTCTTTCTGGAACTGTAATACCACTCGTGCTCTGCATACGGCCCTGTTTCATTTTCTTAGAGCTCGAGCGGCTGTTGTTGACTAACGTTCAGTTGTGATCCGTGGCTGCCCTGCCCTGCCCTGCTCAGAAAATTCTTTAATTGATCATGTCAGAAAATCTTGTAGCTTGTTGCGGAGTATTGTGGATCGTTGATCGGCTTAAAGAAAAAAGCTGACAAGTTTTTTTCTCTGATTATTAAAGACAAAAACGGATTAATAACGGGTTAAGAACGGTAGTGCTACGGAAGACCTTGGTTCGATCGGGCCTGTAGGCCTTGTGGGATAACGGTTTAGCGAAGAAACTGCTATGACAAACCTTAGTAGTTTGCTGCGCGTAACCAGAGTAAAGCGCTCTCTTTAAACGGAGTGGATTGCTCGGGCAAACCTTAGTGTTTTTCTATCTCAAACCCTAAACACTCAAATTTATACATTCCTATCCACAGGTTATACACATGATACACACAGCTTTGTCCACAAAAATCTACTTAGTAGTTGCCTGAGCACCGTCAATCTATCAATTTCTATCTCAAACCGCAGTAATATTTTTGACCTCTATCTCAAACCCTAGTAATTCTCTATCTCTAACCCTAGTAACGGTTCGAGCGTTTTCTTTAGCTATGGTTCGACAGCCTCCTTAAAAAAACAATATAAAACAATTAGATAGAGATTTTCTTATAATTTAAAGCATTTTTACCTGCTATTAAGTGATCAATCCCCCCAGTTATTTTTTTGCCTCAGAAAATTATCCTCGGACACTTCAATGCTTTTTTAAAGCAAGCGATAGTCAACGTCTGCCCTTAGTGTCCCTGGGATCTGAGCCCAGCAAGCAAGCTATGGTGACTCTAAGACAGGCAAGCCTCCAATCCCTTGTGCGACAAGGGACAAGCCCTGAGGAGCAAACTCTATGGCAAACCCTAGTATTGTGCTTTTCGCATTAAATAATTCGTGAATTGCTCGCTTTTTGGCCTAAAGGTTACTCAGGTTTGAGATAGGAGTTTAAATTATGTGGGTCAGAGTACTAGGGTTTGAGAAAGCAGGCGTGTGATAGTTAGCCGTTTGCTTGGGTTTGAGATAGAAGTGGGTTCTTCAGGAAATACTGCAGGCTGGGATAGACAAGATTTAAAGCCAAAAAACTATGGTTTGAGATAGAAAAGGCAAGGAGAGGCTTTTGTGCTGGTGGTTTCGTAAGGGGCTTACTGGATGGAGTCTTAGGCTTTACTCATCGAAAGGAATCTGATCGATATCTTGGACTGAGTCGTCGCCCTGCCCTGCCCTCGCTTCTGACCACCAACCTTTTTCGTCAGCCTGTTGATGATCTCGCTTGTCTGGGATCTGGGCCTGTGCTTTTCCAGCAATGCGATTTGCTGTTTTGTTACTGGCCGCTTGCTGCTTTGCAAACTCATTCGTAGCTCTTAACTCAAACAGCCAGTCGACGATCTTGGCTTTTATCTTCTTTGGTGTGGCTTCATAGCTTTCAATCACCCGCTCAGCGATAAGCTCTTCAAGGATGTCCTGCAGGAGCGCTTTATCCTGGTAGAGGTTTTTGTAGGGAGCTTTCATGGCGGCAACCAGGGTTGAAAGTTTGACGCGATACGGGTTCCCCGGCCCGGCTTGGATCCAGCGATTACACAGCCGCTTATAAATCAAACGTGTGTACTGTCCCTTAAAAGAAAGAGCCTTTTTGTAGTTATAGCGACGGTAGTTTGCTGTCATGATGATGCTGGTCACCATCGGATGAAAGCAAACAAAGGATTTGGTCTCACCTTTCGTGGCTTTTTCTGCGAAGGCTAGAAATGGGAGGAACGGTGCAGAAAAACTGATGGAGCCATCTTCGGCATCGAATTGGAGATGGGCCCGGTTTAGTACGGTGATTGCTTCACGGATTTCGGAGTAAGAATATTGAACCTTACCGTTATTGATCCGTTTGAGCTCTTCATAGACCTCATAAAGGCTGAACTCAATTCCAACTAATTGCTGTCCCTTGCTGTCACCCGAGGTAATTTCATAGGCTTCTGCCCTTCTCTCTGTGGCGAGCTTTCGAAGTACGTCTTCAATGATCTCTTCTCTGGCTCCAGGTCGCACAAAGACTCTTTTCTTTGTGCCATCGGGCATAATGCGTTCAATGTTTGCATCGGTGACCGAAACATTAATGATTAAGCCGTTGTACTCCGTTTGCCGCACGAACTCAGTGTCATCCGCAGCAGCTGAGAGCCGATATTTCTTCTTTTTGTCGTACTCGAATTTTCCTACGGTGTCATAGATCTCGAAGGAATGGCTGTAATTCTGATCTATTAAGGGATCCAGCCCGAAAAGATCAAGCTTCAGCTGAGACTTTTCTTTTTGTTTGAGAACCTTCCTGTCCATGTGCCCTTCCGCGTCAAGCTAAGTGTCCGGTATTCCGATATCGAACGTCGGATTTTACGAGCCAAAATTATCAATGAATCGCTTGGTTTTGTGTATGTCACCAAAAAGGCATTTTCAAAGGCATTCGGTAACATTAGACTATGATTATCCTACATGTATTCTGGATGTCAAATAATCAGGAAGGGTATCAATATGGCTGACAATGATTCGGAAAAAAGTTACCTCGAAGCTGCGCTGAAAAAGATCAATACGGTCGTCGCGCGCGGTGAAAAAATCATGAAGGAGATCCCTGGCCTTGTAAAGAAAGCTCAGATTGATAAGCACGACTTGACCTGGCTTGAGGAGAGTGAGGTTGATGATAGGGTTCAACAGCGTCGATATGGAACCACGCAAGCTGCTGAGTTAGCAGGAATTAGTGTAGGCCTTCTCTATGCTGCTGAGCAAGATGGTCGCCTGCCTGAACCAGAATATCGCAGCGATACGGCGAGGAAGGTACGAGCCGGTTACACCATAAACCATATCAACCATATGCAACGTGTCTTCAATACCGCCCCCAGGAAACCAGAGGGTTCGTCTGCTGCGATTGCTGGAATTTTGAATTTGAAGGGCGGGTCTCAGAAAACAACGACCTGCCACCTATTCTCACAGTACCTCGCAATTCGCGGGTATCGCTGCTTGCTTCTGGATACCGATCCCCAAGGTTCTTTGAGCTTCTATTTTGGCAAACGCCCTGATGACAATGTTCATTACGAAAACACTGTCGCCCCTTTTTTTCTGGAAGACGATGAAGCTCTAGTCGAGGCAGGCCACCCGGAAGGATCTTCGAGGTCTTTGCACTATGCAATTCAGAAAACCTACTGGGATAACATCGATATCATTCCTGCCTGCCTTCAAAACCTCAATATTGATCTTTTGATGCCTTCCGTAATGAATGAAGCCAACGTACCAATGTTGGATCGCATCATGAAATTACGAAACGGCCTGTTGGAAGTGGGTGAAAACTACGATTTCATTATCATTGATGGTACCCCCTCACTAAACCTGTCAACGCTGAATGTTGTAAGCGCTTGTGATGTCTGTTTCGTCCCGACACCAGCTGCGATGCTGGACTTTGCCTCTACGCTTCAGTTTGCAGGCCTGGTTGCGGAGACTGCTGAGATGTACAAGCAAGAAAAAATGTATCCGAACATTCCGGATATGCGTTATTTCATCACAAAATACAGCGGATCAAGCTATGCCCACTTTATGGGGCAGATAATTCGTCGCGTTTTCACTGTTGAGAGAGGTGATGTTCTATCTACGGAGGCTCACGCCTCGGATGAAATAGGGAAAGCCAATACCAGTACTTACTCCATCTATGAGAAGAACCCCGCTGAGTCAGATAACCGAAAACGACTGAAGAAAACGATAGAGATGTTCGATCGGCTCTTTGAAGAAATGCATGATGCGGTCTGGGAAACTTGTTTCGAGGATGCCTTGCGCTCATCACACTTGGATAAAATCGACGAAATTATGTCTAGTGCGGATCTCGCTCGTGATGACCTTAAAAGAGCCAACCGCTTGTCAGATAAGGAGGCCTAAAGATGGTTAAGCCTAACAAGTATGGAAATATCGATGAGCTTCTCCCTGGTGGGGGTGAAGAAACGGATTCGTCATCCAGTACTCGTAAGAGGAGGCGTCCATCGCCAGCTCTTGGTGCGATGCAGGGGGAAAGGCGCCCAATTTCTGTTACAGAATCGCTGAAAGAGGAGAAGGCTAAAGCCGAGCGGGCGCTTGAAGAAGCTACATCGAAGTTTGAGGAAGAGAAACAAGAGCTTCTACGCCTTCTTGAGAGCAAAGAGTCTGAGGAGAAGGGCAAGCCTATTGTTTTGACAATGCCTGTTACTCAGCAGGAAGTGGTTTTCGAGCTTCAGAGAATTGACCCATCCAAAATCGATGTATCACCGGAAAATGAGCGTATTCAGGAGTTTCTTGATGAGATTTCACTGAGAGACATTCTTCCATCTATCAGAAAACAAGGGCAGCAGTTCCCCGGCACTGTAAGGCCTAAGAAAGATGGTCGCTTTGAGCTCATTGAAGGTTCTCGGCGGTTAAAGGCGGCTGTGCTTGCCAAGAAGCCGTACCTGGCTCTTGTTGGGGACGTTCCAGACGCCGACGTACGTGAATTGAGTGTCATTGAGAACAAGCATCAGGATGTTAGTTATTTCGAAAAAGCGAAAGCCTGGGAGCGGCAAATTAATGATGGTGAGTTTGCCAACTGGACACAGTTGGGGGCCGCCAAGGGTATTAGTTCGTCAAATATCAACAGATACAAGGCGTGTGTTGAGCTTGATGAAAAGTTTGTGCGCATTCTGCCATCACCCTCTGATATGCCTCTCTCTTATGGAGAGATGATTTCGAAGCTGAGAAAGAAGAATGAAAGATCCCTTTTAGCCAAAGTGGATGAGCTGTTAGAGCTTCGCAAAGAGTCGATGAAAGAGGGTGGGGAGTCGCTGGGTGTTGAGGAGGTTATCAAAGCGCTTAAAAGCTCTGTTCGAGTTAGGCAAGCCCAGCCAAAAGCTAAAGCTCCTGTGCTGTACAAGTCGCCTGAAGGTGATCGTTTTCTGAAGCATGGCATTACTAACAAGGGGACCACAAAGTTTGAGATTGATGGTGCGGACGAAGAATCTCTCTCGAAGATTGTGGAGTTTCTGACAAAGACGTTAGGGGTTGAACTTAACGAGAGCAATTGAGGTTCTGGCAATTCCCGCGACGGGAATTGCTAGGAAATCCCGGAGATTCCCGTTGCGGGAATCTTTAGCAAAAAGCCGGATTCCCGCCGCGGGAATCCGGCTTTTCTTTACCCCTAACCACTTGAAATGAAAAGGGTATGTTTATGGATCGCCTTTAAAAGTGCGGAAAAAGTTTCCGGCTTTTTGGGCAACATAGCTGAGAAATCAGGGAAACTTTTTCCTCCTTTAACGGCGGAACCGGAGAGAAAACGGGGGAAGAATTTCCGTTAAATCCCGGGAATAAAGCGTGAGGAATTCGGGATCTGAGATGAGAGATCAAAAGTACTCCGATGGATTAAAACCCAGTTTTCGACACAGATCATCCAGATCATCCAGGTCATAAAAGTTCAGAGTGATGGTTCCGTTCTTTCTCTTCTTGTTGAATCGAATGTCTGTAGGGCGGCCGGTCACTTCACTCATTGTGCTGGCAAACCGAGCAATATCGACATCCTTTTCCTGCGTATCCCCACGAGCTATTGATTCAAATTCATGGACAGGGGAGCGGGCTACTAAGAGTTTTCTCAACAGCTTCTCACGTGTTGGGAAATCGAGCTTTGCGATGGCACGAAGGTGACCAAGGGTAATTCGATCAGGATTGTTAAACCACAGATCCATTTCCCCATCGGTTAAAGCCTGGCTGACTCTGATGAAATGAGTAACTGTATAAACCTTCTCAATACCCAGGGCTTCACGGATGTCTCTGTTCTTGTATCCATCCTGGACCAGAATCCGAATGACGTGGGCTGTGATAGCGTCAGAAGGGGAGTGTGGTTGGGATTTGTAGTAGTCGATTGCCTCTTCGGCGTCCGTTAAAAGCGGTAAATGTGCCATCCTGACCGACCTTTACGTGTAGGTATGGGTTGCAACCGAGTGGGGTAGCATTCTTGCCCATCATTATAGTCACGTGACTAAAAAATAAAACGTCACGTTGTGGGAAGGCCTAATCATCAGCGTTTAGTCATATGACTAATTGTGTTGGTTAGATCGGACCAAGATCGCTGTCATTTGTAGAATGCGGCTGGTGAGGGTAGGGCGGGTCGCCATATAAATTTCGCCCGAGGGCGCCGTGGAAAGCCATCATGCGCCTTGGCAAAGTTTCGCGAACATCGAGCAGGCTAGTCTGAAGGCTGGTGTTACGTATACCTTGCCAGGCCTGTGCATGCCTGACAACCGTGATCAATGTCTAAAAAAAACGTCTCAATAAATTTTTAAACTCTAAATAAGTCGAAAAAAATTGACACAAAGCCTCTTCGGGCTAATCATGTCGGAAAAACATGGCATAGAGTTTGTTCTGAAGTACGGATGCTGCTCTCGAGTTCCGAGGTCTCCTCTAGTGTTCGAAAAGAAGGGTTCCGTGGCGAATAACTGCGCCCGGGCTTAGCTTTTCTAACAGCCATGACCCATGGTTAGCCGACACAGGGGAAAACGTCGTGGCCACCAATGTAAAACTCAAAACTGAATCTTCAAGGTTTCTTTCCACTATTTTGGTTAGCGCACTCGAATCCTGCCGTGAAGGGGATTTCGGGTTACAAGAAGATCTGGGCCTATCGCTTGAAGCGATGCAGGCTTTGGATCAGTTGAAGGCTGATCAGATCCAGTCGATCTCAGAAAATTACGTCCGGGACGTGCCTAATCTCAAATGGTTTCCCGTTGATGTGTCTAAGCTGACGCGAATCATTGAGATAGAAGCTAGGGAAGCACAGCGCTATGTCATGATCGATGAATTTCTTCGTCGAGGCGCATGCAAAGAGATGATGGCTGAGTTGTTTGGACTTCGAAGCACCCAGGTTGCAAGCCGAAAACGATTCCTGAATGTTCCGACTGTGAAAGGGCGCCTTCCAGCTACGACTCTCGATGAACAGCGCAGAGTTTATGATGCATGGTTAGCCAATATAACGATTGCCGATAATCGTCAGCGCATGCTTGTCGTTGCTAAAAGCACGGGAATCCCGCTTTCGCAGATTTACCGTGAAGTCCAAATCATCGAACAAGTTGCTGCAACAGCCCACAGCAATGCCTCCCGAATCTGCGCTTGAGGATAGAACAATGACGAAAGAAGCAAAAAGCAAAATGGCATCGATTGCTCCAACACAGGATATCGAAATCGAGTTAGCCACAAGGCCAGCATTACGGCTTTGGCAAGGCCGTGAAAAGACAGAGAATCGTCACGGCATTCTGGGCTTGCCCGGTTTCTGCTCTCGAGTTCGCTCCATTGAGCAGGCCATCAGAGATGACGACCCCTACGCTGACTATCACTTTGCTCAGATTGAGGAGGGCATCGAGCACCTCTCCGAAGATCTGGATGAAGAACTGAAAGACATTAAAGCGTTCATTGATGAAAACATTCCACCTGCGATGCGTCTGCCAGATGTCGCGAGTAAGAATCCAGCAGTAGTTCCAGTGCGGTTTGCTTCAAGGTTGGGGTTTCAGTTGGTGTACCAGTTGCTGAAAGTTGATCAGATTGTTCTGAGTGTTCTATTGGCCAATCACATTGGCTTGCTTCCGAATAAGGAGAAGTTCCAGACATTGGCTAGGGTTGAGAAAAGAGTAAGAGGAGTCCTGCACCTCGTTTATCGGTATCGCCATACCGGAGTGACCCGGGACGATATGGCAGCAAACAATCAGCGAGCGCAAAAAGCGAAAGAGCTGATGGGTGATTTGGAGATTGGATATCTTGAAGGCAGTACAAGATCGGATAATGCCCCGACGTTACCGGTTAAAAGGCTCCAGACGCTTGGCGGTGAACTGACGAGACACTCTAAGGCGAAAGGAAAAATACAGGATCCTCGCTTGACTGATCTGGAGTCAGAGCTAGACCGAGTTCTTGCCGAACAGGAAGCTGAAGCTTCTGCAACGGCATGAGTGCTTGAGAAACGTAATTATTAAGGCGCCCTCATTCGGCGCCTTTTTTCGATAGGTACTTGGATCAGAACCGGACTGATCCTGGATCATAACCAGCCCTGGAGCTGGATCAGAACCGGTTATCAGTGGTTGGATCAGGGGCAGAAATTTGATGGCCGACTCTTTAAATATAAATTTACTAATACCTTTTAAGGATAATAGTGGTGCTCGACGTAATCTCTACAAGGCCGAGATCGAGAAATTCCGAGCACAGTTGGATGCGAGGGCATCAGAGATTGGGGATGATCTCGCGACTATTTTTGGTGATAACTTTGAGTTGGCGATCAGCTCGAGATCAGACGGAACGACAAGAAAATACTTTTGGCGGTTTCGATCGAGCAAACGGGATCGGAAGTATGTCCGACTTGCGGCAGTCTCCATCCAGGACTACCTCAGAAGTCTCGATCGCGAAGAGAAGCGTCACTTGAAGGTTCTGGAGGAGGAGATTATCTATCTCAATGCGAATTTGCGCCTGCTGAAGGCAATGGCAGACTCAATTGAGCAATCGGAAAATGAAATCGCTGAGCTGCGAGAGCTGGCTATTTAGTTGAAAAACGGAAGGGCTTCTGTAATAGTTCCTGAATCACCCCCAGCCTACGGGCTTATCTGCGAAGAGTCCCTTCGCTATTCTGAACAACACCTCCATTGTGCCAACCCGGCATCGGATCAGGCAATCTTGCTTTTACCTGCACTATTTTGAGCGCTAATCAGAGTCACCTGCGAAGCAGGGTAGGGGAGTCCGGTTAGCGTTCACAATACAACCTTCTCGATGCTGGAAACTCGGTCAGCAAGCAAGCGATTCTTGTATGATGATGACGCCAAACGCCGAGTGGCTTTTGTGTAGCGAAGCTATGCCGTGCGAGTGCTATAGGCCCGCACGAAAAACTAGGGGAAAAACGATCCCGCCGCCCCATTTCCGGATCAGTCTCCAAATATGGGTTTCGCTGAGCCCAGTCTTTATTGAATGAGGGGAGATCATTGATTGATCTCCCCTCAGCAATTACGTTCGCGCCCTTAACTACTTTATAACCCTCCGAATAGGTCAACAGGCCCTGACCTAAAAAAGCAAAGACAGGCCCATCCCCGAGTTACCGTGAGTCTGCTTAACCGTGTTGAGGTAACTCTAATGAAATCAATCTCACTTGCCCTAGCTCTGAGTTGTTTGAGCTCATTCGCACAGGCAGACACACACCCTGGAAGCCCAGACGAAACTGTCGAGCGGATTCAAACGGGCCGCTACAGCTACGTAAAGAACATCCCTCCGGCAGATCAACTGAATCCCTTAAAGGTCGTGGTCCGCACCAACATTCCGCAATCAGTCAACTCTGTCGGACAAACCGTTGAGTTTTTACTCGCACGTTCCGGGTATGTCCTGGCGGATGCGGCGGTGTTAAGCGAAGAGGCTAAAGTGTTGCTCAACCTCCCGTTGCCAGCAATCCATCGAAAAATAGGGCCAATGACGCTCGACAAAGCGCTGACCACTCTCTCCGGTGAGGCATTCGAACTTGTCGTTGACCCTGTGCACCGGAAAGTTGCATTTGAACTTGCGTCAAACCTGGTTGCGAGGAATCAGTAATGCCGAAGCTGGGTCAAAGTATTATGCGCTCTATTGAGGGTGGTAAACGTCGAGATCGGGCTGACCAGGCGGCGTCTGATGATGCATTCGCAGAAGCTGGACTTTCTGAGTCTGTCGCGGTCCAGAGTGGAGGTATTGAAGACCCGACTCTGGATTTACCTGAAGAGATATTTGTTCAACCGGAAGTCGAGCCTCGCGGGGAACCGGAACCCATTCCCGTTTCAGAACAGCCGAACCAAAAAAGTCGTAAATCGAACCCAGGCAGCGGAAAGATTCTCATAGCGTCCGCATTAACCATCTCATTGGCTGCACTCGTTGCTAGTGGCTATATCGGGTTCCAGCAAGTAACAGGCGAAGTTAACGTCAGTCAGTCGATTAGCGATATCAAAGAAAGCCTGTCTGCCCTCGCGAGTCGCGACAATGAAATCGCTGAAGACCTGTCGGACACGCAGTCGATCGTTCAGGACAACGGTTCAAGAGTGACAACGATTGAGCAATTCGGGCGGGATCTTAGAACGATGCAGGTTGCGATCGAGGACATCCAAGTTGAGCTGGGAGGTATTAAAACCGTCATCGATACCCAGAAAAAGGTTATTGATGAACATCGCCAGGATATCGACAACATGGGCAAGCAGGTCAAAATCCTGAATGATCGCCCGGTTGTAAAAACCATCGTCCAGAAAGTAGCCGCTCCGGCTCCTCAGCCTCAACTCAACCATTCATTGGAAGGTGCAACGGTTGCCTCAATCGATATGTGGGGGAGTCAGCCATATGTTGTTCTTCGCGATCGCAACGGTGGATGGATCCCACTACAGACCGGTGAATATTACCAGGGCTGGCGTCTACAAGGTGCCGTAGGAAATGAGGCGATATTCAAGTCTGGAAGTAAAACACGCCGGTTGGCGGTGGAGTGAAGCATGGAACCAATTTTAATGGTATCAGCATTCATTCTGTTCGTCGGCGGGGACATCCTTATAAACGATCAGTCTGCGGCAGACATTAGAGATTCTGAGCAAAGTTCACATATTGAGCTGGTGAGAACAAACGCTGCCGTTGGGTACGAGCGTGGCTATTTTGCGTGGTCAGACGATGGCTACTACATCTCGAACCTGACACCTGAACCGATTCAGCCTGAGGGTTGTGACAAACCAGTGCTGGTATCCGACCTCAGTGTGCCTAAGTCTGGCCAGACACTACCTGTCGAATCCGTTGACCTGGGGTGCGGGGGATAGGTTCATGCATCTTGGCAAAGCGATATTGATCTCGTCAGCGGTGGTGTTATCCACGATGGTTCAGGCTCAGGTTTCGCCTTCGGCATTTTCCGGAAGCTCTCAGATTGATACCAGTTCATCGTCTAGTGTGGATCGAAACTCTCCGGACATCCTCACTAACGAAGAGAAAAGTCTCGCCAAACAGTGGATGCTCGAAGAAAGTGATTGGACAAAGTACAAGCAGATTATGAGTGGACCAAGGGGTGTCTGGTCGCCCGGCCTTGATCCCTTGACCGCTCTGGGGGTGTCTGAGACCGATCCCAAAGAGCGTGCCCGGTATGCCGAGATCTGGATGAAGGTCGAATCCCGAAGAATGGAGCTGGAGTTAGCGTTTGAGGTCGAGCGCCAGAAAGCCGCTCAACAGCTGCTAGGGACTCAACCTGTGATCGACAACCGAGAGTGGATTGAAGACTGGAACAGAAAGTACAACTCAATGACTCAGTACATTGGTTTTTTTGTTACGGATGATTGCCTGGAGGACTGCGAAGACCTTTTTCACGAAGTCAGTGCCTCGGTCTCGAGAACCGCCCGGCTTGATATCTGGTTCGCCGGTGATGCCACAGCCGAATCCATCGGCCATTGGGCGAATCACATGAAGATTGATCCGGAAATCGTTAGGGCCCGGAAAGTGACCCTCAACTTTGAGTCCGGAAAAGCGGCGGAGTTTGGTGTCGACCTTTCCCGGCTGCCGGCAGTCAAAGTGATGGACGTTGAGACCGGTCAGATTCGGGATTACGAATGAGGTTTGAAGCATGAGCCTCGTTCGTATGCTAACCCTAATGCTTCTATTCATTAGTGGCCCGAGCGCCGCTTCAGACATACCTGAAATGTATCTACAGGTCGCAGAAGAACAAGATGTTCCTGCAAAGCTTTTTTACGCGATCATTTTGAATGAAAGCCGCAGCACCAATAAGCATATCAACAGAGTATTGCCCTGGCCCTGGACCATTAACCACCGGGGCACTCCACATTTTTTCCATAACAGAGCCGCTGCTTATCGGTTTGCACGACAGCTGGTGGAATCCGGTGATTACCAGTTCGATGTCGGTCTTGGACAGATGAACTGGCGCTGGCATCGCCATCGTTTTAGTGACCTGTGGGATGCGTTGGATCCTTACATGAACCTGACAGCGTCAGCCGCACACCTGAGGGAGCAATACGAACGCCCCGAGTGTAATTCCTGGGATCTTGCCATTGGTTGTTATCACAGACCCGCACAGAAGCCATTGGATAAAAGAATTGCTGCCAACTACCGAGAGAGAGTTATGAAACTATGGTCAAACATCTGAGCGTGCTTCTCTTGGGTCTGATGATGAGCTCGGCGACAGTGGCATCAAGCCCGAAAGCGAGCCCTGAAGCACTGACAGGAGTCCACGAGCTTGAGGTCATCGGTGACTTTGGTGGACAGTCTGCGCAGCCATTTCTGCCCCAGAAAGCAGACTTTCGGGCCCAACTGCAAAAGCTGCAACAAGAGCGGAAAGGGCGCAGGTTTATGACCTCACACATTCCCGTGTCATCGCCCTCGCTATCAATCGGTAGAGTGACCGATGAAGAAGCCAGAAATGTCCCGTACCACATGGTCTCCCGGGCCATGTTCCTGATTGGGTACGACCCCGTTTCCATGAGCTGGCTTAAGGAAAACCGCCAGTTCCTGGCATCAAAGAGCGCTGTGGGCTTTGTTGTAAACGTACAGACAATTCCCCAGATGAACGAACTACAGTCCATCGCGGGCGAGGGTATTACGCTTCAACCCATGCCCGGTGACCGTTTCGCTGAACACATGAACATCAAGCACTACCCGTTCTATCTGGATCGAGATGGAGTTATGCGCTAGTGGCCAATTACCCACTTGAAGGGCTGCTCAGGCCGCCGGTGGAATACTGGTCGATGAGTGTCAGCATTGGTGCAGCCGGGATCTGCCTGCTATCACCCTCCACATTGATGATGACACCGAGTGTTGGCTACACCTCGGCGGCGGTATTAACCGCGTTCGCAGTATACCGCTTCATTCAGGGAACACGGGTTACCCGATATCAGCGCAACCTCAAGCGTCTGCCACGATTTGAGATGTCATCGCGCCAGATTCCTTGCTATCGGCAACACCTCTATTTGGGGCAGGGGTTTCGCTGGGGCCAGCACCATACACAGCGCTTGAAAGATACGATGGCTCCAGCATTCGCCAAATACACGAGGCCGTCCCGAATCAACGCCTGGTTTCGGGAATTTGAGAGAAGAATAGAGCACACCAGATTAGGCTTCCTTGCGGAACTGACCAGTAAAGATCATCCACTGAATCCCGTGCGACCTTACCCGGCTGTCGGTGGGAATCCGGCCATCCATGCGGTTGAACTCAACGAAAAAGAAGTGCTTCTGGCCATGTCAGAGCGCGTCGGTCACACCCTTTGCATGGGAACGACCCGAGTCGGTAAGAGCCGCCTCGCCGAAATTCTGATTGAGCAGGACATTCGCCGTAACGAAGGGCCCGTCATCGTATTCGACCCAAAGTCAGATCCTGGGCTTTTGACCAGGATGTATATGGCGGCGAAGCGAACAGGAAGAACAGACGATTTTTACATGTTTCACCTCGGTTTCCCGGAGATCAGTGCTCGTTACAACGCTATCGGTAACTTTTCGCGTATCACTGAAATTGCCGGCCGCATTTCTGGTCAGCTGTCGTCAGAAGGAAACAGTGCTGCTTTCAAGGAGTTTGCGTGGCGCTTCATTAATATTGTCGCTCGTGCGCTTGTTTCCCTGGGAATGCGCCCGGACTACAACAACATTCTCCGGTACGTGACGGACATTGAGCCTCTTTTCAATCAGTACCTGGATTGGTGGCTGCCAATGAACGGTGATGAAGGCTGGATGGAAGACATCAATGCGATGACCGCTGATGCCGAACGGCAATACAGATCCAATCCCCGCATGGCTAAACATGCCAATCCGCGAACCGAGGCTTTAAGGAAATACGTTGAGCAAATGCAGGTGAGTGATCCGATCCTGCACGGACTGCTTTCAGCCTTACGCTACGACAAAACGTACTTCGACAAGCTGGTAGCGAGTCTTTTGCCCCTTCTTGAGAAACTCACCACAGGCAGAATTGGCAAGCTACTGGCACCCGACTACTTCGATGTCGACGATGACCGGCCGATTTTCGACTGGACGCAGATCATTCGTAAGCGAGGTATTGTCTATATAGGTCTGGATGCCATGACGGACACAGAAATCTCCTCAGCCGTTGGCAACTCAATGTTCTCAGACCTGGTCAGCGTCTGTGGATCTATCTATAAGCACGGCTTCGAACATGGAATGCTCGAAGGCAAGGCGAACGTTATGCCCAAAGTATGCTTACATGCAGACGAGTTCAATGAACTGATGGGGGACGAATTCCTCCCCATGGTCAATAAATCGGGCGGTAGCGGCATGCAAATTACCGCCTATACGCAGTCCCGGGGCGACATCGAGGCTCGTTTGGGGAATACCGCGAAGGCCCGCCAGGTGGAAGGCAACTTCAACAACCTGATTATGCTGCGGGTCAAGGAAAAGGAAACAGCTGAGCTGCTCACCAATCAACTGCCTGAAGTTGAAATTGCGCAGATCATGACGGTATCTGGCGCGAGTGATTCCTCAGACACCGAGTCCAGTGTGGACTTCACGTCTAATACCCAGGACCGGATCTCAATGCTCCGTGTACCGATGCTGGAGCCCGGACACATAACCTCATTGCCAAAAGGGCAGGCTTTTTGCCTGTTGGATGGCGGTCAACTCTGGAAAGTTAGATTTCCGCTGCCCGTGGAAGATGATGAAGACATGCCCGAGAATCTTCAGGCGCTCACCCGGGAAATGGATAAAAACTATCACACGGCGGAAAATTGGTGGGCATGAGTAATGGCTGAGGCGAGCACTGAACACCCGGCCCGGCGGCGAGGGCCCATAGGCAAGACGATTGAGCTGGTTCTCAAAATAATCGGATTGCTCCTTTTTTCTGCCTTTATGTCCGTAGTAATCGAGTGGGTCGGTATGGCGTTTTTCTACGACGAGCCAGGATACGCCCACGCCGAGTCCATGATGCAAACGGAGATTGGGTATTTGAGCGAGTCCCTGACAGGCGGGGACGGCATGAATGAAGGTGCGATTTCATCGGCCAGTGACGCCGTAAGTACCGTGGCGAATTTTCTTTTTATCGATTCGGGTATTGTCGACAATCTTCAAGCGGTAAAAACGGTGTCTCCGGATGACGGTGAGATCAAAGCTGCAGTAAAGAGGCTAGTAGCAGGATATTACGACTACCTCATGGCGGCAGTTTACGTTCTGATCATGTTCCTGGTTCGAATGGCCATTCTCTTTCTGTCGATGCCGGCTTTCATACTGTTCGGCATTGTAGGGATCAGCGATGGACTGATGCAGCGGGATCTGCGGCGCTGGTGTGGCGGGAATGAATCCGGGTATGTCTATCACTGGGCAAAACGATTCTCCCTACCGGTATTGGCCCTCGCCTGGATTCTCTACCTGTCGATTCCAAATTCGATCCATCCGAACTTTATTATCACGCCGTTTGCGGTTCTTTTTGGGCTTTGTCTGATGGTCATGACCTCGAAGTTCAAAAAGTATCTTTGAATGCTGGTTGTTCTTATTCCCCCATACTCCCTTGACCTTGGCGGGGGTATGGGGGCGGCGGCTATGTTTCAGTATCCGGCTGGCGAAACGCACTACTGCCCAATCACCTCGTGCTGGATTTTCCTGCGCTCGAACGTAGCCATCACCTCAGCCATTGCTTCACTTTCACTACAGCTGTTCTGTCCTTGGTAAGCCAATGTTTCTTTGCCAATCCGTAACAAAATAGGTCAACTTCTGTTGACCTAATAAACCCGATGCCCTCCGCTCGCTCTGATTAAATTCAACTCATCTCCGGTAAGCCAGTCCAATGGATTCGTGATGAGTAACCTGAAACACCTTCTGCTGTTTTGCCTCCTCGCATTTGTGCCCGTGTCCAACGCGGACGTATGGGCTGAGCGTGAGGCCCTTTCCAATATCAGAACAGAACTTGCCGCTCTTGAAGTGTTGGTTATGAGTGCTAAGGCCCGTTCCAACTCAAACGAACGCACCCAGTTCGAATACGAAACTCTCTTGGCTGACCTGCGCAAGATACAGGCAGGTATTGCCCATCATCTGACCGTTCCGATGGAGCCCATTATTCCGTCGGCTATTGATGCTCTCAGTGAATCCTACACGGAGCATCAGTAATGAATGCGCAACAACAGCAGTGGTTCGCTGAAGGCGCAGGGTGTGGGGCCGGTCCTTGCTTCCAGACCTCTGCGGCCATGCTCGATGCAATTCAGCTCATTGGTGGGACGGCGTTTTTCCTCTACACGGCCTGGCTCTGTATGCAGGCCTATGAGGATTTTGGTGCGGAGCGAATCAGCGGTACAAGCATGCTCGTCATCTGGTGTCGGAGTGTTTTTCTGTTGATGGTTCTTTTGTACCTACTCGTTAGCTAATAAACCAACCTAAACAACCGGGTAATTGAAAATGGAAAGAGCGATTCATCAAGGTTTGCACAAAGCGCGGGCCTTTAAACACGGTGTTGCCATGGCAATGTTGGCGTTTGGAACACAGGTCCATGCTGCATTGCCGACGACAACTAACCCCTCCCAAGCGCCTGCCCAAGGCGATTACATCGGACTGCTGAAAGGCTACGCCTATGACATCGCCATCGTACTTGGTTTGATTCTGGGCACCATCGCCTTTCTGGCCGTCGCTCGGAACATGATTTCGACCTACAACGAAATTGGGGACGGCAAGAAAACCTGGGGCGATATGGGGATGCACGGTGGTATGGGCGTTCTGCTGCTCGTCTTTGTTGTCTTCCTGCTTACCGAAGCCTCAACCGTTATCTTCTGATGAATCAACCAGGAATGAAGGGTCGAGAAATCGACTTCATCCCCGACCGGCTCATTGAAGAGCCGGTTGTTTTCCGGGGGCTAACGGATACGGAAGTCGTTGTTCTCATCAGCGTTGGCCTAGTTTTTTGGATTCCTGTCTCAGTTCTGGTGCTACTGCCGTTCGGGTGGGGGTTGTTTGGCGTTGGGATCGGAGTGGGTATGGCCATCGCCAGTTTGCTGGTCATAGGGAAATACCTTCAGGAGCTGAAGCGCCGCAGACCTGACGGTTTGCATATTGTCTATCTGAAGAAACTTGCCCAGAAAAAATTCAGTTTTATCAATTTCAACTACATCGAGACGTCCCAAGGCTGGGATATACGGCGCGAGAAGCCCGTTGTTCGAATTCACATGGAGACGGAGGAGTGACAATGGGGCGTACAAAAAAAGCTCTCGATGGTCGCGATTCGCACATTCTGACCCTACGAATACTGCTCGGACTTTTAAGTGTCGCACTGATTCTTACGATCATGGGATGGAGGGATGCACCCGAGCACATCAAAGTGGATATCCCGCCCGATCTTCGTTCTGGCTCTACCCGTGGAATCGACGAACGGCATCCATTCAATATTTATGCGTTTGGCTACTACATCTGGCAACAGATGAACAATTGGCCAGTTGAAGGCACCGATAACTATAAACAACAGATCGAGCGCCTGAGCTGCTACATCACTCCACGATTTAAGGGTGAACTGGAGCGGGATTATCAGCAGCGCCTTTTAAACCACGAGCTCACCCGCTCTCGCGCACTTCAGGAAATGCCGGATCGCCCGTACACGGCCAAACGAGTCTATGTGGAATCTGGAGACAGTTGGGTGGCGTTCTACGACGTCAACGTAAAAGAGACGTTCCGGTCCGAGATCGTCAAAGACATTTTTGTTCGATACCCCATTCGAGTCGTGCGCTGGGATGTGGATCCCGAGTGCAATCTGTGGGGCCTGGCGCTTGACGGTTTCTATAAAAAACCGAGGCGACTGGAAGGCGGCAGCCGGGAGCAGGATGACGTTCAGAACACCTCTTCGGAAATCGGTGAATAAACATGCGGAAATTCATTATCACATCTGTCGCCTTCCTGTGTGTCGCCACATCAAGTTGGGCGGAACAGATTATTCATTATGACAATCTGCCGGTGACCATTGAGCTGCATAATGGCGAGGAACGATCCATTCAGTTCGGTTCCCATGTTCAGGTTGGCATCACCAAAGGACAGCAGGTTAAGAAACTCTTCCGGGCCCAGTCCGCGCAGGGGGCCGTTCATTTCCTCCCTTACGAGGCATTTGATAAACAGCGTGTTCAAATCCGACGCATGGACGACGGAAAAGTGATCCTTCTCGATCTCATCGCTACCGACAAAGCAGATGGAGAAAAATCACTTGAGGACGTCCGGATCGTGCTGGCATCGGACAATGTGGTTTCTTCGGACGACGCTGCCGCATCTATGCCTGAAAAGGTTGAGCTGATTACGCCCATTGACCTGACTCGCTACGCGGCGCAAAGGCTCTACGGCCCCACCCGACTGCACCACGATCAAGCCGGGATTTCGGAAACGCCGCTTGCGGTCAAAGGCGCGGTACGAATTTTCAAAGGCCCGGCCCGTTACAAAACCCTTTCAAAGCCTGTTGTGGCCTACCAGGGCGGCGGGTATTACCTTGCGGCGCTGTACATCCGGAATGTTTCTGACGAAACGGTTCAACTGGATTATCTGGACCTCAACCTGCCGTTTTCACATGCCACGTTACAGCAGCACAGTCTTGAGCCACAGGGAACGCCCGGCGATAGCACGGTGTTGTACCTGATCTCTGAGCGGTCCCTCAAAGAGACACTCTATCCCTGGACTTACTACCAGGACCTGAAGCGTGAAACCCAAGCGTCTGTAGCGGACAGCTAAAGGAGAGCCTGATGAAAGCCAACATTGTTGTCAAAACACTGGCCGTCGTCGTGGTTGCGGTTCTCTTCGTCATCATTATGAAAGGCGGCCGTTCCAATGACTCTCAGGCCCAATCTGATCCCGGCTCGATCGAGACTTCGGGTCTCTCAGCTATTGAGAGCGGTCCCGGTCAGATCGATAACGGTCTTGGGATAGATCCCTTGGAAGCGGATTACCTTCAGGAAGAGTTCGGTGTAGACGTTGATACTCCCGTTGAAACGATGCGGACGTTGACCAATGAGACGCGTGCGGTTCGCGAGGACAGCATTAAGCTGCAGGAAGAAAACGAACGCCTGAAGGCGAGGATCGACAGTCTCCTGAAGATGGAGGAGAGCCTCAATAAGCGGATTGCCAATCGATTCGAGAACGCCGAGCGAGATGCAGCGGTGCAGAAGCGACAGCTTGAAAACACTCAGGATCGCACGCGAGGCCTGATTGCTCAATTGGAAAGCCGGCTGGAGGAACTTCAGGGCTCGAATGAAAAAAGCCAGACCACGGCCAACGGCTACGACATTAACTCAGCCGGAATCCCTACGGGCCTTGGTTATGACGACAGCGGCTCGCCCGTCGACTTTGATCAAGTGATTTGGACAAATCCTCTGGAAGCCGAGGTAGACCCCCGGGACCCATCAAAGATTTCGCTGCCTGATTTTGATCTGGGCGCCAGCAGTGTTTCCTCGGTCACCGGCCTGGATATGCCACAACAAAAGCAAAAGTCTAAAGAAGAGCGGCTGGTGAAAGCGTACACCATTCCCGATAACGCTACGTTACTCGGTTCAGTCTCGATGACAGCCCTGTTGGGGCGCATTCCAATCGGGGGGCAGGTGGTTGACCCGTATCCGTTCAAGCTGATCGTTGGACCTGAGAACCTGTCTTCAAATGGCATCAAAATTCCCGGTCTTACTGGCATCAAGATGTCCGGGATTGCCAAGGGTGATTGGACTCTGAGCTGTGTCAGCGGACAGATCGACTCGATGACGTTCACGTTCCAGGACGGAACAATAGTGAGCTATCCCGAGCCAGGCGAAAAGGCTATAGATGCCATTGCGTGGTTTTCGGACAAATACGGTATTCCTTGCGTGACAGGCCAGCGGATTACAAACGCGCCAAGTTATCTCGCTCAGAAAGTTCTCCTGACGGGGGCCAGTTCTTATTCCAAAGCCAAAGCGGACTCCGAATTTACCACCTCAACCAATGCCCTTGGTGGACAGACCAAAGGCCTGACTGGCGATCCCATGGTGGTCGCAAAGAACGATGCCATTTCCAGTAGCCTCGATGAGGTGACGGACTGGCTTGATGCCCGCCAAAGCAATTCGTTTGACGCCATTTACGTTGAGCCAGGAACGGAGCTGGTGATTCACATCTCGGAACAACTGGCCATTGATTACGATCCCGAAGGTAGAAAGGTAAACCACTATGCGAATGTCAATCGCCGCTCTGAGTATTTCCTTGATTAGCGTTGCGCTGACTGGTTGCGCGAGTAAGGACAACTTTATTCCTCAGCCCAGTCAGGACATGAAAGCCGTTTATGCAAATCACATGAGCGGCGTTGGTGATGGACAGTTGCTGGATACCCGCGCTCTGGTTCGCCGTCCAATGGTCGAGGGAGACGTTCGGCTCAGCGATTACGTGCGTTCCGAAAAAAATCAGCTGCAGAAACGATTCAAACTGCTTCCCAATCCGACGATGTACATGTTTGTCGCTCCGCACTTGGCCACCAGTGACCAGGTCCCTATACCCGGTTATTTGACCGAGTTCCGTATGTGGGAGAAAGACCACTACGCGATGCCGGGCGAGCTCAGTGATATGCGGAACGAATTCGGAGAGTAACGATATGGATTTCGCCAAGGCACTTAAAGATGTTTTCTCCCCCTCAGGGAATGCCCGCCAGAGAGAGGGAAGGGCTGAATCTCCCGCGCAAATTGAACATAAATCGAAAGCCAAACCGCTTAGTACACTGGAGGCCAAGCGCATGTATGGGCGGCCTTCGTCGTTCGTTCAGAAGCTGCCTTGGTACGAATTCCAGACCGACTCGAAAACCGTCCTGCTCGATGACGGTAAGAGCGTAGGCGCTGTCTTTGACATCATGCCGATCGCGACCGAGGGCCGATCCTACAACTGGCTCCAGAACCGGCGGGACATGATTCAGGATGCGTTGCAGGACTGTTTTGAGGAGCTGACCAGCGGTCCCTGGATTATACAGCAGTACACCTACGACGATGACGACATGGAGTCCTACATCGCAGCGTTGAGGGAGTATCCCAAGCATTACTGTAAAGGCTCAGAGTTCACCCAGGACTGGCTCGAAAAAATGGAAGCCCACCTGCGAGGGATTTGTAAAGAAGGTGGCCTGTTCGAGGACAAAGAAGTTCTCGATGCCCCCTGGAGTGGGAAAATTCGCCGCATCAAAATGGTGGTCTATCGCAGACTGCCGGCAAAGTGGAAATCGTACGCGGGGATGACACCAGAAGAAGAACTGAACGATACGATTGAAAAGCTTGAAGCCTCTTTCCGCGATGCGGGCATCACGTTGGTGCGCAATGACGGCAAAACTTATTATGAGTGGCTGCTCAAATGGTTCAATCCGCGCCCGGAGCTCACCGGTGGCCACCGCCGGAAATTTGTTGAATTAGCCAGTTATCCCGGAGAAGAGGCGTTGCCTTACGGCGATGACTTTGCGGAATCCCTGTTTTTCAGCATGCCCAGGTCGGATGCCGATTCGCAAACCTGGTGGTTTGATGGCTTGCCGCATCGGTGCATTCGTGTTCATAAGATCCGTCGAACACCGAAAATCGGCCAGATCGCAGGGGAGGTCAGCGCGGTAACGCCGGACGGTCTCACCACCGGTAAAGCGTCCTGCATGATGGATAAAATGCCGCCGGGCACAGTCATGGCGACGACTATCATCATCACACCTCAGGATGAGGTTCAGAACCATATCAACCGGATCCAGGATAAATCCAAGGGCGAGTCAGTTGATGCGACGATGGCCCGGGGTGACTGTGATACCGCCAAGGCTTTAATGGGCAACAAACACAAGCTCTATCGGGCGATGATGTGTGTCTATATTCGCGGTGAGAATCTTCGCGATCTTCGCAAGAAGTCCAACGCAGTGAGTACGATTCTTCTGACCAACCAGCTATCACCGGTGCGAGAGGAAGACGAATCTCTTGGCCTCGATGCCTATGTTTACAACCTGCCCATGGTTTATGAGCCCGGCATGGACGCTAACTTTAAAGCCACGCGTCCGGTTTGGTCTCAGCACCTGGCAAATCTCTCTTCCGTTTTTGGTCGCCACAGAGGCACAGGGAATCCGGGACAAACCCAGTACAACCGGGGTGGGGAGCCGGTGTCCTTCGATCCTTTCAATGGGGCAGACCGAAAGAAAAACGCACATGGACTGATTCTGGGCCCAACCGGTGCGGGCAAATCCGCGCACATCACGAACATGGCAGGCCAGATCATGGCCTTGCTTCGGCCGCGGCTTTTCATTGTCGAGGCGGGTAACTCCTTTGGGCTTTTGGGTGACTATTTCGCCAGCAAGGGCCTGTCCGTAAACAAAGTTCAGCTCAAGCCTGGCTCGGGGGTATGCCTGCCTCCATTCGTGGACGCTGACAAACTTCTCCAGACCAATAAAGAGGATCTTCTAGGGTCTCGGATCGTCAGCGATAGCTCATTAGTCGGCGAGGAGGACCTGGCGGCTCATATTCCGGAAAAGATCCGAAGCGATGGTGTGATGAAATCGTTTCACGAGCTGAACGAAGCCGAGCAGAAGCAGGTGCGGGCCAAAGCGGCAATGGATGTTCTGGCAGAGATGATGATGGCCGAGGACACAGCCGCCGATGACGATGGTGATGACCAGCGCGACATCATGGGTGAGATGGAAATTATCGCCACGCTCATGATCACCGGGGGCGAAGAGGAGGAGGCGAAAAAGCTGTCCCGCGCAGACCGCCGAATGATCAGGGATGCCATTTTCAATGGTGCCCGAAAAGCAGAGCAAGCCGGCCGGAGAACCATGACCTCAGATGTGGCTGACGGCTTTCGGATGATCAACGAAGACAAGGACTATCCGGAGCACCGGAGAATGCGGGCCTTCGAGATGGGCGAATCCCTTCGGATGTTCTGTGATGGGTTCGAGGGTGAGGTTTTTAATACAGACGGTGAAGCCTGGCCCGATACCGATGTGACCATCGTGGATCTCGCGACGTTTGCCCGGGAAGGCTACAACGCCCAGCTGGCCATTGCCTATACATCGATCATGATGCGAATCAACAACCTTGCCGAGAAACACCAGCATGACGAACGGCCCATCGTCATGCTCACCGATGAAGGCCACATCATAACAACCAACCCTTTGCTGGCGCCGTTTGTCGTCAAAGTCGTGAAAATGTGGCGAAAGCTGGGTGCCTGGTGGTGGGTGGCGACTCAAAACATGGCCGACTTTCCGAGTTCTGCGAAAAAGATGCTCAACATGATTGAGTGGTGGATTTGTCTGGTGATGCCTCAGGACGAGATTGAGGATATCGCCCGCTTCAAGAACCTGACAGAAGAACAGAAGCAACTGATGCTGTCGGCCCGCAAAGAACCCAAGAAGTACACGGAAGGAGTCGTTCTGTCGGAAAACATGGAGGCGTTGTTCCGAAACGTGCCGCCGTCGTTGTACCTGAGTCTTGCAGGTACAGAGAAAGATGAGAAAACGGAACGTGCCCGGTACATGAAACAGTTCGGAATCACTGAGGTAGAGGCCGCTGAATACGTCGGGAAAATGATCGACTACTACCGGGGTATTGCGGAAAAGCCGGCGGATCCCGTTCCGAACCGAGAAAGAAAAACCGCGGCAGAGGCAACGCTTGAGCGGCTGGAGAAAATGCACGCTGATCAGGGCCAGGACGCGGTAGCCAAGGAAGTATTGGAAACGCTGCGTGCTGATGTGGCCGCCGAGAAGGAGACAGCCTTGTGAGGACGACGACTGTTGCCCTTTCCCTTCTGGTCAGCCTGATCACGGGAAAGGCCCAGGCGTTGGAGCCCATCCACAGCCTTCGGATATTTCAGACCCAGGAAACGTTTGTGCTGGATGACGTTTCATTGCCTCCCGGGCTACCGGTCGAGGTTTATGAGCTGGATGCGAGCCAACGAGCGACAGAGGAGCTTAACCGGCAGGTTCGATCCCGCTTGCAAGAGGATCTCAATCTCCAGACCTACGAAGATGCCCACCGGCGCGCCTTCAGCGACTTGTTGAACAGTCCTGATTGGGGGGGCGTCTATCAGCAAATTGAAGTGGGTAGCCGGGCGATCGAAGCCGCAGTTAGGTTACAGATCAAAAAAATACCTGCAGTGGTGTTTAACGACCAAAAAGTTGTCTACGGCCAGCGCTCGCTCAAGGCCGCTCTGGAGGTTTACAACAAGGAGGGTAGGCGGTGAACCCGTGTCTGAAATTACTTGCTTCAGTCTGGTTGTTGCTGGCGTCCGGATGGGCCGTTGGATACCCGTCAGATTGGACCAACTATAACCCGTCCTCCACGGACGCTGTTCGGGACACTACGATTGGCAGCACTCAACAGCTGCTTGAACAGCGCGGCACGGTTGAGTGCATCGCTTGCCACGGCGAAACCAACGACCAGTATAGCGGGGTCATCAATACGATCGATATTACGCAGCAGACAATGGCCGCGGCCATGTCCTGTATGGACTGGGAGTTACGGGGCGCCTGTGTTTGGATGAGCTGTGTGGTTCCGCCGATCTGTACTTTTACCACCAGCATCAAGGTCAAAAACTTTGTCCCCGATTTGGTGGTTCAGAGTTATGACAGGGCAAATGGTGAGCCCTGGACAGAAAGCCAGGACATCAATCAAGTCAGCCAGGGAACGTCGGATAGCAGCTGGGTGACGACGATGATTTCCTGGGTCGAGAATTACAATGTCACTGAGGTCCGAGGCGGACAATCGAACGAAGCGGTCAAAAATGACCACGTTAACCTGGATTTTAAACTCGTCGACGCCTACGGAAACCCCGCGTTGATTGCCTACAATGCGATGGCGACCGGCCTGTTTGGTATGGTCTGCTCCGGCCGGTCGTTTCCCTTTTTTCCGTATTACATTTCAAACCTGGACTCCATTGCCTGGCGCTGGAATCTGCCAGAACTCTTCTACCCGCAGTCCTGGGCTGTTGGCGTGCCTGCCTACAATCTCGGCACGATGACGAATAACTACGGCTCGATCTTCCCGAGAATGGGGTTTCTGACACAGGCCGATGGGTTGAAGAGTGCGGTTCTGACGTCCTTCCGAGCGATGCATTTCATTACGCGTACATTTGAACCTCACCTGTATTTCTCAATTGGCCAGCCCAGTGAAGATGGCTACTGGCCCGCTGGCCCCTTGGATCAGAACGACAAGGACACGGGCGTGTTTCAGATGCTTTATCCGGACAACGAGAGTTCCTGCGCCCAGTTCCCCATGTCCGCGATGCCGGGTCCTAGTAAGCGCAGCTCGGATGGTTCTTACGTTTGGAATTTCTGGAAAGCCTACAAGTGCTGCCAGCGGGTTGGACAGACCCTCGTTTGGCACAGTGGTTGATGACCGCCACCAGGTAAGCTGTTTACGACAAGGATAGGTGTATGAAAAACCCTAAAGAACGTTTGGTTTGCTTTGCGCTGGCAGTGTCACTGGTGGCACCAGCGTGTGCGCTGGATACCAGTTCACCGCGATTGAAAAATGCGTTTGATTACCGAATCGGAGGCGGAATGCTGTCAGGGCCTCCAACGGCCGTTCATACCGTTCCGGTGCTCAGTTTCGGTTCAGGCTGGGATCTCGGTATGGAGTGCGGAAAGTTTGATCCGAAAATTACGGTGTCAAATCAGTTGAACGGCATCACCGATGGCTTCAAGAACATGATGAACAACATCATCCAGTCGGCCACCGGAGCGGTAGCATCCTTACCCGCGTTGGCAATCCAGCGAGCGGACCCGGCACTGTATGACCTTCTTCAGCAGGGCATTTTGCAGGGAAAAATGGACTTTGAGTGGGCCGAGACCTCCTGTCAGGAAATGGCGTCGGTCATGATGGGCGATCAGGGCTTTCCGTTTGAGAAATTCAAAGTGAATGCCCAGGTTTCCGAGTGGGCTTACCAAATTGGGGCTAAAGGTGGTGATGCTAAAGCCACCAAGGATGAAGTTGATAGGCTGGAAGCAGGTAACGAAGGGACGGAGTGGATCTGCGGCGTCAAGAAAGGGGGCGTAGCAATGCCGCCCATCAATGCGCTGCGAGATGTCGTGATTGTCGGGTACAACGTGCTGTTCGATCAGAGTAACCCCTGCACCACGGCCAGTATTCCTCCGGCTGCCGGTCAGGGGACACCGCTCTGGGAGTACTGGAGTGGTCCGGTCGCCGCCGCCACATGGGCCATGGAAGTGGTGGGTGACACCGAAATCCGAACTTGTGAGACCTGTAAAAAACTGGAAACCACGCCGGGTAAAGGCCTGACCTACAAGCACCGGGATATGTCGGACAGTATCTACAACGACTTGGAAGACCTCGTGAACGGAGTGACGCCAATGACCTGGCAGAACCTGAACAGAGTGTCTGCACCACCGGGGGTGTTGGTTGACGACACGGTGATTGCGGCGATTCGAAAGCGACCGCTGGACAGCCAGCCAACCATGATTCGGAAGTTAGCCGGTGAAATTGCTTACACCCGCCTGGTCGAGCAGGGCAGGTTACTGACACAAATGCTTCGTTCGGGTGTTAAAGAGCCCAATGTGTCCAATCTGCAGTCGGCCAAAGCTGTGGTCAATGATGCAATTGATCATCTGCAGGTTGAACTCGACCAACTCGATAATGAAATCAAAACCCGTCAGGCCATTGCGAAACTGACCATTCAACGCATCGTGGGTGCTGAAGAGCGTGAAATCCAGAATACACGGGCGCCTTCGAGGGCAAAGCCAACCGGCCTGAACTCGCTGGGGCAGCCTTGAATGAACAGGACACGGAAGTTCTTACTGATAAGTGTCGGCGGTTTGATCGCTTTAATGCTGGTTGGCATGGTTATTTCCGTCTTTACCGAAACCTCGGCTGAAGAGTTATCCACGCTGAACCTGATTTCTGAATGGAAATGGTATCGGATGGCCATGTACGCAGCTTTAGTGGGCTGCTGGCCTCTCATTTCCCGTTGGGCAACTCGCGCAGGACAAAGTGCAAACGGCTCAGAGTCAGAGGAAATCCTGGATAAACGCCACGCGGACTACCTGCACATGTGCTCGCAGTGGTGGAAGATTGTTTTGTTGCTGATCTTCATTGAACTGGTTTTGATTCAACAATTGGGTCTGGGGGGCTGACAGGGATGGTTGCCAATACGCTGCTGGAAATTTACACCCTGATGTTCGGGTGGAACATGTATGAGGCGATCTGGGACGTGCTGGTCGGTTCCGGACTGGCGTTGGTCCCGTTCATCGTCGCCATCATCTCTAACTTCAAGGATAACTACTCGACGGGCGAAGCCGCTCAAACCATCAGAAGCATGGAAACCACATTGCTGGGAATGATCCTGGTTCTGATGTTGTGTGTGCTGCCTTATAAAGGTTTCTCAACACAGTTGTCGACGGTACGCTATGAACTCGGCGTACCGGACTGCAACGCCCCGTCCAATATCTCCGGGACGGGCAACAACGTGTCTCCGGCCTACAACTCCACGTTCAGTGACCTTTCCGGCTGGCAGGTTCACAAGCCGGTGGCTTGGAGCTTTGTGGAGTTCCTGTCGACAGCGATCACGCACACTACCATCAAGAGCATGACGTGCGTGAATAACTACGAATACATGTTGATGCGGGTTGCAAACGTCAGCATCCAGTCCGAACGGCTTCGGGAAGAGGTACAGCAATTCAACGAGGTGTGTTACCAGAAGGCTATAGCGCGCTTCCGAGAAAACCCACCGACACCGGAACTGCCGGCCAACGTGACACCCTGGGCGAACATTGACTGGATGGGAAGCCACATCCTGCTGGGTTACCTGGACGAATACTACGAACATCCCTCGGCTTACATGCACCGGATGGAGGATAAGGGCTTCACTCGACAAACTGTGATGCGCCAGAGCGATCAGGTCAATGAATTCGGTGCTAACCCCTCCTGTAAAGAAGTCTGGCTGGGTGAAGAAAGTCTTGGGGGGGGCGTTAATGCGAGTCTGGGTCTCAGACACAAACTTCTCAATGACATACCTATGGATGAAGCCGGCGATATTCTTGGTGACTGGAAAACGTGGGGCTTCAACGTCTTCACCACGACCAATGTGACTGAAGAGCTCAAAGAAGACATGATCCTGAAGCTGGTTCTGCAGAATAACGCTGCGAACCTGAAGTCCAGCACAGACGTCGATATGAGCAATAATTTTGAGGCTGAACAGTCACAGTGGCGTTCGGTTTTGGACAAGCTCTTCGATATCGCCAATGTCGGTACCTCTGCAAACGAGTTTCTGCAGGCAAACTCCATTCGCCAGATGTTCAAGATTGCGGGTCCGATGATCTTGGTGATGCTGCAGATGGTGATTATCCTGGCGGCCCCTTTTGTCATGCTGTTTGGTAACTACGGTCTTGTTTCATTTTTCGGGCTGGCCCTGACCTATTTCAGCCTTGAGTTCATCAATGCGATCTGGGCAGCTGCCTACTGGTTTGATAACCGAATCCTCGATATGTATGGCTCCCAGGCGGGATGGTTTGATGAAGCAACCAATTCGTTGCTGATTTCCACCGTTGCTACGTCATCGATCCTGCTACTACCGATGGTCTGGTTGTCCGTCATGGCCTACGCAGGGGCAGGTATGTTAAGAGGAATATCTGGTGGTGGCGTTGCTGGTGGCACGGCGGCAGGTGCAACGGGCTTCTCTCGCGGAGTCGGTGGAGCAGCTGCTGGAGGTATGGCTGCTGCACGGGGTGCGGGTAGGGTGGCCGGTAAAATGGGAGGCCGGAGCGGCCGACCGTAAATTGGTTAAAGGAGCTGCTGAATAGTGGCTCCCGTCCTTACAAGTGGAAGAAGGGGGGTCATGACCAGCGTCCTGACCTACCTGGAACCGTACCTCTGTGTATTCGTCTTTGGACTGCGAGACTCAAGACATCCATCTGTTAACAGACCTCGGTTAGAAACCGGGCTAAATCGGTTATCAAACTCAAAAAACAAGGGAATAACGATTAATAAGGCATGGATGCCACTGATCACGGTTTATCGGTCAAAGGGACCCGGTGCCTGCTTTTCATAATACCTGGCGGGATCGCTCTCCCAAATTGCATCTACATTCGGTTCAACCATGTCGGCCATTCCAGAGTGGCGGCGGTTAGCTCTCGTTTCCGCTGTAATGAGCCCAAAAATAGCGCCAACAATCAAGGCGGCACAGTACAACACGGCTCGGAGTATCCACCTGAGAATTCGGTAACCAGCGAACTCTCCATACTTCTCGTCCATATGATTGACCAACGAAACTACACCGTGCCTCTTTCCGTAGAGGCACAAACCTGTACCCAACATCAGAAATATCGGAGCAAATAAAGACTGGCTGACCAGCGAAAGCACCAGAGCTGTCGATCCTACACACAGGCCAATCCTGAACAGCCAATAGTCTCCTTTAGTCGCTGCCTTGAGTTGTACTTTTGAACTTGGTTTGATCATAAATTAACCATCCATGTAACTCCTTGCTGTAACGACGATTTCCGTATTTTTTTGCCAACTTATCCAACGATTTCTGTGGATAACTCGCGATCACAGCTCAAACCACTTGGTCATGCCACCATATTGTGGCCGGAGATTGACACCATGAAATGGCCGAAGGGGTCGCAAAGTGAACATTCAGACCGACCACAAAGCAGGCCTTTTCTTCTACCGCGTTACCTGGTTGCCTTCCCACCCCCGACTCATTTAAAGACCCGCCGCAATGGGAATACAAAAAAAGCTACCGGGCGGAGAACTGTAATCAGCGGTACAACTAAAACAGGAATGTTTACAGCGGCATTTCGCCGGTCGCGGCTGAGGAAAACCTTAAAATACTGTCCGGGATTAGTTAACCACTACAATCGGGCACATCCGAATGAGATCAAGCACGCCCGCTATACGCTTAGACTAGCGGCTGTTTCGGGCAGTATAGCGAGTGATAACCCATTCCTCAGACCCTATACATTCCAATACAATGTCCACACAAATTGATATCAGTGCCGCGCGATGGCACAAACACACGCGTAAAGTGGGTACCTTTGACGCCAGAACCGCAGTTTTTGCAGTAGGTCGATCTATGGCCAGACAGAGCCTCCATCAAATCTTCCCCTTGGGCATTCCTCCACATTGAATAGCCTCCCGAGTCGCATCCGACACTACCTGTAAACCAGCAGGGCGGATCCTCACTGAAATACCAGTTCCTTGGCGCCTCAAGCACTCTGCCGGGAAACGACATTAGGCCTCCTACATTAGTGGAACCGATGGTCACCAGGATATCCTTGCCTGAGTATGACATTTCCGGATCAAAAGGTATTGCGTCATAGCCCAGCCAGGATAACATTTGGCAAATACCGGCCAACCTCTGCTTTTTCTTCTCTGCTTCAGCTTTTTCTGCCGCATAAGTTTCTGTTTTGGCTTGCTCCAAATTGATGACAACCTGGCCACCAATGGCGGATACGCCATCTTCTTGTAACAGCGTGAGCGTCTGTTCGCGACGATCTAGCTCCCGGATACCATATTCCAGCGCAGTCATTACAATTGCTCGTAGAGAACCTTTGCAGCTTGTGCGAAGAACCTGATGTGTCAAGGGCGGCATGCTGGCCAGCATCGACTGGCAACCCTCTTTCACTTCATTGCCTGATTTTCGGCCTGACGCATCTATTAATAAGCCGGCGACACCTCGCTCTAATCGGTATGGCTGCTCATCCTCCCCCGTCCAAATTAACGAAACGGCATTTTCCTCAAGGTCCTGCAATACCCACCGCGTAATAATCGCCACTGCCTGGGTGCTACTACCCAAGACCTCCTGCCTCAATCTGTGTGCTATGCCCGCTGGAAGAACTAAATTAAGAGATTTCATACCAGATCGATCAAGCCGAGGCAGCATGGCCAAAAGGCTCTGTGTTCGTGGGACTGCCTCAATCACTGAAAAATCCGGATGTGCGTTTGCCATAAAAAGCCTTTGTCGTATTTTAGAACGGTATAATACCTTACTGAATTAAATTTGTAAGCCGAAGATGAGGAAGCAAGCAACATGGGCCGCACTTCTAAAAAGGCCGACGTAATTTAATGGAGAGTCCAAGGCACTCTTATTTTCCCCCTCTGCGCCCTCACCTACCAGCCACCCCCTTCAACAGCCTGCGTGCCATATCCGTTATCAGGACCCAATTATTAGCGTCCTTCTTGGGACCATCACACCACCGCAGCATTGCCTGCAGCATGGTCGTTCTAGGCGCGGGATGAGCTCCGGAAAAACAAACTGCATTTTTTCACAAAAAGCCCTTGCAGCGAATAGGTTTGGTATAATACCTTACTAACTTAAGACTTAAAACCAGCGGAGAATAAACCATGAGATATAGAGTCGATGAGGCCCATCAAGTTGACCAGTCCGCCCATGCGAGCGCTACTCATAACGCTGTTTCAATGCCACAAACTGATCTCTTTGGAGCGCTCATCGAGAACGACGGGAAGTGTGAATTGTTCTCGATGGAATCCTTGGCTGACCTGGAGGCCCGAGCTAAAGACGACCAGAAAAAGCCGGTTAGAAAGACTGACAAGTACGAGTTAATAGCCGATAGATTGCTCAAACTCGGCAATCTACGGGAGTACCGCTTTGACGGGAGTGTTGATAAAAAATTGAGCGCTCTTGCGGACAGCATGCCCAACTATCGGCCCGTGATCGACATGGTCGAAGGGGCACTGTGTTATGCAAGACGGTGTGACGAACCTCTCTCGCTAACACCAATTTTATTGGATGGGCCGCCAGGCATAGGTAAATCCTATTTTGCCAACCGGCTGGCGGAAGCCTTGTCAGTACCTTACTCAGCACATGATATGGCGAGCGCTAGTAACTCAGCCTGCCTTGCCGGATCTGACAGCCATTGGGGCAATGCGGAACCAGGTGATGTATTGGCGACACTTGTTAACAGTCACCATATCAGCCCTGTCTTTGTGTTAGATGAACTCGACAAAGCACCTTCTATGGGCAATTCCATGCCCCGATCCGCTTTATATAGCCTTCTGGAGCCAGAGAACTCACGTCGTTTTCGTGACCGGTGCCTCCCAGTCACAGTGAACGCGAGCCATGCGATCTGGATTGCAACCACAAACAATGGACACAAAATGCTTGAACCCCCTCTCCTGACTCGCTTCCAGTGTTTCGATATTGCTCCTCCGAGCATCGACCAGCGTCATAAACTGGCCGAGACACTCCTGGACGATGCCCTGAAAAAGCTGAACTTGGGTCACATCGGGGTTGAGGCTGAACTATTTAACAACTTGGCCTCAATGAATCCCCGGAGGCAGAAACAGTGTCTTCAAATACTGCTTGGCCAACTCTTAAAGAGTCAGCAGCATCTCCTTACTCTTGAGATGTGGCCTGATTACATGAGCGAGTATTGTGAAAAAGAAGTTGAAGAAACTAATGGGATCGGCTTTCTGGCCTCGCTCTGATGCTGACTACCAATACACACAAGGAGAAAGAACCATGGCCAAACATCAGCACAACGCATACGACAGCGCCCGAGCAGGCATGGTCGCTACCGGCGTGGTTGGAAGCCTTACCTCTGGGTTTGGTGCCAACGTACCCAACCATGTTGCCAATTACGCCTCTGGCTTCGCCGGAACCACAGGCTTCGATTGGTCAAGCAAATTCCACGGATTCATCATAGCGGGACTCCTGTTCTTTGTAGGTGGGCCGATGCTCATCTACCATTTCGGTCAGGAGCACCAATGGGTAGCAGCCCTATCCATTCCAGGCGTTATCGTCTGGTCGGTTGGCGCATTTGCTTACAGTATTGCGCTGGTATTCTCATCGTTCACCTATCTCGCAATGAAGCTCAAATGCCGACTGTATCCAGTGGATGAACCGAACCACACCTACGGCTTGTCGGTAACCGGAAACCCGCTGGTGGATGCGATCTTCATCACGCCCTTCCGACTGGCTCTGTACCTGATAATGCTCCCGTTCATCTTGGTGGGCTCCGCACTGGAAGTTCTGCGGGTTATCCTGCTGAACCTCGCAGGCAAGGATCATGTTTCCTACCGAGGCGACCAGGGCAAGTATTACGAAAAGGTACGCAAGCACTACGCCAAGGTGTACCACCAGTCAGGCGTGACCGCCGCTAAGGACTACCTCCGCATGGCGTATTCCGGCATGCTGACACCGCTGGGCGAGGAAATCCCGCGGTCCATGTGGACCAACGCTCACATCGAGCAGTGGCTGGCCCCCATGATTCATCGCCACGGCCCTATCGACAAATACTGCCATGGCGCTCCTGGCAACGCCGTAAACGCTCCGGGCAACATTCATCGGCAGCAAGGCTCCCCAGGCAATGCAGGTCACACTGGCGGGATAAAGCACACCCTGCCCAACGGCCAGGAAGTCGACAACCGAACCTTTGCCAAAATCAGCGACAAATACTCCGCGATTTAGTCCTGAGTGTTATAGATCGAAACCACTACCTCAGGCTAAAAAATTGCTTGGTCACAATTAGGGTAACTAAAAGATTCGCCGCCAAGAGCGGCCAGGAGAGATGCAATGACTAGCACTACAACCGCGCCTCGAAAGCTTCGTAACGATTTTATGTTCCTCACCGAAGAAGATGCCCGCCGTTACCCTGGCAAGCGAGGCAAGAAAAAACGCCTCAACGAAATCAAGGCATCCATTAAGGCGCGTCGGTCCATGACCCCTGATGAGTACAAGGCACTTCTGACAGATCGAGGTCGGCGACTGAAGGTGATCCAAATCCTGTATCCGATTCTGAGCGATCAGGAGGCGTTGCAGGACTTCGGTTTCGATGAAGAGGATATGAGCATGTCCTTTGACGATCTGCTGACGGATGACACCATGGAGGGTCAGATTCGTGACGCTCTGGAAGCTCACTCTATTTTCACGCAGGCAGTCTATGATCAGGGTATGACTCGCGAGGAATACCGTAAGGAGCTGAATCGGGTAAAGCTTTTTGGTTCGTCTCTTGTTGAGAAGGGCGAGCTGGCAATTGATTTTGTTATTTGGCGGATGTACCCATTCATTGAGTTCCTGGCTACTTATCGACTAGGCATGAGTGATGAGGAGGCTCGCGCATTGAGTGCGAACCCGTCCTTGGCAAGAGAGATCGAGTACGCGGTTAAGAAGCGCCTGACCACCCGTTACTCGTGCGACATCAATCTTCCTTATGCGTGGAGCCTTCATCGTCCAGATGCGGACCGCATGAAGGCGGCATTTCCGGGCGTGGCGGGCCTTATTGAGCAGGGGGTATTCTTCTAGGCTGTCCTGGGCAACCATGGCCAAGTGCAACATCCCGATGTACTTCCAGACAACACCACGGTTCTGGATGGCGAGGTGGTTGGGGTGTTGTCTGGAAGCGCCTCGGGGTACTCCATCTGATCGTGGTTCCCCAGAACGCCGACGACCTCCGGCGTCATCGCGGAAAATGCCTGGAACACCTCATCTACCGGCCCGGTACCGCCCCGTTTGTGGCAGTCGGGATAGTCGTAAAGGTCGCCGCACAAAAACACCGCGTCGGGCGCCGGAATGAGACCTTCCCGAGACAGCCCAACAAGGGCTTCCGCCACAGACACGCCGAGCAGCCGATTCTGACCGCCGGCTTCTCGCCCCTGGAGATCAGAGGTCAGCACAATGCCCTTCACATGATCTGGCAGGCCGGTGGCATAGGCCCGGTAAAACGGCAGCCGATTGCAGAGGCGCACCGGCCGGGCCGCTGGTGCGGTGTGGCAGACTGAAAAACGGTTCCGGGTCGATCCGGGTGATCCTTAGCATGGAAGGTCCCTTGAGCTGGCTCCGTATTTCCTACCACTCAAACAAAAAAGATGGCCAAATTGACCGCCCAAAATCTTGGTCGACGGGGGCTGGTTACCCCGCCCGCTTTACATCAAAGTAGCGTCGAGTTTCCATGAGGTGCTTCATGGAGCCTTGCGCCATAAAGTCTAGGGCTGACGCTCCAAGGAAGGGAGGCTCACTGGTTTCCAGTCGAACCCGACGATTGGCGCGTTCGGCCGTTGGATACATGACCCTCAGGGATTCGTAGATGCCCAGGATGTAGCTGATGCGCTCCAGGGTATCCTGCGAGAGCGTGACGTGTGGCAACGTCTCATACTTGGCCAGCGTGCTCCGGGACACACCGCCGAGCAACTGCATCATCTCTTCCTCGGTGCAGTCCCATTCGCGACAGATACCAACGAAGCCTTTGAGAGCCACATGCCCTTTGGCTTTTTCATCATCGACGGTCATTATGTTCGCCCATCCTTGGGCTGCTCTCGATCTTCCACAAAGTCGTCACTGACGCCTTCAGAGTCGAACCACTCGTCCCAAACCGGATCGGTTGGTCGCTCGTAGCCTTTGACTGTCCCCTTTAGGCGTTCCAGAGGTGTAAGCTCCTGAGGGAGCGGCTCGGCCAGCTCGTCAGCATGGGCAGTGTGGGCATCTAGGCCGTCCAGGAGTTCTTTTTCGGTTGGGCGTTTGGTCTTCATGGCACACTCTCCGCAATCACAAGCAGGCCAACTCCGGGGCAGTGGGCTGCAGATAGTATGACTTTACCACCCGAACGAAGCGAGCTACATAGCCGCACTCGCCCTATGGGGGCAGCCATTCGTCGGGGCCTTTGGCTCCCTTGCTCAGGCTCGCCTCGACCGGCAAAAGATTAACCGGATCATTGGCTATGGACCGGCGCTTCTGGCCAAGCCATTCTCTGGCTCCGCGATCCCAAACCCAGGCCAGCGGCACAACATGTTTTGTGCCCTCAAGGAACAAGCTTTTGGTACACGGTATGGTCGCAAAGCGGACATTTAGAATAGGCGGACAACGACCGGCACAGCCAAGCTAATGGCCCACAACTGGAAGCCGGATACACCTGACAAACTGTAATGCCCGGGCGCTTGCTCGCTGAAAAGAGCGCAGCGTTTTATCCCCTCATGGAAATTTGGGCTAGTCCACGAATTACCTCAGAGGCCAAAATGTTTTATTTTCCGATAGAGAGTGGCTCGTGTAATTCCTAATTCTCGAGCTGCGGCACTGACGTTGTGATTGTGTTTCTCAAGCACACAACGCACCGTCTCGCGCTCTGCAGCGGCGAGTGTGCCGCCCTCGCCAACGTCCACATCCGCAGTGTCATTTTGGGCCTTGATGTCCTCGGGCAAGTGCTCAACATCGATAATTCCCTGAGTAGAAAGCGCCTGGCCAAGATTCAGTGCCTGCTGAAGCTCTCTGATATTACCTCTCCATGAATGGCGCCTTAAGAGATTACGAGCCTCGGATGTCAGAATTGATGGGGAATCTTCCTGTGACATTGAGGCCAGCAAGTGATCAATCAAAGCATCCAGGTCTTCACGCTCTCGCAGAGCAGGGAGCTGCACCCTGAGCCCATTGATCCGGTAATAAAGATCGCTCCGAAAGTCTCCACTTTCCATAAGCTCATCAAGGTTCCGATGTGTCGCACAGACCAGAGAAAACGAGACGGGCCGAGTCTTCTCTTCTCCAAGTCTTGTGACAGTGCGTTCCTGCAAAACACGTAGCAAACGTGCTTGAAATTCCAATGGCATATCGCCTATTTCATCCAGGAATAGCGTACCGCCGTTCGCCTCCTCAAACTTCCCCCTGGCGCCACCACGTCTGGCGCCGGTAAATGCACCGTCTGCGTAGCCAAACAACTCTGATTCGATCAACCCGGCAGGAATGGCCGAGCAGTTCACGGCAACAAACGCGCCTTTTGAAGAGGGCCCATTGGCATGTAACGACCGTGCTAAAACCTCTTTGCCCGTTCCGGTTTCTCCAGTCACCAGAACCGGAACTCCAAACTGAAAAGCCCGATGCGCCTTGTCGAAAAATGGTTTTGTAGGTTCGCCCACGTAAAAAGACTGAACGATGTCTGATCGTCTTCGCTGTGGCATCGAGTTGACGCTCAAAGGCCCTTTGCGAAGACTTTCAACTTTAAGAAAAAGCCTTGCTCCATTGTGACATTCAACCTCAAGAGGGCTTTGTTGTGATCCCTCAATCTCGGCAGCGCGGAATGAAAACAAGTCTTTGAAACAGACATGACTCTGCATCTTCTCGAGAGAATCGATATCCAGCATCTGCCTGGCCGAGGGGTTTGCACCTAAAACTTCACCATCCTCGCCGAAATGTATCAAACCACGCATAGGTGACTGCGTAAGCTCCGGACGATAGTGAAGCGCGAGGACTAAGGCGCCACGCAAATCGTCGACCATTCGATTCTCAACAGACCGAGTTGCGAGCGCAACTGCTTCAAGAATCCCGACCGGTCGGCCATCATAAGGTTTTGAAGCATTCAAAGCCCCGACCAGCGACCCTGCAGGGTCAAAAATGGGCACTGCCACGCAGGATAGATCGCGGAAAGAATGCAGGAAATGCTCACTTCCACACACAAGCGAAGGCCTGCCTTCTATCAAAGCGCAACCGGGGGCATTGGTTCCAGCTATATCCTCTGAAAGGTCCACACCAGGATTCAAAGCGGCTCCCAGCAATTCGTAGCAGGGACTGTCATTGCCGAAATATTTAATGCTACGGCCTTCTCTTTCCACACAGGCCAAAACCCAACCTGCAGAACTGATTGCACGAAACAACCGATGCATTTCAGGCTCCGCAAATGTCATAAGCCGATGATGTTGATTGCGGACATGAGAAATCTGTTCGAATCGCGCGGCCTCAAGAAAGACCTGATCCTTGGGGGACACTCCATGTTGTCTGCATCTTAGCCAGGAACGCAAAACCTCATCCCTCACCAACTGGGACGGTACAACACGCCCTTCATCAAACAACACACGCGCTTGCTGGACCTGAGCATTCAGGTCAACGATCTTTTTTTGCATAACGATACCCACGGCTCTGTATTGTTCTTATTCAACCATTCATTTTTAGTGTATTGAAACGATCCACTTTTTTCAAAAAACTGAAAAATTGAAGTGAAAAAACCTCTTAGGCCACTGTTTCAAAAGGATTTTCAAAAACCCTGACGATCTGGCATATCGATTGCTAAACATTGAGTGCAATACCAACAAAACTAATAAGAGGCTGCATCATGTCATCTGTATCAAACTATAAGCACAAAAGTTTACTCCGTTCCAGAATTGGGAATTTCAGCGTCGCTTCTGTTGGATTAACCACCATGTTGCTGACTTCCGGTAATGCAGTAGCTATTGACGTTGATGCCGGGGATTACACGGCACTGCCCGCCGGAACCAATCTTGGAATGGTCTACTATCAATACGCCACTGCAGATTCCCTCTACTCGGATGGCGACAAAGTACCCATTAATGCTGGATTGGACTCACAGATAGGAATCCTGCGAGGGGTGCATTTCACTGAAATTGGCGGTTACACAGTAGACCCTCAATTCCTCCTCCCATTCGGCAAGGTAGAAGGAAAAGACGATACCTCTTCGCTTGGTGACACCAGTGGCATCGGCGACCTGATTCTTGCGGCGACAGTTTGGCTTGTAAACGAGCCCGAAAGTAACACCTATTTCGGCATTACTCCCTTCCTGTATGTTCCAGTGGGGAGTTACGATCGGAATGACACATTAAACCTTGGCGAGAACCGCTGGAAATATGCCTTGCAGGCGGGTTACATCACCGGTCTTACCTCTAAAATCTCGTTAGACCTGGTTGGAGATGTCACTTTTTTCGGCAAGAATGACGAACTCGGTGCCTCCAAAGCCACTCTGGAACAGGATCCCTTGTACCAGTTCCAGGGCTTTCTACGTTATAACGTAACACCTCAATGGGACCTTCGCACCGGCATTTCTCATACGTTCGGTGGTGAGACACAGATAAACGACATTAATCAGGACAATGACCTTGCGACCACGAAGATGACAATCGGTACGGCATGGTTTGCGAATCCGGGACTGCAACTAATCGCAAATTATGGAAGAGATTTGTCCGTGGAAAATGGATTTAAAGAACAGCACCGACTCAACTTTCGTATTCTAAAAGCGTTTTAAAATCCCATAAAACAGTAATAAAAACGAAAGGATATAAAAATGAAGCTGATTAAAAATCACTACAAAAACCGTTTCATAAAAAAAGCGACAAGTAGCGCACTAGTTCCATTTTTAGTAATCGGCGCCGGCACAGTTATTGCCGCCGATCAGGTTAATCAAAACTATATCATTGAAAATGCCAAAACTGGCAAGGACTGGCCAACCCATGGTTTTGATTATGCAGAAACGCGCTTTAGTCCTCTCTCCCAAATTTCGGCCGATAATGTCGAAAAACTCGGGCTTGCTTGGTCCTACAACCTTGGGTCTGAGCGAGGTGTCGAGGCTACTCCGCTTGTTGTAGATGGCGTGATGTACGTCACTGCTTCGTGGAGCATTGTACATGCACTTGATGCAAAAACCGGCAAAAAACTCTGGACCTACGACCCTGAGGTGCCTGGTGAGGCAGGCTCAAGGGGTTGTTGTGATGTTGTAAACCGCGGTGTGGCAGTGCACTTCGGAAATGTCTACGTTGCATCCTACGATGGTCGATTGATCGCCCTTGATGCAAAAACCGGCGAAAAAGTCTGGGAAACGAATACTCTGCCCGACAACGACATGAGCTACACGATTACCGGTGCACCTCGGGTTGTTAACGGCAACGTGATCATAGGCAATGGTGGGGCGGAATTTGGAGTCAGGGGCTACATCACAGCTTACGACGCCAAAACCGGAGCGCAGAAATGGCGTTGGTATACCGTGCCGGGAAATCCGAACGAACCGTTTGAAAACGAAGCCATGGCTCGGGCTGCAAAAACCTGGGACCCGAGTGGTAAATACTGGGAGGCCGGTGGCGGTGGCACTGTATGGGACTCCATCGTTTTTGATCCTGACCTGAATCTCTTGTATATCGGCACAGGCAACGGCTCTCCATGGTCACACAAGAAGCGTAGCCCGGAAGGTGGGGATAACCTTTATCTATCCTCAATTGTTGCTCTCAATGCAGACACTGGTGAGTACGTGTGGCACTACCAAGCCACGCCCGGGGATAACTGGGACTACACCTCGACGCAAGACATGATTCTCAGCGAGCTCATGATTGATGGAGAGCGTCGCAAAGTTATCATGCAAGCTCCCAAAAACGGCTTCTTCTTTGTTCTCGACCGGACAAACGGTGAATTCATATCGGCCGATAATTATGTCGACGTTAACTGGGCCACGGGATATGACAGCAACGGTCGTCCAATAGAAGTTCCTGAAGCACGATCCATGGACGAACCCTTCGATATTATCCCGGGGCCCTTCGGCGGACATAATTGGCACTCAATGTCTTTTAACCACCAAACCGGCCTGGCTTACTTCCCCACTCAGCACATCCCTATCACAATGGTTGAGGACCCCTCCTGGGAAAGCATAGAAAGCAATGAGCCAGGACAACCCATGAGTGGCGTAGGCTGGAACACCGCTTTCAAATTCAACGTGGCGGCACCATCAAGCAAGCCGTTCGGACGACTTACAGCCTGGGATCCCGTTACGCAGCAGGAAGCCTGGCGTTACGAACACGTCTCTCCCTGGAACGGCGGAACCCTGACAACGGCCGGCAATCTGGTATTCCAGGGAACCGCAGACGCTCGCTTTATGGCATTCAACGCTCGAACGGGGGACCTCCTCTGGGAATCCCCAATGGGTACCGGCGTCATCGCAGCGCCCATAACCTATGAAGTGGACGGCACTCAGTATGTCTCTATTGCTGCGGGCTGGGGCGGTGTTTTTGGACAATCCCAGAGGGCCTCCGACCTCAAGACCGCCGGCACTGTTTATACGTTTGTACTGAACGGTGATGCTGAGATGCCTGAGTTCACCCAGTATCAGTTGAACTCTCTGGTTTCGGGCGTTGAGTACAATCCCGACTTTATTGGAGAAGGCACGGCTCTGTACGTCAGTAATTGCGTGTTCTGTCATGGCGTTCCCGGCGTAGACAAGGGCGGTAATATTCCAAACCTGGGCTACTCAAAGAAATCAGTCATTGAAAACCTGGACGCCTTCCTGTTTCACGGTCCGTTCGTTTCCAGTGGCATGCCTGATTTTACCGAAACGCTGAATGAGACAGATGTCGAGAAAATCAAAGCGTTTATTCAGGGTACTGCAGACGCTATCCGTCCAAAAAGTCAGTGATTTGGGGGAAACTAATGAATACGTTCACCAAACATCCACATGGTTTAGAGAATAAAACCCAGGCGTTCCTGGCACGTAAAAATCACCGTATGCTGACAGGCGGCCAATGGGTTGATGCTCTGGAAAACAAACGCATGGAAGTAGAAAACCCGGCTGAAGAAACGGTTATAGGAAGCATACCCCTTGCACATCCTGATGACGTTAACAAAGCGGTTAGCTGCGCAAAAAGTGCGTTCAATAGTGATGACTGGGGCCGAATGAGACCCTCCGCCCGGCAGAACATGCTTCTCAAACTTGCAGATCTGATCGAGCGAGATGCCAGAATCATTGCTGAGCTGGAAGCAATCGACAACGGCAAGTCTGCTGCTATTGCCGAAGCTGTTGACGTAAGCCTGGGACTGGAATTCTTTCGCTACATGGCCGGGTGGGCAACCAAAATCGAGGGCTCGACTCTTGATGTTTCCATGCCCTTCATGCCTCCCGAGGCTGAATTTTCTGCATACACTCGTCGGGAACCAGTAGGCGTTGTTGCTGCAATCATACCGTGGAATTTTCCTTTTCTGATGGCCTGCTGGAAGCTGGCTCCGGCACTTGCAGCGGGCTGCACGGTTGTGTTGAAGCCTGCAGAACAGACCTCCCTTTCTGCCCTCTATCTGGGCGAGCTGATCGGAGAGGCAAAGTTTCCTGACGGGGTCGTCAATATCGTTACCGGCGAGGGTCAGAGTACTGGGTCTGCCCTGATAACTCATCCTGATATCAACAAGATTAGTTTCACGGGATCCACAGAGGTGGGGCAGATCATAGGCCGTGCGGCGATGGATAATATGGCGCGTGTCACTTTAGAGCTGGGTGGCAAGTCTCCAATGATTGTCCTTGCTGACTGTGATCCCGAGAAGGCTGCGCAGGGAGCAGCGGCAGCGATTTTTTTCAACCATGGACAAACCTGCAGTGCAGGCTCGCGACTTTACGTTCACCGAAGCATTTATGACGAGGTCCTGGGTCGGCTTGCCGAGTTGGCAGAGGCAATCCCCTTGGGGCCCGGCCTGGATCCAGCTGCTCAAATGGGACCACTCGTATCCAGGGTTCAGCTAGACCGGGTCTGTCGCTACATTGAAACGGGCCGTCAGGAAGGTGCGCACCTGGTCACCGGCGGCGAACGTGCTGACCGCAAAGGTTATTACGTCAAGCCCACCATATTTGCGACCGAAGACGATTCTATTGTCATAGCCAAAGACGAGATCTTTGGTCCCGTTCTGGTGGTCATCCCGTTTGATGATATCGAGGACGTCGTAGCCCGGGCCAATAATAGTCGATATGGGCTGGCAGCGAGCATCTGGTCAAACGATCTCTCTGAGGTGCAACGCTTAATCCCGAAATTAAAGGCAGGCACTGTCTGGGTAAACGGGCACAACATGCTTGACGCCAACATCCCATTCGGGGGCTATAAACTCTCCGGGGTTGGACGTGATATGGGTAAGCAGTCACTCGATTCATATCTTGAAACAAAGTCGGTTGTCATTGCCCTTTAGGAAGAATGCTAAACCCCGGCTCTGAGAAGCCGGGGTTTAGCATTGATTGGTCAACCATTCAACTTCAGAGAGTCGAATACCTCCCTCCCCACAGGTAAGCCACAAAGCTTCATCGATACGGGGATCAACAGAATGACGCAGGTCTGCTGTATGGCTCCTTGCGCGATGCCACTCGAGATAGTCAGGTATCCATGCGGCGAGGAGTGAGAGCGGCACACCAGTCAATGTATGTACAGTTTGGCGAGGAATAACAAATGCCAGAAGAAGCCAATAACCTCAGAAGCTTGGCAAAGAGCCAAACCACGCTGCACTCCCTCCCGGTTCCTGACATTGGCCAGGGAGAAGTCGGCATAACGTCATTATGCAAGGCTATGATTGCTGATTGCCAGCCGCTTTTTCGCGACGCCTTGAGGAACATTATTCAGAGAAATCATGATTGCAAACATGTCTTCGAGGCATTCAGCTTGGAAGACGCCATGGAAATCGTGAGTGAGCATGGCAGCCTTGCTCTCATCTTCTTCGATCTCGACATGCCGGATATGAGGGGGCTTGGCGGTCTCGGTCGCTTAAATGAGATCGCCCCTTCGCTCCCCATCATAGTCATGTCGGCTAGAGTAAACAGGTATGTCACGTCTCAAGCGATCGGTCAGGGAGCCATGGGGGTCGTAGCAAAAACTGCATCAAGAGATGAAATTGTCGACGCTATTCAACAGGTTTTGGATGGCAAAATTTGCGTTTGTGCAGGCTCTGACGAATTCGAAAATGGTAACGGCCGTGATGCTGTCCGGGCCGGCTCAGAATCAGAGGTTGATCCTAGCCAGTTTCAAGCTTTAACGAAGCGACAGCTGATAGTTTTAGAAAGGATGACACGCGGAGAGTCTAACAAACAGATCGCGTACAACTTGCACTTGGCGGAAACCACAGTTAAGGCTCATGTTTCGGCTGTCCTACGTAAGCTGAATGTTCAAAACCGCGCGCAGGCTATCCTTGCAGCGAGTTGCCTCGACCTAGTTTCTCAAATGCGTAAATAGCCAGTTGTTTCGATTCAGCGCAGACCTAAAACGAATCCAGAGTCGAAAACTGACTGAAAACTCAAATCAGCCGGTGGGTGCTGGCCCACTATAACTGCCAAAAGAGCAACACCTGCGGCAGCTCACGGAGCTAAGTTACTGGATTCACAAGCTACACTCATGACTCGACATACTCACTTTTAACCGCAGTCAGGCGGCGCGCCGTATGATTGCAGGAATTTTACTGCGTCATTATGTTAATTTTGAACCATCAAAACGCTGCACATAGATCAATAAAACAAAAGCTTAGCCGAGCACGGCCATCTTTGCCATGTGATCATTTTGCGTCTGCAATTTGCTCCGCCAATCACGCTGGATAAAATGGCTGTGATTAGCTTGGTGTCTCTGGAGGAAAGCCCTGACTCGAATGTTCGCTTTTGTTTAAGAGCGGCGGTCACGACTAAGGGTTATGTCACCATAACTTGGTCGAGCCGGTCAAAATATGCTGTCAATAACACCCACTCACGGCCGGGGGTAGGCCCAAACCCAAGCGATCTTCAAAGGATTGACGGATCCGACTGCGCTTATCTCAGTATAGGACCAAGCGGCCCGGCGGCAACACTCTGTATAGAGGCGGGCCTGCCCCTGGGGTTGCGGGTTTCAAAACCCATGAGACATTACTCATATCGAGAGTGTGCGGATCCTGTGGTGGGTGTTGAGTGAGGTTGGCCCTCGAAAGAGGGCCCTTTTTCAACCGTTAAAGGGACATCAACGAAAGACCTATTCTCGATTTACTCCCCGCAGTCCCGGCATACCATGGATTTTTTTCTGAGGAGCCTTGCCATGCCCCACCTTAAGTTTGCGTTAATAGGACTCACAACGTCTCTTCTCCTCGGTTGTGGTGGGGGAGGGGGCGATGGGGCTGCTATCGAGAAACCCTCATCATCAGGCAACACTGACGCAAACAAGGAACTTGTTTTCGAGTTTTCCGGTTCACCACTGGAACCGAGTGTTTTCAATCTGGCCGCGTTCTCAGAAGACCAGGAAAATCAGTTCTCACCGGGAGATATCATCAGTCTGACCTGGAATACGGATGTCTACTATGACGACCTCTCTGTTCCCGGGTTCGATGAGACCTTTCCCTATACAGCGTCTGTTTATCTGAGTGAGGACGGCGCGTTCCAGGTGGAAGACGACGTAGAGCTGTTTTCGGTTCAGTGTGTTTTTCCCTCCTCAGAACAGGCAGCCTGTGGTCAGTTTGCATCGTTCCGGTGTGACTATGCCCCTGACAATAGACATGAGCTTGTCTGCTCAAGCTTACCGGCTGGGCGAGAACGGGGGCTTGAAAGTCATGTGGTGAATATCACAGAGTTTCTGAATGTCATTCCTAAAACAGTGGAGCTCTTGATTGTGGCTTGTTTAGATAATGAGCCCGAAAAGTGCGACTCCCACCAGCTCAGCCTGCAGTTGAACTGAGTGCCGTTGCAGATTCTGCGTGATCCTTTCATACGCGAGGAGGAGGGGCAACTACACGACAGAACAACCGTGATTTATGTGCGGCTCTGGTGGCCCGTACTTTACGGATACTGATTCGAATTCATCGTCGTGTTGGCCGGCTGTTCCGGAATTCAGGATGGGTTAGAATAGAAAACAGCCTGTCGCGGATTCACAGCAAGGAATGGGATGAGTAAACCCGGTGCCATCAGACCCGAAATCAGATACATTCTTTACTTTGCTGTTTTTTGGGCTGTATTGATCGGTGTTGTGACATATTTATTCGACCGAGTGGATGCCCGCAATAACAACCCCAATCAGCAACTGGTCAGCCATGTCCGTGGCGGTGCCACCGAAATTGAGCTGAAAGCCAATCGCCAAGGGCATTATCTGGTGGACGGCACCATCAATAACCACAGCGTCACCTTTATTTTGGACACTGGCGCCACTACCGTGTCAATTTCAGAATCGGTAGCCCAGAAAGCGGGCCTTACTCGGGGCCGCCCCGGCGTTGCACAGACGGCGGCTGGTAAGGTGAAAGTGTGGAGTACTATCATACCGGAGCTCCGTCTGGGCGATATGAGGTTCACTAACGTGCCCGGCACCATCAGTCCCGCCATGGATCCCGACATGGTGTTGTTGGGAATGAGCGTCCTCAGCCAGCTGAACTTCACTCAGCAATCAGGCGTTCTTACCATGAGCCGGGAAACTCAGTGAGTCAGAAATGGTTCTCCTGATTGTTTGAGCCCGCCGCAAGACGTTGCATCCTTTTTTAGTCGAGGGCGACCCGGCGGAGAAAGGGCCTCGCTGATGGGAAACTGAATGCTGGGGTGAGTCGTATTCCTGGTACTTGGCGGACGGCTTTCAGAAGTAAGACCCATTTGTGCAATTTTCCACTAACCAAAACGGAGGTCTGATACCGACCTATGGCCATCCATTTCTATGAGAAAGGCCAGCTATCCTCTGGTTTTCACGGCTGGCAGGTGACAGCGACACTAAGAGGTAAGCGCTACCAAAAGTACTTCAGCCTGATTCCTCCAGCGTCTGCGATTCCAAATGAATTCTGGCATCGCTATCAGGAAACACGAGCGCGTTATTACGATGCCCGTTGGTCTGCCCGCTCGGCGGCTTTGAAATACATCGATGCCTTAAAAACGAATCACCCAAACACGCGCCCATGCCGTGGTGTGGGGTTCCGGGGTATCACGATGGGGATCACGACCGGGGAACGGATTGATCAGGAGCGGTGTTATTTCTCCGTGAATGAGCCCGGAAATCCAGTCCGCTTCTTCATCACAAAAGACTGCACCTTATCTCAAGCCTGGGAGCAAGCGGTCGACCATTGGGGTGATGTTTTCGATATTCGGCCTAAAGATATTGAAATGAAGCGCAAACATCCGGTTGGCCCATCAGCCTTCAAAGCGCTTCGTAAACAACTCAACGAGCATGAAGGCTACAACATCTCGGTTGAAGCACTTCACGATGTCTATGCTGAACAACGCGCCCGGATTGAGCGTCAAAAGGCCAGTGAGCAAACCCAGGGTGAGGTCACCGAGGATGATTTGCTGGGATGGTATGCCAGCCTGAAGCAGGAGATTTCAGAGTACCAAAATCGCTGAGTTTAGACGGAGCCGCGGTTGGCAGGTATTGAAGAGCATTGCTCGGTGTATGTATTAACTACCTGCAGATTCCCGACAATGGTCCCGGTAGGCACAGGAACGGCATTTCCGGGGCGCCGGCAGACAGGGTACCGCCTCGCCATTTTTTGCTTTTCTGGCCAGAATTGTTGCGGATTCAATCTCCCGGTACAGGGCATGGTCAGAGCGGGGCAGGGTAATGTATTTCTCGGCCTGTCCTGTTTTGACTAGGATTCTGGAGACTTTGTACTGATCGCCCCTTGCGGACAATGCGGCGCATTTTGCCTGCACGATGTCACTCTCAAAGATCGGACCATTCCGGCTTTTGTATTCGACCGCCAGAACACCACCGTTCACGCGATAGAGCAGATCCGGTTTGCCGAACACCTTGTACCTGGCGTTAAAAAACGGCTTGGTACGCCGTCCGTCGTCAACCCAGATTAAACGGCCATCAATGCCAAGCGCATCTGAACGTTTGAGACGGTGCCAGAGAATGACGACTGCGATAGCGAATAAAAGCAGTGCCGAGGCAAGAAAACCTGTCATGACTGATTCCCTCTTCGGGAGCACCAGAACACCAGTCGATCCACCAGGAAGCGCACAATGCCTGCAATCCTGGGCGATGACTGGCTCAAGTGAATGGCCAGTGGGGACAGTCGATAATAGAGCATGACGAGCAGGGCTCCTCCGGGCCACTTTAATATCGCGTCATCTCGAAACTTTCGGAGAACATTGGTTCGTGGATCATCCACACCATAGAGATATGACGCCACGTAGCAGCGCTTGTCCTGTCGAGCCTGCCGGTTCAATGCCTCATGCTTTAACTCACCCTGCTGCCGGGCCAGGACAGCCTGCTTGGTTGGCTTGGCACCCTGATATTTGAGCGCCACAGAATGCGGACAGAAGACGGTGCGTCCGACGTCAGAAGCCGAAATCCACTCTGTTCGTTGTTGAGGCTGATTCTTCCCCATGTTCAGTCCTGCCCGGTCGTGCCATTCAGTGCAGACAAATATCCGTCTACCGTTACTCTGGTTGTATCATCTCGATACAAACCCGCAACTGGGTCTTTGCTGGACGGCTTTCCGCATAGGTACACCAGATTCTCCAGTCCATCCCGGTAGCCAGTGATGTCTGTCACGCACCGGGAAAACGCCCGGCGAACCGTGTTATCCATTGTCAGGGAATACTGATCCGTCAGCCTGGGGTTGGCCGCGATATTCAGAATGGCTTTGCCGTCAGGTAACAGGCGTTCGGATACGAGCGAAAAGAATTCAAAGGTGGCCGTATGCATCGGGATGGTGGCGGCGTTCGTGTAAAGATCCACGACGATGACATCCCATTGCCGCTTACTGGTCAGCAAATAGGCTCGGGCATCTTGAGCAACGAAGTCCCCCTGAATCTTTTCCTCCAGAAAGTCCTCCTCAACCACCGATTTCAGCTTTGGATCAATGTCGAGGTAGGTAAACCGCGCACCACCGGTCATTTCTGCGGACAAAGTGAATCCGCCGGCGCCCAACACGAGGATGTGCTTTCCGGTCACATCATCGGAAAAAATGGCCTGCTTCATCATCTCAATGTAGGGCCAGCCTTCGCGATTCTCCCTGCCAATATAGGAGGCGGAGCTGCGGTTGATGATTAAGCGCTTGCCTTCGGCATCCTGCGCAATATGAATATCGCTGTACGGGGTGGTCGCGGCAAACAGCTGGCCCGGGATGCGCACGTTGGCAACAAATGTGATGGCGAGTGAGATTGCGGCGACGCCCAGCAGGGCGGATTTCAAGGGCGATCGCTCGGGACTGATCACCAATACAGCGCAAATAGCCAGTATTGCGCAATTAATGACGATGGAATAGCCCACGCCAAGAAAGTACATCAGCACCGAAGAGGTTAGCAGGCAGCCAACAACATTGCCGATTGTGCTCAAAGCCGTGGCGCTGCCGGCCGCTTCACTTTTTCGAGTGTTTTGGTCTGCTGTGTTGAGTAGCAGGGGAACTGTCTGTCCGAGTAAGAAAACCAGTGGTCCCATGATGACCACACAGAAACTCAGCAGATGGATCAGGGGATTGCGGAGTCCCGGGATGCCCGCAGTAATGTCTGCGACCGTCAGAAAATACCAGCTGACAAACGGGTAGGAGAGACCGATGCCGAACAATCCGATGGCAACAATGAGATTTACCAACAGGGCTCTGGTAAATTTTTCAGGTGGCGTTCTCCCGCCCTGATAATATCCAAGCGCCAGGGCCGCTAAAAAGCAACTGATGATAATAGAGGTGCAAAGCACGGAACTGCCGACAAACGCCACCGTCTGGCGTATTGTGACCATTTGTACGCCAGAACTGGCGAGACCCTCCAGAAGGAGAATCAGAGCCACACGCTGCTTAGAGATCATTGTTCGCCCTGCCTGAGGTTGCTGGCCAGCGAGCTTATCAACGGTTAATCAGGTGGAGTGATGAAATGGGTCTTGTCCAAGAAACCCAAACCGCACCACAACCTGGTTCATATCTGCTGCGGGTGGCTATGGGTTTCTCAACACCTCCTTGATAACGTACGCCCAGTCTCGACCAATCAAGTATGATTGAAAGGATGTTGCAGCAGCGGTTAGCCGCGCTGACAGCGCGATGCACCAAAGCAAAGAGCTTGGCCATAAGCGGGTAACTATGAACTCCATTCCGCACTATCTAAAAAAACTGTTTTCCCGGGCGTATCGCCGTCAGCTCGCCGCTGAAGAACGACAAAGCGAGCTGAGGGTCTTGATTCAAGAGCATCTTGAGAAACTTCCCAGATGTGAAGGGCAAATACTGGTAGCCACCAGCGAGGACCAGGAAGAGGGTTTTTTCTGCGATGTTACGGTGCCTGCAAGAGTGTTGTTGGCCTGGGCCAGGGAAGACGCCGAGAAAACGGTGATTCAAAACGTCAGTGCCCAAGCGGCGAGGGAGGCTCTGCCGATCTGGCTAGCGAACTCGACCTTCGACACCCGCAAGGTGAGTCGGTTACCGGGCGGCCATTTCGGCCTCGTTGAAGAGCGGATTAATGACTGGGTAACCGATGGAACCGCTACGGTGTATTGCCCGGAATGCGGCCATGAAGTCCAAGACGTTGCGATCACGAAGGCAAACGAAGTCCAGGCCGGCAGGGCCTATTTCTGGTGGACAGATATCTGGAGCTGCCCCCGAGGTCACCTGTTACGCCAAAAGGATCAGGAAATACGGTTTATATTGAGGCCTCACCGACAGGGAGCTTGATTCTCAGCAGGCTTCCGGGTAACTCCTGAGAGCGTCAGGGCGCGGCCTACCACGTAGCCGGCTGCCACACCGACCAACGCTGTCACCGGTCCGATCAGGCCGCCGACCAAGCCACCAACAAACATCAGTATCACGCTTTTCATACAGACTTCTCCCGCCTTCTAGGCAGCTGCATTAGTCCGAGTATAGGACATTGTGTCCGACGATGGGTTGATCCACTCGTGTTGTCTCGCCAAAACACTGTACATTAAAACAGTGTTCTGGGTAAGTATGTTCTGCATTAAGCTTGGTAACTGAGAATTCGCCTCAAGCCGGACCTAGAGCATCCTTGGATTTTGGCTACACTGCCTCAGATAGGTCGGGCAAGGATTCAGTGTATGTGCGGACGGTATAACGTAACCGACTCTCCGGAAGTCCAAACGCTGATGGAACAACTGGGGCTGTCTGGCATTGCACCCAGGCCTCAACACAATGTACCACCAGGCGGAATCGGCGAGTTTGTCATAGAAGCGGCAGATGACCGGTACCTGCTACCAGGGATCTGGTCGCTATTGATTGAGCCAAACCCAAACAGCTATGGCTTCCGGCCCAACCCGAAATTCCACACCTTCAACGCCCGCAGCGATCGGCTGACCAGCAGTCCGTTATGGAAAAAGGTGTACCCGACCAAGCGTTGCATTATTCCAGTCAGCGCATTTCACGAGTGGAAAGGTAAGCAGGTCTACAATATTCACCCGCAGAATGAAGCCACGGCACTGGCGGGGCTCTGGCAATCCTGGCATTTCGGGGACGAGCAGGTGAATTCCTTCACCGTCATCACACTGCCGCCTCACCCGAGGTTCAGCCATATCCACCCGAAAAGCATTCCACTGATGCTCCGGCCAGAAGAGTTTGATTTGTGGCTGGATCCTGAGTTTCACGAGACGGATGCCTTTCGGGGGCTGATGCGAGCGCATATTTCTGCACCGTTGGTGTGCGAGCCCGTACGGAGTACTCATAACTTGGAGCCGGAAGGCGGTGTGGAGGTTATCTCAGCTGATAGCTAGCTGGTTTCATCGAACCCACCAGGAAATAAAAAATACCGGCGCAACCACCAGGATCGGAATCCTTATCCACACCGGGAAGGATTCCCACTCCTCCCAGCCGACACCGTGGTCATTGAAATAGCTGATGCACAGCATCGACACCACAACCCAGAGCACCACACCCAGCGCAGCTAAAATCAGAATCATCACGCACCTCGCTGGATGTTAAAGACAAACGTCATCGCATTGGCTTTGCTGATGGTTAGCACATGAATGCTGGCGGCATCTTCGTGCATCTCCAGATTGAGCAACTCCAGCACAGAATTCGAATAGCGAAGCTCCTCAAACCATCGGGCGTAGAAATGCTGAACGGCTGCGGAAAGATCATCTGACTGGGTGACGAGCTCACAGCGCAAGAGGGCATCGTGGCAATCGGGCTGCTCTCGAATGAACGATTGCTCGCTGAATACCGGGTCGTTATGGATCAGGGCATTAAAGATGTCGTGCTGGAACCCCAGCATGGTGGAGTCGAAATCGTAGGTCTTTGGGGTAAACCCATGTTCTAGCAGGAGGGAGGCAAAATTGTGTTTATTCAGGGCAGGGCTCCTTGTGTCGTTGGCAGAATTGGCCACCGGCTTTACTTGGCTAGTACAAGAATCTAGCATGATATAGCGTCATATTTTGTCGCGTAAGTTGTCGACTTCGAGAAAAGACAAGGATCCCGCTATGTCCAACACGGCCGTTCGCTACCTCACCATGCTCCGGATGGTGCCCCGGTACCCAAGATCCATCACCACCACCGAACTGGCGAGTCGGCTGGAAGAGCAGGGATTTTCGGTCACCATGCGCTCGATCCAGAGGGATCTGGAAAAGCTGAGTGCGGATTTCCCTTTGTTGGTTGATGAAAACTCCCGGCCTTACCGCTGGTCGTTCGATCGCAATGCCACAATGGACATCATACCGGCGCTGGATTTGCCGGCAGCTCTCACGTTTGAGCTGGCGAAGGCCTACCTCTCACCAATGCTGCCCCCAAGGGCACTGTCCCACTTAAAGCCCCACTTCGATGAAGCCCACCGCACGCTGTTGCGTGAAAAGAACCCCCTGGGCCAATGGCCAGACCGGGTCAGGGTGATCAATCGGGGATTAGGAGGTGCGCGCCCGCCCGTTGATGCCGATGTTCTGGAAGTGGTCACCGAAGCCTTGCTCCGGGAGTACCAGTGCAAACTCACCTACCAGGCTCGCAGCTGGCCAGAGCCGGAAGAGATTGTGGTGCATCCATTCGGGCTCATCTTCCGGGACCCGAACGTGTACCTGATTGGTACCATCGAAGGCAGGGAAGGGGTTCGTCAGCTGGTGCTGCACAGGGCGACGGCCGGTGAAGTAGTGGAAGAGCGAATCGAGCGCCCGGAAGATTTTGATCTGGATTTATACATCCACTCCGGCGCCATGGGCATTCTGAAATCCGATGAGCCGGTGTACCTGAAGCTACGCTGCGACAAACCGGTGCTGAACCACCTGATCGAATCGCCACTGGGATTTGATCAGATCACCACCGAGATTGATGACAAGACCTTCGAAATCGCCGTCACCGTGGGCGACACTCAGGACTTGCGCTGGTGGCTCACCGCTCAGGCGGTGCATTGCGATATTCTGGAGCCGGCGTGGTTGCGGGATGAGATTGAAACCACGCTTAAGCAGGGGCTGAGGCGGACTCGAAGGACAGGTGACGCATGAGATATTTCGCCAGTGCTGGAGCATACGCTCCAGCCGGTCGTAGTGATTAAAGCAGCGAAAAAACTATGTTTCCTTGGTGTTAACTCTCCGCAACGCTTCTTCCCGGGCAACCTCCCAGCTAGAATCATCTGTAGGCAATCCGTTAGCTCCCAGCGGTGGCACCCCGCGCTCTTTCCGGCGGGCGTTTACCTTCTCGGTGTAGTCCACACTCATAGGATTAATACCACGGCGACGGTCATTGGCGTCTGCGATGGAATCCATCATGGCATCGTATTCTTCCGGGAAGAGTTCGTAGTGTACATCGTGGACCAGCTTGTTGAGCTCATCCAGCGTTCGGCACTCTTCCTCGGATAAACCCTCGCGTTCTGCGGTGCGTTTCTTGAGCATTTCTTTTTCGGCACGATTCATCACTTTCTCCCTGTTTGTTTCAACTTCGGTAATCCTATAGCCGATATGCGACAGTGGATGTCGCACCCTGTTGTAAGAATGGTTTGCGATCAAGGGGTATGCCGGGACAGGTCAAAAGGTGACGTGATTGGCGAAAAAATTCTCAGACATGTAAACAATAGTTACGTTTGTTGGTATCGTCCCAAACTTCACGCAGTATTGCTTATACTCCGAATGACACGCAGCCTAACCTTCTTGCCTGTTAAAGCTGTGCTGTGCGAGAAAGATTCACCAAGCAAGGATGAATGATGTACGACCTTATCGGCGATATTCACGGCCACGCCACTGAACTCAAAGCCCTCCTCGCCAAGATGGATTACCGCGAAACAGACGGCGTGTGGCAGCACCCCGAGCGCACGGTTATTTTCCTGGGTGACTTTGTAGACCGCGGCCCTGAACAGGTGGAAACCGTCACCATTGCCCAAAATATGGTCGAAAAGGGCCACGCCCTGGCGGTCATGGGCAACCACGAATTCAACGCAGTAGCCTGGGCTACGGAAGACCCGCAAAACCTTAGTGAACATCTTCGCCCCCATACCGAAAAGAACCTGAAGCAGCACAGAGCCTTTCTGGAGCAAGTAGGTGAGGGGAGCGAACTGCACCACAGCATGATCAAGTGGTTCAAAACCTTGCCGGTGTACCTGGACTTGCCGGAATTTCGAGTAGTACACGCCTGTTGGCACCCAGAGCATCTTGCGGCCATAGCCAAGTACACCAATAAAGAAAACCGGTTACTTCCGACCGCTTGGGAGGAGGCAAGTCGAAAGGGCTCAGAGGCCTATGAGGCGATTGAAACTCTTCTCAAAGGGTTGGAGATTCCGCTTCCGGGCGACCATCACTTCTTCGACAAAGATAAGAATAAGCGAACCAACATCCGCACTGAATGGTGGCGCGAGGGTGAGCTGACCTATCGCGATCTTGCCATGGTACCGGAAGAGGTCATCGATAAAATTCCCCATGAACCAGTAGCTTCTCACGTTTTACCCGGTTACGACGGTGAGAAGCCGCTGTTTGTGGGGCATTACTGGATGAAAGGGGAGCCGGCTCCATTGAATGAGCGCATTGCTTGCCTGGATTACAGCGTTGCCGGTGGGACCGGCGGAAAATTGTGCGCATATCGGTTCGATGGAGCACAAAGGTTGAAAGCAAAGTGTTTTACCTGGGTCCAGGAACAGTAAGGCGCAGATTATAAAACACAGGGTCGGCCCAGAGATCTACACGCAGCACGACTACAAGTGGAATCATGCCTGGGTGTTAGGGGAGGTTAGGCCTCTCTCCCATCCAGTAAAATACCGTCATAAGCCGGGGGCAGTAATCTGGGTGGAATTAGATGCCACGGCCAGGGAGGCCCTTCAGAAAGCGTTTATAGGAGCTGGTCCCAGCCGGAGCAAAGCGGTTTCTGACTCAATTTCAGCAAGGGTTCAAGTAAGCACTGAGAAGCAGGTACCCTATGCGAGGGATGGCAGTTCGTTTTGCAGAGATAGCTGCAACAGAAACGGATATTTTACCGTGGGCGAAAAAGGATCAGAGCAACGCTTTGCCGATTATTTTGCTGCACTTGAGTATCTAGAGCGGATGCCAACCGCAAAATGGCGGAGGCCGAACCCTAAAGGTAACTGGGGGATCGTAAGTGCCATAGGCTGGAAAGATTCTGTAGGCCTTGACCAGCAATGATGGCGGGAAAAAACAGAGTAGAATAAAACAGTTAGAACATGCAACAGACACTAATTCTGTTGGCCGCTATGATGGGTAGTTTGTAACTGACTAATAAGTTCATGGATGGCGAAATACGTGCATAAGACCCTGATAAGCTGGATTGGAGGCAATGACTTAAAGGCTGCGGCTTCTGACCAAAAAGTCCCATCGGGGCCTATCCGTTCGACGCTTAAAAATATCGATGTCGACGCGGTTCAATTGCTCTTTTCCTATCCCCGCTCAGAGGTGGAGCCTGTAGTGGCATAGGTCGTCGCCGGTTATGGCCGCATTCACGCATTTGGGTTTCGGCAGTCGGTTCGCGAATCAGGAGTTTGGCGTGTACTACGCCGGAGATTCCCTTGAAGCGGCGGTCGCAGAAACGGTCTTCCACAAGGAGAGAGAGCTGGCGGCGGCCGGCGAAGCCTCGATAGAGCTGACCATGCGAGCCTACACCGGTAAGGTCGCCCTGGCCTTGCACGATATCCGTGGCCCCGAGTTCAGGAGGTATCACGTCCCTGATCCTGATAGTTACGGCGAGAGCCAGGCGTTCGCCGCACAGTGGCGATCTAAGGGGGCCAATGGATTTCTATATCGGAGCGTCCGACATCCTGGCGGCGAGTGCATTGCGGCATTCAAGCCAAAGGCGGTCACCATCCCGGTTCAGGGCCCCCACCTGAAATACTTTTGGGACGGCGACAAACAACGAATTACCCACTGGGCCGAGATTGGCGAAGCTCACCAGCTGTAATGGAAGGAAGCAAACCTGTGTATACCGACATTGACGCACCAGAGAGCACCGATACCGTGAGTGAGCCTACCGCCAGCTATGGACTGGAAGGCATCATTCTTCACAATTCGTTTGATCAGGTTAAGGGCCGGACTATCCGTATCGACTGTCGGGAGCGAACGCACATAGGCGGCGCCAACGGCGCCGGCAAGACCTCCACACTGTCGTTGATCCCCGCATTCTTTGGCGAGGAACCGGAGCGTATTGTTTCCCGAAATTCCGGCCGCCTGTCCTTTGTAGATTACTACCTGCCCAACCAACAATCCCTGCTGATCTTTGAGTATCGCCGTTACAGCGGCTTGTGCTGCTCCGTCATGTATCGTCACCATTCCGGCAAACTCTGCTACCGATTTGTCGAAGGGGGAGCCAAGGACACCTTCTTTGCTCCGGGCACTCATGAACTTTTGATGGCTGGCGGAACGAACCAGGAAGTGTTTGACCACCTGCGGGGCAATGGGGCTTCCATGTCTCCAATGATCGACACCATCACCGACTACCGGGCGATCATCCAGAACAACCCTAAGCTGCTCCGACGACAGCCTGCGGAGGCGCGGCGATTGCGAGGGCTTGCAGCGGACTACAGTCTCGGTGGCCGGGACACCCAGATGAGCCACATTGACCGGCTGACCCATGTTGTCCTCAACCGAAGCCGACTGCTGTCCAGCTTCAAGACTATGATCTGCGAAACCCAGTTCGAGAACATCCACTTGCAGACGCGTCCGAAGCCGATTGATGAGATGGGACTGGTGCAAGACATCAAGAGCCTCAAAGCCTTTGAGAAGGAAGAGGCCAGCATCCGAGATTGCCTGAAACAGAATGCAGAGCGCCTGGGCATTCTTGAGCGTGCCCGGGTCACCGCGGGTGATCTGGTGGCCACGATCGAGGAATCCCGAGAGAAAAAGACTGAGTGGCTGGGGGCAGCCCAGAAAATCCGTCAGTCTGCACAGGAAATGGACGATGCGTTTTCCGAGGCCGCGAGCGCCCGGACTCAGGAAATTCAGGAAAAGTCACATAAGCTGACCGTCCTGAAAAAGGACCTGGATGGCATTTACGAAAACCGGGACGACTACGAAGACAAGGGCCTGCCGAAGCTGTCCCAGGATCTCGACAACCTGCCTGAGTACGAGCGCAGCCACAGGGATGCCCAAGGTGACCTGAACCGGGTAACCAGCAAAGTCCAGGCACTCCAGAACGAGCACGACCGGGACGTGGGGGTGATCAAGAACAGGTTTCAGGAAGAACAGGAAAAGCGCAACAACCGGGTTCGGGATGAAAAAGCAGCCCTGGCGAGCGCAAAACACGATTTCGATAAAGACCTAAGCGCCATCAACGCTCAGCAGGTCAAGCAGGAGGGTGCGCTCAAGGAAGCCCGGGCGAACGAGAGAGCGAAGCTGACCAACCGTCTTGTCCGGGAGGAAACGCTCAGGGATAGCACCGGCCAGACCCCAGAGGAAAGCCAGCGCATCACGGGCGCGGAGGCTGCGGTGCGGAAGGCCGAAGCCGAGGCCCGAAAGGCTGAGGACGACCTCGGCCAGGAAAACGCCAAGTGCGAGCAGGCCAGGCAGGATCGAAACACGGCGCAGGAAATCCTGCAAAAGGCCGAAGATAGCCTCAATGATCTACGGGCGGCCGCCAGCGACCTCAAGCGGCAGATCACCCCCGACACTGGTTCCTGGCTCTCACAACTTCGACAGCACGACCCCGAGTGGGGCGAACGCCTTGCCAAGATCATAAATCCGAAGCTTCTTGAGCGCACCGACCTTCAGCCGGAGAGGCATGGCGGATATCGCCCGGATTTGGTTATGGGGTGGTCGCTTGCGTTGGACAACCTGCCGGTGCCGGATTTCGCGGCCAACGAGGACGAACTTCAGGCCCGGCTCAAGGCGCTTGATGAACAGATCGCTTCCGCTGTGGCGCACCGGAGCCAGGCTGAAAAATCGGCCCAGGACCGGAACGCCACCTACACGGATCGGCAAAGAGCCGTCGCGCACAGGATCACGGAGAAAAAACTGACCGATGATCTGCTGGAGCGGGCCCGCAACCACCAAGACACAGCCCGCCGCGAAATTGAGTTGGCGATTGCCGATCGCAAACAAGCGCATGAGCGTCAAGTCCGCCAGCTTAACGAACAGATTGGCCAGTTTGATGAGCAGACCCGGGAAATGCTCAAGGCGCTCGCTGATGATTTTTCTCAGCGGACGGTGTACCGAAAAGCCGAATGGGCTGAAACCTCAGCCGAGATTGAGGAATCGATACAAAACGCCATCAAGCTGGCGGAAAATGCACAAACTGAACATGAGCACCGCCTTGAGACAATGAAGGTCGCCTATGATCAGCGGTTGCAGGAGAACGACATTGACCCGTCCATCGTTCGGGAGCTCCGGAACAAGGTCGATGAGTTGCAACGAACCATTGAGGGCATACGGGACCATGAATCGGTCATCCGGGAATACAAGGCTTGGCTCAAGAAAGACTGGGCCCGGGTGAAGGAACTCACCGACGACGTGACCGCCCTGGGAAGCGAGGTGGAGAGCCTTGGGAAAGCTCACGAAAAACTTCAGAAGGACCATCGTGAAGCCATCAAGGTGAAAACGAACGAGGCCAAGCAGCTTGAAGACAAGGCAAAAACACTCAATCAGCAAATCGATCAGGCCGACCATACGATACGGAAGTTCAGGGCCGGTTGCGAGCAGCCCGCTGCCAATGGTTTTCCAAAAGACTTGATCACATTAACCTCGGATTTGCAGGATGACTGCCGGCGTCTGGACAGGCTGCGCGGGGATGTTCTGAAAGCGTTTACCCGTGCTCAGGGCGTCCTGAATAATTACAGCGGCACCCAGATCTATCAATCCTGGCAGAAACACCTGCAATACCGTCGCGGCACCCTGAGCGATCCAGCCATGGAGTATGATGACGCGTTCAAGCTCGAACAACTGCAGGATCTCCGTTTACTGCTGGACACCGATGTTCCTCACCTCCGCTCCGCCGTTATCGAACAGTTCGCCGCGCACGCCGGCAGCCTCAAGGACTATTTCGACGGCCTTGAATCCATGGCCCGGGAAGTCAAGCGTGTTTCCAACCAGCTACGCCGGAAAATCAACACGGACCAGCAGATCGAATCGATCAGCGATATCCGGGTAGAGCTCCAGGCCCGTATTGAAGATGACGACAGCTGGCGGCCGCTGAAAGCGTTTGTCAGCCAGTGGGGTGACTGGCACCCCCTGAATCCCCGAAAGATGCCCGCGGATTCCATCGTTACCGCCTTCCAACGGGTGACGGACACCCTGAAGTCCGCCAGCGTTGGTCAGAACATCGAATCCATGATTGATATGAAGCTGGTCATGAAGGAGAACGACCGGGAAGTGCCCATTCGTAACGATAACGACTTCCTGAACGCCAGCTCCGAAGGTCTCACCTATCTTGCGATTATGGCCGTTTTCATGGGGATGACCCGGTACCTCTGCCCGGACTTGAACACACGGATTACCTGGCCGGTGGACGAGATTGGAAAACTGGACCCCACAAACATCAGCAGACTGGCGTCCATGCTTGAGAGAAATAACCTGACAATGATCTCGGCCTGCCCGGAACTGAACCGCCCGTTGGAGCAGTTCTTCGAGAACAAGATCAGCATCAAGGCTGGCCAGATCCACTCCTTTGAAAAGCCGGAAGCCACGAACGATTACCGGGCACTATTGGCTGGCGTCATCAAACACAAGACCGTGACCCGCGGGGAGGAAGCATCGAATGTCGGCTAACCCATTATTCGAGAGAACCGTAAGCACCCTGCTGGCGGGCGAGGTCATCTGCGAGGTGAGCAACGACGACCTCAACAACTACCTGTTGTTGCCCGAGAATCAGCAGCAGGTCGCCTCATTTCTGGGCCAACTGAACCGCACATTGAGGCGCACCGGTACCGGTGAGGCCTGGGTGTGCGCTTATGAAGACCTGGCTACGTCTGAGGCAAAGGAAGCGGTTCGCCAACAGTTCAGTCTGGTGGCGAACCACTTGGAGCCGCTGGTTCACTTTCTGCGTCTGATCATGGCAGTTGAGGGCTCACAGCGCCCCATTCTGCCGGGCAGCCTGGTTCAGGAAAGCGTCATTCTGGACCGGCTTTCTAGCGTCCCTTCACTCGAAGCAAAGCTGCGGTCACTGGTGGAAACCCAGTTCTTCAGGACGAAGAAAACCGACAGTGCCGGGCAAATCCGAACCGTCATGACCAACCTTGAAAAGGCCGGCTACCTGAAAAGCCATGGCACCACGGGCAGCGTTTACCGGGCCACCGGCAAGTGGAGCTGGCTGTACGACGTTATGACATTCATCGAGACTCACGAAGGCATCCAGACAAGTGATCCCGAGGATGAACCGCAGATGAGGCTTGCCTGATGGCCAGAACACACGATGCCCAATCAGCACTCAAAGCTCTGGCAAACCATGCCGAGCTGATTCTGGACGCCCACCTGAACCGGGGCAACCGGATTCCAGATACCGATGAAAACCTCTCGGCTCTTGAAACCTTGGAGCACCACCGTCTGATCTGGCGGTTCCGCGGCGAGGAAGATCAGGACCCCAACCTGAAAAAGGAGTTGATCCACCTGCTGGTTCATGTGAGCGGTGCCCAGCGACGGCGCTGGGCCAGTGAGCAAGTGTTCGACTTGTGGCAGAGCCTCGAAGGGCTATTCCGTGACTACCATGAAGCCAAGAAGCGGGCGGCCTTTGTCGATATCGAACGACTTGAGGCGGCCATTCGTGAGTGCCTGGCCGAGATCATCGACGACATACGCTCAGCTACCGAGGGGTTCGTGTCCTACCTAAACAGCGGCTTCGGCTACGTCACCGACCTGAGACTCAGGATTATCGAGAACGAAAAGGCCATCGAGCGAGCGGGAAAGTTGAACAGCCTCTTTGACAGCTTCAATATCCGGGAGCTGGCGGAGCAGGCCGGGAACGATCCCTTTTTGAAGCGGCTGCTATTGAAGCATTTACCGGCCGCTCTTGAGGAAGGTCGCCAGAACCTTGCCTACGCACTGAACCAGTTGCGGGTGATGCTGGTACAGATGCGGGAGGATCAGCGGCTAAGCAAGCTCATAGGCGCCTTTGAGGATCACTTTCTTAACAGCCCCGGCTACATACCCTCGATTGCCGACCTTGACCTTGAGGCCTGTCCGCCAGCGCTGAACAACCCTAAGCCATTCCCGTTGGTCGCCTACGGTGACATTTACGATCCTGCCAGTGACCAGGAGCTGATTGAGCTGGCGCAGTCAGCCCGTAGCCAGCCCCGACAAGAGGCGGCACCAAAGGAACCCGAACGCCTAACCTCAATCGAGAATGACCTGGATGGTCACGCCGAAACCGCCGAACAAGATCCGCTGGACGAACTGGTTCAGCAACTACTGGACATGGTGGTGTCCGGCAACATCGGGGCCGGTGAGATCAGTGCTCATGACACCCTGCTGGCGAGTTCACTTGACGCAACCCCGGCAACCTTTCTTCGCGCAGTTGAGGCACAAGTGGATGCTCTGCCCCCGGAGGACCGCCGGCGTGTTGAGCTCGCCTACGACGCGATGCCCGACTCTCTCTATCCGGACAACCTGTATATCCAGGACATCACCCTGAGGCAGCCCAATGTCGAAAGAGTTTAACGCCATCAGACTCGTCGTGACGGGCGACAAGAAGGAAACCCAGGTCAACCCGTTATGGCTGAACATCCACAATGAAACCGGGTGCGGCACCATTGCCGGCAGAAAGATCCGATTCACCGACGACGATCATGATGCGTTGCGGCGATACGCCAAAAGCAAGACCGGCATGGACCCTTTGTATGAGTCCCTTTCGGGCACCCGGCTTGATCTTGCCGGAAAGACTGACGATGAGAAGCTGGCGCAAGGCTCGGTGTTCGGACACCTGGTCGTCATGGCCACCCTGGGGAACGCCACCCTCCCGATAGACGATCAGGAAGTGGTTGTTCAGTCTGGAACCGTTCTGTGCGCTCCAGCGAGCAAGATCGGAATGGACAGGCTGACCCAGCGGCAGATTATCGTAGTGGAGAACGGGAGCCTTATTCAGGAGTGTCACAGGCTCAAAGTACCCTCGGACTGGGCCAATGCCGTCATCGTTTACCGGGGGCACAGCGAGAACGCAAGGGACGTTGCGCAGATCATCCGCAGTCAACCATCGGAAAGGCTCGGACTTTTCTACGACTTCGATCCTCAAGGGCTCGACATGGCACTGCAGCATCGTCGTGGCCAGATATTGATACCGGCGTCCCTTCCGCCAGCAACCCCAAGCAAACGCAACGCCTTCCGAGCCCAACGAACTGCGATGAAGCGGTTACAGAATCTGTGTGCGAACTCTCCCTGGGTCAAGACAGTCAGCGTTATGGATGAACAGGAGTTGGCAGTCACGCAGGAACACATGCTCGTTCATGGCGTGCCGCTGATTGCACAACCGGTCTAGGTCAGCTCAATAACGCGCACCAGGCCTACCTTGGGATAGGGAATGTTTTTTGGCTGAACCCGAAAACGGGCCCGGGAGCCAGTCGGCGACCAGGCCATGAGGGAAGGGCAGGCGCCCGCCCCGAATCAAGGCAAGGGCCAACGGCCCGCCAGTGGCACCGCCGCCACGCGCGAAGCCGCGCACTAAATGAATTAGTTGGTTCTGGTTAGTATGATACAGCCACCGCGCATGCTATGACGCTTGGCCACAGAGCGTCTGCAACGGGCCAATACCCCCGGATTGGACGCGACGATGTATACAGGCACGTATCCGATCGCCCATTTCCGGTTGCGCCACGAACGCAGAGAACGCGGCACTCAATGGACACTCGGAGCCTGTTGTGCCAGGAGAAGGATAAAGGGCAGCGGGCCCATACACGTCGATACCCGGATTTTGGTCGCACGGCTCTGCACGCAGGTTCCCGGTTTCATTATCCAGGGTTGCCGACCAGTACAGCCGGACGCTCACCACCTCAGAAACTGAGACGACAAGGTAGCCACTGGCCGTAAGATGTATAAACGGTTGCGCTCGCTGTTCAGGGGTAACACCCTCCGCACGGATGTCGAGCCAGAACTGATCGCACACGAGCTGGGTGTCATCGCTCTGCATGCGGTTGATCAGGTCGGTAATGGTCAGCAGTATCATAAATTGGGGCTCCATGTTGATGAGGCGATATCGATGCCATTATGAAACATGGATTTCTGGGCGACTCACCAAACGGCGGCCTAAAAACGGGACTTTATTGCAGGACTGAACCTGCATCAATCAGGGGATGGCCCGAAAATCTCTGGCTCATCGGCCCAAATGGGATCACAACGACCAGCATCCACATGGCCCAGTTCTCGCTGCAGGTATCGGCAAAAAGGGGCGACCATATCCTGTTGCCAAAGCACCTCACTCATATCCAGGCCTGAGTTTACCGCATCCAGCAGGGTGCATATCTGTACCGGGGCACCCTGACACTCCGCACTCATGGCCTCCAATAATTCAGACTCAGACTGGACGCCGGCGCAATCGACATAAACAACCTCGCCCCCATAGACGAGGCGCACAGCCAGGTGATCGGGAATCCCGGCACTCAGTCGCCCAACGACACAGATTTCCGATCCCGAAATCAGGCGGTGCAGGCTTTCCGCCAGCAAACCACAACCACCGGATGCCCAGGTACCCACAGGGAGGAAGTCGTAAGCCTCATCGGCATCCAGGGCGGCCTGTAAGTCTGCATTGAAGGGGTGATCCATAACCACTACTCCTGATGGAAACGGTCAGCCATCTGCTCAAACAGGGCGCCACCATTCTCAAAGTACCGGTGAACCTCCATCTCGGGCAGCCAATCCATCTCCAGAACCGCGAGACAGTCCACAATCAAAGCCCGATCAAGTCTCCGGAGTTCCGTCATATCAAACGGAAAGCGGCGACCGTTGTAGAGGCCCAACAAAAACCGGGCAACCACACTGGATTGGCCAGTATCGCTCATGGCCACCGGCAGCAGGCGAAACAAGGCAACTTTTCCCCGCTGGCGAATCACTGGCAATTCGGTTTCAGCAAACATTTTCAGAGCGGCCACCCTGGCGGCCATCCGGTCCTGCATGGCTTTGCGATCACTCTCATTGACATGGTGCAGCAATCCGTTGAGTTGGTGAATACAGTTGTTGTGGTATTCGATAGCCTTAGCGACCAATTCCGAAACATGCGTCTCGGCGTAGTCCACCTGTTCTTGCAGCTCGCACAGACTCACATTGGAGAAGGCACGAAAAGAAAATGGGGCAGTCGCATTATGCCGAGCAACCCCATCAATATTGAGGCCTTCTATCGGTATTGGCGGCTCAAAGCACCAAACGATTTCCCAAAACCGTGGGTGGGATAGCCGTTGCTCAATACCCAGACGACCAAAACGAACCGACACACCCGAGATAGCCGCAAGAGCCTCCTCCCGGGTGTGTTCGATAAACACTTCCTCGGCACGACAAACGTCAACGGCATCAGCCGAGATCCGCCAGCCTTGGCCACCGCGAGGGCCGGGAGCTGACTCAATCCAAGATTTGCGATTCAGAGCCAGCCATTCCAAAAAGTCGTCCCGAGGCCAACCATCCTGGCCGCCAGCATGGTAATAAGCACCCCGGAACCAGCGCCACAAGTCAGCCGGGGTAAACCGGGCATCCCCGAAAATGCCCCAATAGCGCCGGAGGTCTTCGTTCGGGTTCTTTGGCATGGTCTTCCGACCTCCCATCAAGGCGCCGTTTTCTGCAACTCAGACCGCAGGGTTTCCAGATCACCCAGGTCTACCTCTGGCCCCAGGCCACCGTCATCGTTCACCACATGCAGCTTCCCGCTGTCCCGGGTCAGGAACAACACCTTTCCGTAATGCTGGGGAATGTGCTTCGCTTTGCGCCGGGCATCCTTCACGTCATGCTTGGTTTCGATCAGTCGGGCCATGGGCGTCTGGCCGTCCACATGCTCCACGCACACCACGAAGTCTGGGAAGAAGTAATTTCGATGCTCCCCGCGAACCAGTTGAACGGAATAGGACTTCCGATCCGGGTTGCGGAACCACCAGGCGACAAAGCTGGCCTGATCCAACGCATCGGCAAACGCTCGTTCGTCGCTGTTCAGCGAGAAGGTTGAATCAAACCGGCCGGTCATAAACCGCTCATTGCCAACCTGCCACTGGGTATCCCGCAAAAGCTCCCGGTCTTCGATCACCAACGTTTGCTCAACGGTCGCCAGATCGTCGGTTGAGGGCGGAAGCACCCGATACAGGTTCTTATGACTGGGCTCCAACGCAATGCTCGATGGGAACAACATGGCGGCGGGTAATGGCCCGGCCGGCTCGGTCACGGCTTCCTTGGCAATCTCGGCATACAAGGCTTCCTCAAGGTCACCCGTAAGCTGGCGGACAAGCCAGTACGCCGCGGTGCGACTCATTCGAGTCAGCTCATCCGGGGCAACAGATTCACCGGCATCCATGATCTGCTCATTCAGCGTACCCTCAACGCGCTTGGCGAGGGTTTGCACGATGACCTTATGATCGGCCGGCTCAATCTGGGGAAGCCGATCAAGAGCGGCACGGGCCTCCCTGGCTACTACGTTCCGGTCAACCACGATAAAGGCATCCTGAACGCTTTTGACAACCCCGGTGGTGAGCTCGGTATGCCGCTCCTTCTCCCGTAGCCTGTTTCGCGCCGCCAGCGCGGCTTCCCGTTTCTGGCGGTCGGTAATGACCACGCGGGTAGCCACGCGCTCGGCAATATCGCCCATATTGAGGCCGGTGGGGCGAACTTCCCGTTCCAGGGCAACCGGCACCTCTCGAGCATCGCGGTTAACCGGATACACCCGAATGCCACGCTCGGCCATGATCGCTTGCCATTCCTCCATGCTGGCGGCGGTCTGCGGGTCAGGCTTTTTGGGTTCCTCATCAGCGGAGCCCTCGTCCACCTCATCAAGATCATCAAAGAGACTGCCAGTTTCTCCGGTTGTGGACTCATCATTAACAGGATGAGGTATCGGGGGCAGGGGCGCGCCAGGGCCACCCACGATCCCGCCAGCACCTCCGGTAACGCCGGTCGAACCGGTGGCCGCCGTAGCCCGTTCATCCGTTTCTGGCCGCTCGGTACCGGGAAAGGGGGTTCTGGGATCAAGCTCGGGTGTCGTCACGGGCCGGTTGGTAAACACCGGAGCGCCCGATTGGGTTTTTCGCCGGTACAACTTTTCGGACTCACCCTCCAACGCACTGCGAACCTGCCCGGTGATCTCCACGGCGCTCTGATACCCTTTCTGGGCATCGGCATTGGCGAGGTACACATAAGCTGTGTTCAGGTCAGCCGGTATGGCGTCGGCCTGCGTATACTGGTTGCGGATTTGCCGAGGAACCCGCATAACCCGCCCGATAAACTGCATCGCAAAGTCGGTATCTGTGACCGATTTCAGAGAGGCCAGCACAAAGGCCCGGGGCGCATTAAAGCCGGTGCCGGCGGATTGCTTGAAAATCAGCACCTTTTTGGACGAATCATTGGCAATGGCGTCCATCAGTTCCGGGTTTGGCTCATCGGAGGAATGCTTGCCGATGGCGGGCATGGGAATCCCGAAGTCTACCAACGCCCGCTCGGCATCCTCAATCGTGTCTTTGCCGTTGTCCACCTGAACCAGTAGCAGCGGAGTGAGTTCAATCCCAAGCTCCTGAAGCTGGTGCGCAAGGAACTGGTTACGCAACCAGGCTTGCCGCAAAACGGTTCGGTTGAGGTCGGCCACCGCTGCCGTGGTGTCCTTGAGCTGATACACCACGGCCTCAATGTACTTCTTGTTCAGGCGTGCCTGCACCACATCATCCCGGGCGACATTGAACCCTTCAAATGAGCTGAGACCAGCACTGGCAAGAAAGCTGTTAATCCGAGCACTTTTTGGGGTGGCCGTTGCCAGCGCCAGACAGGACGGATTCAGCCAGCGGACGAACGCGCCGAACTCGGTGGCCTCATCCAGTGCAATGTGAGCTTCATCCACGACAACCCCTATCTCAAGGTTGTTCGCCTCAACCAAGGCTTTGAATTCAGCGGGTGTTCGCAACTGCTCCCCTCCACCGGCATCATAGTCGGCCACCCGCCACGCTCGCCGGGAAACCCCCTGCACGGTGGAGATCAACACCTGACCGGCTTGCGGCTCCTGGTTGATACCCTGAGTAAACTGAACTGGCGACAGATCGGTGGCGTTGGTCACCAGATCATCCAGGGTTTGGTTAACCAGATTGGTAAAGGGGACAAACCAGAACCAGACCACCTTCTTCCGGGCATTGACGTTGGACAGCGTTTTGGCCAGCACAAAGGTTTTGCCGGAACCGGTGGGCGCCCGCAGAAGGCACGGAGGGCTGTTCTCACGAGTCAGGCGCTCGGTAAGGTTTGTGATCAGCGTTGTCTGGAACGATTCAGGGATCGCGACACTGTGTTGAGGGGTCGATACATTCAGGGTAAGCGAGGTCACTGGGACACCTCCCGCTCCGTCTCAACGTCAGCGGCAGACGACGCCCGAGGGGCCGAGGCCTGATTACCACCCTGGGCGTACCGAAGGGCGCTCTCAATGGAATAACAGGTCACCGACTTGTCGCCGGTCAGAGCCTCCTGCAGGGAGTCCGGACGGTCTGTGTAGACGATCAACTGGCTCACCGGCAAGGCTTCAAGGGTGGCAACAGTTTCATCGGACAGCCTCGGACACAAGACAATCGCGCTGCTGGCGGTTTGAGCGACAACCCACACGGGCTGATCAACTGGGGGCCCGGAGAGGTAACCCGTTTCGCGGAGACTGAGCAAGCCGAAAGCGTGGCGGGGCTCGGCTTCAAACATCAGGTCAGCCTCTTCGACTTTATCCAGCGTGACGTAGGTGAAGTCACCGCCGAGGCCCGGAGTGTCGCCGTAGCCGGCCATGACTCGGCGCACACGCTCGGCACAGATATCCCTGCACAGGTTCTTATCCGGCTCTTTCGCGGTGGCCTCGGTACTGCTGCACATGATGAAGCGACGATTGCCGCCGTCTTTGGCGTTGAGCTCAAGGACTGCCTGAGCCGTGGTGCCACTGCCGGCAAAGAAATCCAAAACAATGTCGCCGGGGCGGGTGGCCTGATCCAAAAGCTGGCGAATCAGCGTGGCGGGCTTAGCGTAGTTGAAAACGCGACTGCCAAAAATGTTGGCCACACCTGTGGCGCCCTCATGGTTTGTGGTGGAAACAAAACTGCCAGGCGCGTCATATTGACCGTCTTCAAACTTAGGAACAATCCAGCTGGACACAGGCTGATATTGATTCTTTAGGTCAGCCTTGTACCGCTTGAACTGAGGGCGGCCAAACCCCACGGGAACTCCAACCCACCACTCCAAATTCGGGAGATCCGCACTCAATAAAGGCTTGCGCCCGCTTTTGGGGACATCACCTGACCTGATCGCTTCAAGCAGGTCATCCATTGTCTCCCAGACGCGCACCTCCTGGGTCGAATCCGGGAACACGATTTGACCAAGGCGGATAAACTCTTCCATAGACTTGGCTTGCAATCGCTGACCAGCCTTTAGATTAGCCTCCGATGCATAAACCCACACCCGATCCGGGTTCGGCGGGTAGACGATCCCCGTTTTCGGGTCACGAAGGGGATAATAAAGGTTGGGGCGCTCGTTATATGAAAAACCGAGAGTTATGTTATCGGTCCGCCAATCCCCGCGGGGATCATTATCCGGATTGGAGTACATCTCAAATGATTTTTCGTAGCCCCTGAACTGAAACCCCGGATTTCCATAAATCAGTATGTGCTCGTGGTCCGAGCTCATGAAACAGCCCTGGTCAGCATTAGATCCCTGCCGAGTTCGCCAAACCATCGAACCAAGCCGCATCCCGGGCATCACCTCATCCATCAGTAATTCGAGCTTGGAGCGGTTTTCATCGTTGATGGACACCATGATCACCCCATCTGGGGTCAACAAATCCCGAGCGATGGAGAGTCGTTGATACATGAACTCCAACCACTTGCTATGCTTCCAGCGGTCATCCTTTTTTAGATAGTGGTCGTTGTAAACCCAGTCTTTTGATCCGGTGTTGTACGGTGGGTCGATGTAGATAACCCGAATGCGCCCACGATGAGTTGATCGCAACAAACGAAGGGAATCAAAGTTATCCCCCTCGATGATCAGATTGTTGCTGGCGGACTGTACCGGCCAATGGGATGCCTCGGGATCAACCTTTGGGAACACCAAGTCCGAGTTCAGAGCCTTATCGCGCTCGATCAGGTCCGCTTCCCAGGTCAGCCCGAGCCTCTTCTGGGTCAATTCCTGCACCAGATACCGCTTGAGCTCCTGCGGGGAAAGCTCGTCAAGGCGGGCCAGAATGGCTTTTTTGTTGAGTGACATAGGAAATCCTTTGTGACAAACGGAGTAGGGAGTCAATTGCGATTCAGTGGTTCCTGCTCGAAGACCAGGGTAGGCTACCCAGCGCTATAGCGCGTCGTGCGTCAGCACGACTGGTTTTCCCTGACTCCCTTCTCCTTTAAGTTAGTGAATTGAACGTGATAGCCATAGCCATCGGCTCTCTGTGTTAATGTGCAATATTTGTGAGAGATGCCCTGAATAGCACCGTCTAATGTCTGAATATTGAAGCTTCCGGTTTTGCGAACCGCGACACGCCCAAGCCAAGTGCCCATTTTTTTGCCTTTCGGAACGATGGCTTTTACCATATCGCCGGTCTGAAAACCTTGCACCTGCTTCTGGCGCATCAGGTAGCCGCGTGGGAAGCCGTATTTCGTCAGGCGGGTGCGCTGATAGCTACCACGCCCATTCGCCTTGACACTCAACGTTGGAATCTCCCAACCGGATATTTCTTCCACCTCACCAACGCAGGCGGCGTCCAGAGCATGTGCTTTCGGTATACTGAGCCTACTCCGGTTGAATTTCGTGCGACCGCCTGTAGCAACTTCGACCGGTAATCCAGTGCCATTAAGCGCTTGGTAGAGCACCCATCGTGTGGAATTAACCGCTGAGGCGTCTCTCAAAGGTGTTTTAGCCTGTTTCAGCACATGGTCTAATCGAGACTGGTGATTCTTCAGCCGCTTCGATGTAGCAAAGAAATTCGCCAGCGATTGCTTACCTTTTTCCTTGTTACAGGGATCGCAAGCCAAAGTCAGGTTGCTGACCCGGTTGGAACCGCCGTTGGCTCTCGGATCAATATGCTCAATTTGAAGCGGTGTGTCTTTCTCTCCGCAGTAGGCGCATTCGCGACCCCACTTTTCCAAGAGGTATTCGCGCACTTCGTAGCCTAGTAAGGTGCCCTGCTGATACTCCACACCACTGATCTCCGGATTCTCCATTTTCTGAGTGTCGAAACGCACCAGCTCCTGGCTAATGGCCACGACCGGAACCAAAGATTGGAGTCGGTTCACCAGGCTCTTGGTGGTGTCCACCCGATGCTGAAGGCTTGGTGCCAGCCAGCCTTTCGGCTTGGTTCGATTCAGGAATCGGGGTGCCCGATACCGGAGTTGATTACGGCGGCGACGGCGAAACGCCCGACGCTGCTCCAAACTTTTACTGATCTGACGACCACGATGCTGAAGCTCGATTAACGCTAGTACATGCTGCTTCTTGCCTTTTTCTCTCACGACCGCAATGCCAGTAGTCTTGCTACCTGGATCAATCTTCACCCGAACCGGCTGAACATCACCACCGAGTCGGTCTTTCAGTCGGATTGTAAAGGGATACACACGCACCACCACCGCTCGCCCACGGGCGAGCAGAAGCCGTGCTCGTTTTTCCGAACAAGGCATCAGTGGATTCTTGCGTTTATCCAATACGAAAACCGACATTTCCTTCCTTTTAATCAATGCCCTTATGGGCCTTGTGACGGAGGCCGAAGCCTCTCTCCCCTCGGGAATGTCCATCACCGGCTCCCGCTTGCGCGGCGACTAAAACCTTCGGCGTTTTACCTTTCGCCAGCATGATCCTAGCCTTCCAGAGCCCGGAACTGAGGAAGCATTCCGGGGTGGGTCTTAACGACCTGTGATGAACGTAGCGGGCTGGTTACCGCTTTCCCTGGTCAACCTGGCTTGCAGGGTTTTCTCTACAAGCCCCGTCCTTTAGGGCGGGGTAGTTGACAGAACCGACGCATATTACGCAGATTCGTGACATCAAAACCTTTTCCAAACTCTTTGGTTAATTCTTGGGACAGGCGCTGAAGCTGCTGCTTTCCGTAGGCGGCTCGGGCCTCCCCCTGCTGTTCGTCCTCGATAATGAGCCGGCCAATATGCCAATAGGCCTGAACCATAGAGCTGTTGACCGCTCGCACGACTTGCTACCTGGCCGTTTCAATCAGCCCCCGAATCTCTGTTAACAAACGAGGGGGCGGCATGGTCATCGAAAATTCTTTGTTTGGTTCACGATCCATCTTCCGGTTCCTAACAGATTTCATGTAGTGGCATAGTGAATCGGGCCTCCTGATGTTGAGTGTATGATCACTCACATAATGAATCAGGTGAAGACGAAGACGAAAAAAAGAGGTCCTTCAGTCCGGAAGTCCATTTGGAGGCTGCCCAGCTGGTGGTCGAGCAGGGATACACGGTGAAAGCTGCCTGCGATGCCATGGGTGTCGGTAAAACTACCATGGAGTACTGTGTTCGAATACTTCGCTCCGAACACGCATGGCTTCCATTTTAGAGATAGTCTCGAGGTGTTCTGCATTCTGCGAGATATACTGACGGCATAAAACACTTCGTCCCACAGCCAAATTCATGGGGTCCAGCTGTGGCGCTCAGCTTTTCCATCCATTAACACCCGAGGGTGATCGGCGAAGCTCTTGTAGTGGTTAAAAATGAGAAATCGATGTAAGGACAGATCATGAGCAGAAAAGCTACGGGACCGGTATTTATTCTTCCAGACGAGCCGGTCGCTCGGTTTTCTCCAGCGATGGAATCGTGCTTCGAGATGCTCCACCGAGCAGTTTCACGAGGGGTCGAAATCCCCGCTACGGTGGACTCAATTGTGGGATTAGTGAAACAGCTAAAGAGTCTTTACTACATCATGCGGGATCACTTCGAAGCTGATGATGGCATTTCTCAGACTGTAGCTGAAGCGCTGCCGGAAATCGAGATTGGGCCGGTGACGACTATGCTGTCCTCGTGGGAGCAGAATCACGCCGTAGGGAGTCGCGAGTACGAGCAAAGAAATTATCAGACGACTCAAGTGCCACTGTATACGGATCCCGCAGACCGGTTTCATGGGTACGTGGACTGCTGGCGGCTATACCGTGTTTGGCTCTTTGAAGCGAATCGAGCACTCACAATATGTAGAACACGGATATCAGATGAGGCCCCAGATCAGCCACTAAGGCGCTATGATTGGCTGATATAGCAAAGGGGGGCATATTCTGTTTGCTGACCGAAAAAGGATCTTAAAAGGATATTTCCTCAGCTGATATTCGAAATAAATCTCAGTAACCTTAATCGACGATAATCAACGTTGGTACTGAGCGCCTGGCGCGGCCACCCCAAAATTTTGCTATTTGTACCTCCCGTACCCACTGTACTGCTCCAGCTTCCCAGCAGAAGCCCGTAAAAAGCACCAGATCTGTATTGCGGCCAGTGACATCTCTCGCAAGCTACAGGTAACAATCCTGAGCATTTTGCTCGAATAACTGCTTGTCAGGTGCAGACCGGTGTTGTAACTTTCTCATTGATGCCTCACCGAGTCGACCCTGGCATCAGGCTCATAGCCAGACTCAAACCTCCCGTATCCTCGCATCTGCGTTGTTCAACCCTGTAGTTCTGTTCTTCAGTGCATCTCTTGCTGCTGGATTTTCTCGCTATAAGCCAGAACTCCGGTCATGCCGTGCTTTTTTCTTTGAGAGGGCAGGGCTGACCGTGTAAACGGCGATCTCCGGAATCTTGTTGCTGCAGTTCTGCGAACTCGGCACCTGATAAGCATCCCCAACCTAGCCACGAAACGGATGCGATTGCTGCGGCAATCTGGCTTAACGCTAAACCGGAGAAAACCATGTTCACATCCAATCAAAAACTGTACATCAGCTCAAAAACCAACGCTGCCCGCTGGAGAGCTGTTTCAATGGCGGTAACCAGTTTTACTGTGTTACCCATCAGCCTGTCTCTTTGGGAAGTCATGATCAACGCTGACATCCTGAAGCTGGCGATCTATATGATCTTTGCGATCATCATTCTCGCCATACGGGTCATTGTTGCTGGTAAGGTCGCTTATCACACAACCGTTGTTGAACTCTTACGAACCCGTCTGGATCATCCCCCCAATTCCCCAAAGGAGTTGAAGGATGATCAAGAATCAACCAAACTGACAGGAGGTTCATAAGCTATGGAGGCTCAAGTGATAGTCTTTGTAGGTGTTTTAACAGCGCTCATCGTCGTCGGAATCGCAGTGGCTGCGAGAATTGATACTCTCAATCATCGCAAACTACTGGCCGAAGCCGATAAAGAGCACGGCCATACCGCACATCAGTCCTGAGTCTTCCGACTCTATTCTCCTCGCTTCTCGCGAACTCCCCCAGACAGTACGCGCAACTGACTCGAGCTGCTTAACCTCAGCCCGGTGTCTTTGCGTGTCTGTCTTTATCTCACCTGGTACGCCAATTCTCACGCCCTAGTGTTCCGAGGCCACTGCGGCCTGTGTCCCTGTCAACGGATACAGACTTGAGTGTGTCCTCAGTGAAGCTTTCCAGGAATCTTGCTGCTGACCGTTCATAGAACGGCGGCGCCTGATCAGCATCCTCAACTAAGCCATGAAATGGATGCGATTGCTGCGGCAATCTGGCTTCACACTCAAAAAAGGAACGCTTCATGAATCTTCATGAAATCGATGCCCACAAGCATCTCTCTACCCACGCCAACAAAATCGGGCACTTAATCAAACTGGCCATCGAGAAAAGCACCCATGGGCGCTATATCGTGGCCACCTCGCAAGCTGGTGAAGTGTTGGTTCTTCCTCACTTCAACGCTTCGACCAGAAATGACCTGACCTGGGTGTATGACACCGAGTTCGGCTATGTCTTTTCGACTAAACGGAGTGCGTGATGGAACTGTTGATCGGTTTGTTTGCGCTTTTCTGGTTCTGCTTCGGCAGCCTGGTTGTCTTCAATGCCATGAGATGGGGCACCGCTCTTAGCGATCGCCTACTCGTGGTTACGGGGCAAACCCTGAAATGGGCCCTTCAGCGCTGTGTTAAAGGGCTTGTCCTTCTGATTCGGTATGCACTTAGCCGCGTCAAGAAACCTGAACACATGGCTATCCGGCCAATTATTGCTACGCCTCTCGAACTTGAGCACATGCGTAGGCAGCAACTCATTCAGTCCAACAGCCGTGTGCCTGTTGAGATTGAATACACTCCACCCAAGAGGAAATGATTATGTATCAGAGAGTCCAGCTCATCGGCCGACTTGGCCAGAAAGATGTTCGCTCTACGCCAACCGGCACCCAGGTTGTCTCTTATTCTGTCGCTACATCCAAGTCCATCAAGGACAAGGAATCGCAACAATGGAAAGAAACAACCGAATGGCATCGCTGTGTTTCATTCGGTAAAGCCGCTGAACACATCGCGATGAATATCGAACCTGGGGATCTTCTGCTCATTGAAGGCGAATTGAAAACCCGTCAATGGCGAAGTCAGAACGGAGAAGATCGGTTTACTACGGAAATTATGGTGAACGACTTCCCGAAAAAGCTCCCGAAGTATTTCAAACGAGATGCTCAGGGCGCCCAGAACGGTCTTGCCGTACCTTCAGGTCAGACTTCACAGGAGAGCCCGCCCATCGACAATTACGATTGGGACGACATTCCGCTGTAGTGAAGTAGACCAATAAACCCGGATGGGGACTTTCCCCTGACCGGAGAGCCCCATCCTTTTCAAAGGAACAGACATGGGGTTTTCAAGGAAAGAGGTCCATTACTGGCTGGAGACAGCGAGTGATGAGCAGCTCAAACGGCACCTGGCAAATTCGCAAGAAATGCTTGTGCTACTCACCAACCGGGAGCAGATCAAATCGCTGAAGTGGCTTCGCGCCAGAATCATCGAAGAGATCAATGCCCGTGCCGAGGCTAAACAATCCTGAACGATTGTTTGCGCTTCATCTTTTCAATCAGAGCTTTCTGCTCTTCATCTGAACCAAACGCAATGGATCGCACGGCCTGCCACTCTGTGGTGTTCGGCTGACCTTCCAGCATTCGGTCAGTTTGCTCTCTGAGGTACTCCAGGAAGTAAGGCCCCGCGGCCTTTCTGCTCTGAAGGTACTCCTCATAGGACTTGATGGACTTTGGATCAATGCCCGCTTTTGCCAGCAAAGGCCCCTGTTCCTCAAGCCCAACCGATGTGAACCGAAAATTGCCTGCGTCATCGACGATGTAATGGTTGGTCTGCATCAACTCTCACCTCTTCAGGGATTATCCCCCTGAACACTCAACTCGCAAGGGATCATTTTATGACTCACACACCGCAAGTCGTGAAACCCGCTCAGTGGCATCAGGCCATTGAATCCTCAAAAGAGAAGTTTTCCGGCTCCGGCCTGGACTTCAAACAAGAGCAGATCTTTGCCACTCAGCAGTTAATGAACAATTCATACCTGCTCGATGTCGCAAAGAATAACCCGACTAGCCTCAGGCTCGCGATGTACAACGTCGCGGCTGTGGGCTTAACCCTCAACCCAAACCAGGGTCTGGCCTATCTCGTTCCACGCAGATTGCGCCGAAACGAAGACGCCAAGGTCATGCTCGATATCTCTTATCGCGGCCTGATCGCAATCGGCGTTGAAACTGGTGCTATCCGGTGGGCCAAGGCCGAACTCGTCTATGAGAATGACGACTTCACCTACAAAGGCCCCGCCGATAAACCCGATCACAAATGCGATCCGTTTTCGACGGATCGAGGCGCTATTCGCGGGGGTTACTGCCTTGCGGAGCTGCCTTCCGGTGGCGTTCTCGTTGAAGCTATGTCCAAGGCGGACATGGATAAAATTCGGGATGTCAGCGAAGCCTTCAAAAAAGGCTTTGGACCATGGGTTGATTGGGCTGAACAAATGATGCTCAAGAGCATTGTTAAACGAGCGAGCAAATGGTGGCCGATGTCGACGCCCCGTATGGCCCGGGCCCTTCAGATTCTCAATGAGGAAAATGGAGAAGGCCTGGCTGTGCTGGCAAACAATGTCGTCTCACCGGCTGCTCTTCCTGCACCACCGCCACGTGACGAGGTATCCATTGCTGTTCAAAACACCGTGAAACAACTGGTGGACCGGGCAGTGCAACAAAATGCCTTCGAAGCGTGCAAAGAAGTTATGGAAAGCCGAATCAAACAGCCAGCAGAGCTGGCCTGGGCGTTCGACGAGCTTGAAAAAGCCAGAACCGAGTGCAACTCGGACATCAGCGATCAAGCAGTCAATTCCTAACCACCTATAAACCACCCAAGGGGGTCATGAGCCTCCTTCGGAGTGTTCATCCCCCCTCTTAACCCTCAAGAGGACTTAACCGATGAACACTCAACGCAAACCCGTGATGTTTTACTTCGAACGACTGGAACAGATTCGTGACTTCGGCTCATTCAGGGTCAAAGCCGTTTTTGAGTCTCACAAGGAAGCTGAGCAATCCGACGGGAAACCAGCCTGGTATTCCGTCATTGGTCAATTCAGGCCTGACGTTCAGTTTCAGTATCCGGAGTTCCCAGTCGCTGATTTTCCGTGTGAAAACTACGCGAAGTTGTTCGCCGAAATGTGCGAGCAGTACATCAGAGACCAAGCGATCGCGATGACCGCTTAATCACTCAACCTTCCCAATGGGGTAATGCACCCCTTTGGGCGGCATTACCCCGATCAGGAGATCTCGTAATGCCGAAAATGACTGTAGTAGACCTGAACCAGCGTTCAGACGAATGGTTGAACTGGAGAAGTCTGGGGGTTACCGCCACCGACATTCCCGTGATTCTGGGACTCAGTCCTTACAAGACCGTTTGGCAGCTCTGGGCTGAGAAAACAGGTCGCATTAACCCACCAGATCTCTCTGGTAATCCCAACATCCAGCGGGGCATTGCTCTGGAGGACGAGGCACGCAAGGTCGCAGAAAACCGTTACGGTGAAATTCTGCTGCCGGTGTGTGGCGAATGTGCGCGATGGGATGTACTTCGTGCGTCATTCGATGGCATCGATTCACACAATCAGCCTTATGAGTTCAAAGCGCCCTCCAAAGCAGTCTGGAAGGATCTTGAAGCCAACGGCGTTGCGTCACCGACATTCAAGCTTTACGAAGCCCAGGTGCAGGCACAGTTAACTGTTGCTGGCACCCGTGTCGGACGGCTGATTTTCTACAGTGAAGACGGTTCGGATCAGGATTTCGAGATTAGACTGACGCCTGAACGCGAGAACCAGATTCTGGAAGCGGCCAAGCAGTTCTGGGAACAAGTCCAGACCAAAACCCCTCCTGAACTGGACCCTGATCGTGACTGGTATATACCGGAAAGCGGAACGGAAAAGTTCAAGTGGGAAGCCTATGCCGATGCCTGGCGCAGCCAGCAGCATCGCATCAGGAAACTGAAGGACGAACTGAAGGCCTTGGAAAAAGACCAGAAGGGCGTCCAGCGGGCTATGACGGATCTGATGGGTGCGTTTCAACGTGCGGACATCGGAGGCGTCAAAGTTACGCGGTTTGAGAAGGCCGGCAGCATCGACTACCTCGCTTATCTGCGGGATACCTTCCCAGGTAAAGATGTGAGTAGCGAACTGGAACCCTATCGCAAACCAACTCGGGAAGAAGTCCGCTTCACCAAGTCAGAAGATGATTTGGTCAACCCCGCGGTTGATGAGCTGGTGACGTCAGTGAAGGCCGCTTACTTCTAATCCACTGCATGACTGTTCCGGGGTTTACCCCTCGGAACAGCTCAGTTTCCGCTTTGTATCTGTCTCCCCTATGTTCTTCTTGGATAGGGCCATAGGGAAGGCGGTTACCTGGCTCCAGGCAACTCCGAAAGCATTTTGTTCGTGCTTGCACGACAAAATAAGTGTCTATCCCGGATATTGAAACGGACACGACGGCTACGGCTGTATATCCACACTCTTCAAATCTTTACCAGCCAGTAGGCCATCATCACCTACTGGGTGGTTGATGCGCTCTGGTTCGGTGAGAAACCTCACTCAAGGAGCCTTTTTATGACTGTACGCGACCAAGCTATGGCTATTCGCAACACCTTTAACCTGGACGTCCCGGTCGAAGTGATGACCGCTGGATTCTCTGATATCAGCAACCCGTTTATCCCAATACGAAATGACGGTTATGTATTTCGCCGGGAGACACTGAGGGACATCCTGAGTTTTCTGGATGATCCCGATGGTGACGGTTTGTACTTTTCCGGTCATTACGGGGCCGGGAAAACCACCTTGCCGTACCAAGTCGCCTCACGCCTTAACTGGCCGGTGCAGAGTTTTACTGCGCACTCGCGCATGGAATTCGATGACCTGGTGGGCACATGGAAACTGGTCAATGGATCTATGGAGTTCGTCTACGGACCCCTTTCCATCGCCATGCGTGACGGCCATCTCTTTATTTTGAACGAGATTGACCGAGCTGATCCTGGTCAGCTAGCGGCTCTCCACGATGTCCTTGAAGGACACCCGCTGGTCATTGCGACAAACGGGGGAGAGATCATTCACGCCCATGAAAACTTTCGGTTCATCGTAAACGGCAACAGCCTCGGTTCTGGCGACAGCACCGGGCTGTATCAAGGCGTTAACCAGCTTGATATTGCCTTTCTGGATCGTTTCAGGATGGTTGAAGTGGACTATCCAACCGAGGATGTCGAACTGATGATCCTCGAACAGAAAACACCGGAGCTGCCCGAAGAAATCCGCCGGAATATGGTTCGCGTTGCGAATCAGATCCGCAGGCTGTTCATCGGCGGTGAGGAATCAGCGACACCGCTGACCGTCACCATGTCCACTCGTACGTTGTGCCGGTGGGCAAAGCTGTCTCTGAGTTTTCGTAATGCACCAAACGCTCTGGCCTACGCGCTTAAGCAGTCTCTGACCGCAAAAGCCGAACCTGAGCAGCGAATTGCCATCGAGCAGATCGCAAAGGACGTTTTTGGTTCGAACTGGACACAGGGAGATACCCAATGAGCGGATCGATTACCGTCCTGCACTACCGGGACTCAACCTCAGACAAGATCTGGGCCATCGACAGTAAGCCTAATTCGGATGGGGGTCATGACATCTGGTATGGCCGCCGTGGTTCCAGTCTCCGCTATTCGCCAACGAGTGACAGCAATTGGCGGAAACGGCTGAACGATAAGTTAGGCAAAGGTTACACCCGGGCAGAAGGCCTGACCGTGGACCCTGAAACCTGCCGCGTGATCGCTCTTTCCGAAGAGCAGAACTCGCTTCCCTCATCCTTGTGGTATCACGTCAGTTCGAAGGTCTCTGACCATCAAATGCGTGACTGGCTGGACGCCACAAGCGATCGTTTTGCAGAGCAATTCTGCGATATGGCGGAAGAACTGGAGCAGTTGCCGGTTTTTCAGTCGATTTACCATGGCAAGTACAGTGGCGGCGCTGAAATCAGCGAAGGGCCCCTGGCATTGCTTCTCCTGTTTGCATTTCGGCGCCACTTCCGGAAATCCGATACCTCGGACACCTTGCGTGGCCCGGTTCAGATTGCAGACGACAACAACCAACTTCTGACCTCGGACTTTGATGAGCTCATCGAGCTTATCGCCAAAGGATCAGAATTCGCGGCGCTGCGTCAGCGCTGCACCGAATCGGATTTCAAAAAATACGGTGTTGCACTGGGCGCATGTGATGCCCCGGTTGATCTGAATGCCATCTGTTCAGACACCAAAGCCGCATTTTTCTGAGATCGACACTGAACCTCCAGGCTCATTGAGCCAAACCTCATACCCGCCGGAATCCCGGCGGTCACCACCTTCTCAACTCAGGAGATCCGACATGGAATTTATCCATGGAACCACCCTTGTCTATTTGAAAATGCGTTGCTGGTCCGGCGAGAAAAAAGCCTCACGGGACAGCGATATTCTTTTAGGCGTCAACGGCAAACTACCGCCACAGAAATTGCTGGACCTGGGCCGGAAGAAAATATTTCCGCCCAGGGCTCTCGATCCGCTGCTGAATAAGCGAAAAGCGGCTGAAAGAGCGTGTCTGGCACAGGGAACCCGCTTTATGGGTGGTTTCGCCGTTCGCGACGATGCCATCGATGACGTGGTTGCCAGACTGGAAACCGTAAAGCAGTCCTTTGAGTCAGCGTTGCAGCAATTTCTCAACGACTTTGACAGGAACAAAGAGGACTGGATCACGGAGAACGACGAATACGCTCACATTATCCGGGACCAGGTACCAGACCGGGAAACGGTAGCGAACGCATTCAAGTTCGAGTTCAAGCTCTACAAACTCCAGCCCCTTGAGGGTTTTGAGCCGGATGAGGTCGAAATTGCTGACCAGATCCTGCACGAAATAGGCCTGAGCTGCCGGGAAATGTCCGATCGTCTGTTGGAGCGGAAACGCGCCATCAGCGGTCAGAACCTCTCGAAGCAGCTGGACCCGCTGGTCAGCAAACTGGACACCCTGAGCTTTGGCAACGGCCGGATTCTCAGGGTCCTGAGTGAGTTCCGAGCACTTCGGGAATCCATCCCCGCGGTTCGGATCGATCAGGATCACCCGTGTTTCGGGCGTGTGCTGACCTTTCTGACCATGTGTTCCGACGATAAAAAGCTGGAATGCATCGTAAACGGCCAGTTCTCGGTGACCAGGCTCATTGAAGGACTGAGAACGGATGTGAGCGAAAGCGGCGCTTCACTTGCATCAACCACACCAAAACCGTCTGTCGTTTCGATGGGCGCCTACTTCTAGGGGGTTATATGAGACATCAGAAAACTGCCCTGGAACGGGCATTGCCGATCGTAGCTGCGGCCTATGGGGAGCAGTTTGGGGTTCGCGTTGTGCTTTCGGGCAGCGATGCGTGCACCAACGGCCAGACGATTGTTCTACCGATGCTCGATTCGCTGTCTGAGCTAAAAGATGTTCTGTTCGGATATCTGGCTCATGAATCGGCTCACATTCGTGATTCCGACTTCACCACATTGAGCAGGTGCCGGTCGGCGATCGAACGCAACCTGACCAACCTGATTGAGGACATCCGGATAGAAGGCCTGATTCAGGACGCTTTTCCTGGTACCCGATTCACCCTGACGGCAATGGAGGAATATATCCATGCACAGGGATGGACCCCCGTACCAAGCAGTGAAGAAAACGAAGCATCACAGCTGTTTCGTTACCTCTACCACCGCTTGTATGGAGAGTATCTGTCCCGCGAGGTCTACCAACCACTCATCACTGCCAGTCGACAGGTAGTCGAGCACACGTTTCCCGCTGGCTTTTTCGTCCGTTTGGATGGATTGCTTGGGAAATACATGACCAACCTGCAGTGCAGTGACGATTGTCTTAAAGTTGCCCGAGCAATACTCAAGGCACTGAAAGACGCTGAGGATGAGGAACAACAGCAGCAAACCGATTCCGGTGAAGCTCCGCAGCAGGACAAGCCCTCCCAGGGCGAGTCGTCTGGTGGAAGCGGAAGCCAGGACGCTGATGCCAATGAATCAACCTCAGAAAACCAGGGGGCAGGGGAGTCCGATTCTCCGGAGGATCCAGCCACCGCCCCGTCGTCCTGCACGGACCCGGCGAATCCTTCCGTTAGCTCCGATCCCGGGGATAACTCAACGGACGGCACGATGGATCAATCATCGAATGGCGCATCGACCCACGATCGGATCTTGCAAGAAACCGATTTGCCGGAAGATACCGCCAACCAACTGCGTGATGCTTTGTCGTCTCAAGCCCGCAAAGACCAGTCTGGACAGCATTTCCAGATTGATTCAGCTGTGGGGGAACTTGGTGGCAACGACCGGGGTGACAACGGGCAATTGCAGGCGGGCATTCTGACGTCATCAGCGATCCGCAGTCGCCTGATTGGCCTGCTTCAAGCCCAAACCCGTCAGTCTCAGAGGCTTCATATCAGGGGCAGGCGGGTAGACGGTCGTCGACTGAGCCGTCTGGCTTCAGGTGATGCTCGCGTGTTTATCCAGCGCGATGAGACATCGCGACCGGAGACCTCGGTGCATGTTCTGCTTGATTGCAGTGGTTCCATGCAGCATCAGCAAGAAATTGCTAACCAGGCAACGGTCTCACTGGCGCTGGCGATATCAACGATTCCCAAGTGTGACATCGCAGTTTCGATGTTTCCCGGGAACGGTGGTTCTGTCAGCCCCATGATCCGACGCGGACAACCCGTTCGCCCGAATCTGGGGAGGTTTTGCGTGGACTCCGGTGGAGGAACTCCTCTGGCGGAAGCCATGCTTTACGCAGCCCGTGAACTTACTGCGAGCCATAAAGCTCGTCAGGTGATGATCGTCATAACCGATGGGGATCCCAACAATCCCCAGGCAGTGAACTACCTCAATGGCCTGATCAAAGGCCATATCGACACCTACGCCATCGGCATAGGGTCACCAGCGGTGAAACGCTTCTTCGAGAACTGGTGCGTCATCAGCGATGTGAGTCAGCTCCAATCGGCGCTTTTCAGCATCGCGAGCAACGTGCTCGAACTCGATATGTGATTTCACTTCTTTCCACCAACCCAGCGGGAACACGTTACCCGCAAGGGGTTGGCGTGTTTCTCCGCGAGGAGGACACATGGAGAACTACACCAGAAAACCGGAGCTCAGTGCGCCTTTGGGCGAACCGCTGGCGTTCCAGGACCAGGAGATCCCTGTCATCAGGGAAAAACTCCTGATCGAAACCGTCCGAAGTGCCTTTGGCGAATCACGTGGTGGCCTGCGAAGGAAGCCGTCTGATGAAGCCTGGGATTGGATACTGTCTGAAAACCGGGAAATGCCCTTTTCGTTTGCGCAGTGCTGTCGTGAATGGGAAGTAGACCCCGACAAAATGCTCGATTGGCTTCGGTACTACCGGCGCAAATTCATGAGCTGACTCAACCCCCACAAGGGACACACTGTCCCTCATGGGCTGGTGTGTCCCGTTCTTTTGAAAGGAACTCACCATGCCCTCATCCGAAAAAATCGAGCAAAGCCTGACAACCCGTCAGGGCAAGCCGATCCGCCTCATCACCATCTATGAGCCCGAGCGTGTCACCGAACTGTTTTACCAGCAGTTCGGTGACACCTGGGTGCCCTATAAGCGAGTCGTCCTGACGATTCACTGATGTCTCTGAGGGGGCTTTCGCCCCTTCTGTCCACTGCTCTGCAGTGGCAATCCATTGATAGTCACTGTTATTGAGGAGAAAACATGAATAAAAGAGACTCAACCAGCCTGAAACGCCGAATGGAGGGCCGCTGGCTCAGTGCCTTTCTGGCGCTTGCTCCGGCTCTGGAACAGGCCATCAGTAAAGTGGGCACCAATGTGCCTTGCCCCGTAGAGGGTGGTGTGGATGGATTTCGGCTTTTCCGCGACGCCAACATTACTGGAGGTGGCGTAAAACAGAACTGGCGCGTCATTCCCGAAGGCATCGATATGCTGATGTGGGTCAATGAGTGGTCCTTTACCAGGGCCTATGACGAACTCGAAGCCTTTCTTGGCAATCGATCTGTCGTAGCCGGCCCGATACGTGTGCCCCAGCCAAAACCCATTGATGAGACCACGCTCAGGCTATGGTTGAATCAGGTTTGGCGGGAATCGGTATCCTTAAACGATCTGCGTGCATATCCCGCAAGGGCCTACTTTGAGCGCAGAAGAGTGAAGAAAGCCGCGATGACAGCCTGTGACCTGAGATTCCATTGCGCCCTGAATTACGTGGGCGCAGATGGCGGAGTTTTGGGGACCTATGGCGCGATACTGGCCCTGGTTCGCAACAATGCGGGAGAGCCGGTATCCATTCATCGGACATTTATCACCAAGAGTGGCCTGAAAGTGGATTTTCTGGGACGTAAGAATAAAGCCAGAAAACTGACCCCCTCTGTGAATAAACACAGTAAGGGACGGCAGATCCGCCTCTTTCAGCAACCAAAAGGCGTCATTGGGATCGCGGAAGGGCTGGAAACGGCTCTCGCGGTGTCGCAGATGACAGGCCTGACGGTTTGGCCAACGCTATCAACCACCATGCTGCAGTCGTTTGAGCCGCCAGAAGGCGTCAACACAGTACTTGTGATGGTGGATAAAGATAGAAACCAGGCCGGAGAAATCGCTGCCAACACCCTGACTCAGCGTCTGACTGAGAAGGGGGTAGCTGTGATTCAACTTCTGCCACCAACGCCGATTCTTGAATCGGACATTAAAGGTGTCGATTGGGCAGATCAGCTGGTGAGAGATCCTCGAGGGTTTGACCTCATCTCTCAGGTGCTGAAAGATCGTCCACGAAAGACAGCTTAAATAACCATTGCCAAGGTCCAGGGGGGAAGCCAGACCCCTTGGGCCCTGGCTTACTTTTCGGTCATCGGGCCAATGGGTTTCATTTTCTCAAGCAGTTGGTCGATTTGTTTGGCATGATGCTGCGAAAGCTCATCCATTTGCGCTCTGAGTAAGCTTACCGTCTTGGCGAGCTCCTCATTCTCCCTTTTCTCTTCTTTCAAGGCCTCAAGCGCAGCGTCTTTTAGCGCGCCTTCATGCTGGTATTTTTCCTGAGCCACCGCCAATGAGCGCTCAAGTTCTGAGACCTGGCGCTGTAGAATTTCTATATCTTTTCGAGCGGATTTCAGCTCGGACGATAATTTAATGCGCTCAGCGCGAGCATAACCGAGATCTTCTTCGAGCTCCTGCAGCATGGATTGGGCATCCAGCAACTCGGCCCTCGCTTTTTCCTGTTCCTTTCGGCTCATCTCCATATCCGACGCTGTTTGCTGCTGGATATGCGTTTCTGATTTTTCGTAAAGCTCAAGCGCTAACTGGCGCACACAGTCCATCAAAGGGGAGGCCAAGTCCTTCAGCGAGTGCTCGATATCTTTGGGTAGTCCCTGAGTTCTGGCGCTTGGACGCCCTTGGTTGCGCTCAGCTTCACAATGCTCCTCCCATACCCGAAGAAGGCGGTCTGGCGATCCACCCCCGGTCATTTTTCTGAGACCAAAGCCAGTAATCCGACGGCCCGCTTCCTGCAATTTTTTGCCGGCATCAATGATTGCTTCATTGGATATTTCCGGGTGCCGCATGGCTAATCCTTCCGTGTTTTGGATGTGCCTAACAATAACAAAGAAACAAAAGAAACAAAAGAAACAAAAGAAACAAAAGAAACAAACTAATTATGGTTGTTTGAAGTGACCCAACTGAGATAGTGGCGTTTACTCAATGCTTCTCGCCAGGGAGTCTATGAGCGCTTTGGCTTGAGGGCTCTCGCAATCGGCTAAGCGGATGCAGTAAGCGTTGCGGTATTTCTGACCTGCAGGTGCAAGTGGGTCATAGCCGTTCAGCTGTTCAAGACTGCGAAATGCCCCACAGCGGGAGCAACGAGGTCTGTCGATGCTGAGGACGTTCGATTGATCACTGGACATTGTGAGTTTCCGGCATGCTTTGATTGCTTCGCGATTCGCGCTGTTTTTGAGGATCACATGAGTGCGACCGTCGCACCAAGTGTCTTAGAAACATACGCCAGGAACAAGGTATCGTCTGGAGACAATGGGGTGAGTTGCCGGATCACGAGAGTGTGAGAGGGTAGTTTTGTGATCATTCGTGAGGGCGAACCCATGGTTTCAGCGATTTCCGGCATAGACTTGAACAAGCTCCAATGTCGGGGCCTATCCTCATCAAGGCACCGAAAAATAGCGCTATTCAGCACCCTCTCAATATGGGGCGGCACTGGCTACCTGTTGGTGAAGCTGGCGTTGTTACTTGAAGCGTCCGGTCTGGCTGACGAGGTAGGGCTGGCCTTAGCCTCAACAATTCTGGTCCATTTCATAGTAACCGGACAATGTGTGGTGCAGGCGATTGCCCGAACATTGGTCGAGAAAACACCTGTCGGTATTCTGTACCGGCGGGACAAGGCGGTTTTATCCATGGCGAGGGCTCAGTTGCTGGACCTGGCGGATAAAATCGCTTTCGAAGAGTTGCAAAGCTACGCAAAGATTAACCCTGCTGTGGCCGTTGCCGCCGCCGAGGTCATTGCGCACCAGAATGCGGGTGACCTTCAGCAGTGGCTAAGTGCCCCACAAAACCTCAAGGCAATGGCAAATCATGTATACCAACTGGCTCTGGTAGAGGAAGCCATAAAGGCCGGCGAATACCCAAGACCATAGTCCCCCAACATCCTCAAAAGGGTCGCTCCATGGTGACCCTTTATCTCTCTTCGACGCCGGTTGTTCTGCCTACCATCTACCGCTGTTGTTGATAGAGGAGAGCAGGGCATGTTCATCACCACACCGTTTATCCGGTATTTCGTCAACCGGCTTTATGAATCTGGAAAACTCGATCTTCAGCAACGTGACCAGCTGATTCTTCAGGATCGCCACTTCAATGTCGCAATTACCGGCGCAGCCCTGTTCTTAATCGCTTCTCTGATTCTCTGATTGGAGTCTTCTTTGAACAATATTGTGCCTTTCGGATTCAAAGACAGAAAAAGATCGCCACAGATGTTCTCGGCTGATCTCTACGCCAGTGATCGGCGGAAATATCAATTCCAGACCGATGCAGAGTCGGTGACCGCCGTTTATTTCAAAGCCGTTGCCTTCGCGTTCCAACAGGGTGCCGCGTTAATTCAGTGCGTTGCAATCTATGATGGGGCGGTATGTGAGCGCCAATCACACCAGGCACCGGTGAAAGTGTGGCATCAGGTTGACCATCGCGCCGCCGGCCAGAGCTGAACAATGATTCGTTGGTTGAGGTCGCCTCGTTCCTACCCCGTGCTTGTTGTGGCGCTCGCTTCCATTGCGATGTTTGCTGTCATCAGGTCAGGCGACCCGATAAGCCTGACGTTCCCGATTTTGCTTTTTATTTCGGCCAAGCTCAGCGTTCTTTTTGGCTTGGTTGAAATCGCCCTCTCTGTGTCCGGTTTGTACAAGTACAAAGACCGTGTTTATAGCTCGATCAGCCGCGCTATTACGGCTTTTGGCATGGCCATTAGCTTTATGTTGCTACTGGGGGCCTATGAGGCCGCGCGCCAATAGGAATAGCAATGAAAGTCTTCCATATCACGGAATACACGAGTTCGGGGCCGGTCGCAGACCGAGCTCTTTACACGCTGCTCGAAACGGTCACCAGCTTCAGCCTCTGTGAGTGTCGTGGTCGTGAACACGTCATGTTCTCGGGAATACACCCAGTCCTGGTTCTGGACCATTTCGATCAGGCCTTGAACCCACTTGCGATCATGAATCAGGTCAGAGCCTCGGAAATCAACATTGAGTGGCTGATGATCGTTGATAACTCCCCGCAACTCGATTTTTTGGAACAGCAGGGTCTCCGCCCCCTATGTCATTTGGTTCTGGGTGCGGACAGTAAACAGCGACAGTCTGTTTACCCAGCACAGACCCGAATAATCACAACGGTCTCAGGTGGCGTCAGTTTCCTGAAACAGCATCAACTGGCCGCATAGGGAGGTTTTATGGCGGAGAGTCATTCACAAGTTATCGGAGAACCAGGTTCAACGAAGAGGGTGGACGAGCCGGTTCGCTATGACGATGAGGAGGTGATCTGGCAGGGGAGTCCTTCACAGTTGGTGAATCTAGGGACGTACATTTTCTGGGGAATCATCACATTTGCCGCCGCGTTCGGACTGCTTTTGTGGAACTCTGGTATCGGGCGCTCCTACGGTGATGCCTTAGATCAAGTGATCGAGTATGCAATTGCCGGCACCCTGGTATTTGCGATCCTGTCCTGTTTGATGGCTTATCTGAGCACTCGCTATGAGCGAACCGTGATTACCCGAAATAAAATCAAAGAAGCTAAAGGGATTACGTCGATTTTCCGCAGGGAACTGTTCTGTGAAATCAGCGATATAACAGATTTCAAAAGTCCCCCTGCAGGACTGATCGGAATCTTCGGGCTGTCCACTCTCGTTATAGAAACACACGATGACGATCAGCCGATCATAAGCATTCGAGCCATTCCGGACCGGGATGCTCTCATCAAACTCCTTCTTCCAGTGTGGCGCAAAGCCAAAATGGACCGAAAAGGCTATTTCGCGGAGTAACTATCCAATGAAGCCACAAGCCCTCACCATTCTATCTTTCCTGCTGGCCGCCAATGCCGTATGGGCTGATCCGCCTGAACCTGGAGAGAAATCACGCAAATTTGCGACCCAAGACAAGGCAGCTCAGCTAGTTCAAGGCTATTACCGGAAAGCAGCGATTGGGCTGTCAGACGAAGATCTCGATCGCTTTTATACAGCGCACAAACGTGAGCGACACAACAAGCTGGTACGGCGGCTTGCCACGATTACAGGCCAGAACGAAGACATTGAGCAACGGCGTGTTCTGGATATTGAGCGACTCAATGCGCAGTGCGAGACGCTAAGCCTTCAGGGAGGCCACACGTCAGGTTCTGCAAACCGGATGGCTAAGCTTATATATTCTGTGAGCAACCAATGTGTCGATTATCCACCCAGGATCCAGAGAACCATTGTGCTGTCCTATTCCTCGGACTTTGGCCAGTGGCAAATCCACCGTGTACGTAATTCGGTGGTTCAGTAATGACATTCAAGAGCCTGATCCTGAGCGTTGCGATCTGGAGTGCCGTGGTGTCCCCAACCGTTGCCGCAGAGACAGATGCCAATCGAGCAAAACCGTTCCCGGAAGTCACCTTTGATAGAGTGAATGCGATCTTTGGGGACAACCTGGATACCAGCGATCCGCGGCTTAAAACGCTGCTTCTGGCGATTGGGATGGATCACACATCGACAAGCTCACCGCACAAAAGAGAACAGGTTGGGGTGCCTTTCATTGTCCATTACGGAGCCCATTACTGGGTCAACCGATTGGCCGCCGGTGATGCCAGCATAGATGTGCTTGTGAATAATGCCCTTCTGCTGTTGTTCGCCGAGACTGAGATTCCTGGGCGGGAAGAAGCTGCCTATAGTTTGATGACGGCGGCAGCGGGATCAGGTTACTGGCCAGCGGATTACTTTATCGCTGAAACGGATCTGCAGAATCACCTGGTCCGCGATCCTGTCAACATTGTTCCATTGTCGAACGAAATTGATAGAAGCCACCTTCAAGAAGTGGCTCAGAAAACAATGGCTGCCTACAACCGATGCGCAGAGTTAGGGTTCGCACCATGCCGATACCGGATTGGATTTTGGTTGAGTAACTCTCAGCCGACGCTGGTGGATGGTCTTACTGTGTTGCAGAACGCAGTCAACACAACCTTGCGTGACACCCGTTACCAGGGTGTCCTGGATGCTGAACTTGTGTCTGCGACAACCGCTCTGGTCGAGCATGGTCATCTGATTGGGCTGACAGCCGACATGCGCCAGCAATATGACCAGTTATTGAAGAGCGTGCTCAAGTAATACCCTAAGGCTCAGCTCGTCCTAAAGGAATAGGGGCAAAGGTGAAATGAATAATGGGGAAAGTGTGCCGGAAACGAAGGCTTATAAGTGCGGACCTTATCTCGGATCGGTTGCTGCGGCCGTTCGCTATGGCTCTTTTGAAGACGTCGAAAAATTTGCGAAGTGCCTGGCCACTGCGGATAAGGAGGCGCTCATTGCTATATGGGATGCCCAAAACAAGCCGGTAAAACTATTCCTTGGCGACATCGAGCTTCTTCACAAATGCGCCGCAATACCGATCTCATAGGCCGGCAGACCAAGAAGTAAGCAGGGCTCGGGCCCATTAATTTAATCAAACCTCAGTCGAACCAACCCAGCTGTTACCCAAATAGGCATCCAGAGGAAGCCCTGTAATATCCCGCGTCGCGTATTCCAGCGTTGACTGAGTCCAGCCGCTATTAGGCGCCGGTACCTCCAGCAGGACAGCTCCGGCGGTAGTCAAAATCCTCAGATTCTGGTGCGCAATAGACGTCAAAATGTCCGGCTCATCATCCTCTTGATCCACAATGAAGGTGATCGCCACGACAGTCAGCCCCTCAGTATGTGCTGCACGGCCTGGGCTATTTGCTCGGCCGTCTTGTAGCCCTTGATCAAGTACGCATCACCAGTCTGAGTATCAATAATCCGTAGTGCCGGTGTCCCTGTTATTCCAAGCGCCTGTCCTTCCCGATAGTCACTCTCAATGCGATTCTCGTGGGCGTCCGACGCCATGCACAGGTCGATTGCGACGCCGCTAAGGCCCATACCTCGTACAAAATTCGTAAGGTCTCCAACCCCCTTACCGTTTCCGGCAGTCTCGAAAATGAACCGATCCAATGCAGCCCAGGCGACTTTGTTACCGTAAGAATCTTTCACGCACTCAATGACTTTGGCCTGCAATGCCGCTGCCGGATTATGACTTTCGAGAGGGAAGTGCTTGAACTCCCAGTTGACGGTGTTCTCTGCGTTGTCGACAACCTGTTTTAAGTCATCGTGCATTTTTCGACAGAAGGGACACTCGATATCACCAAATTCCTGAAGGGTAATCCGCGCTTCGGGGTTGCCGTAGATCAACCGGTGGTCCGGCGTTGACTGCTGCGCCAGTTCGAACTCAAACACCTTTTTCTCAAAGCCATCTTTGGCGCGCCGGCGTTCCAATACCTCCAGTCGCTGATCGACCAGGGCTACAACCTTATGTTCCGAAATTGCCTGAGATTGCCTTGGCTGACCCTTCAAGGACTGAATCTCCGAATATTGATAAGCAAGAGCAGTCGACATGGCTCCGAGTGTTGCAATCAGAGCAATATGGGGAAGTTTGGGCATATTACGCGCTATCCAGAGAGAGATCTGGGCATCCTAGCGGTGCCACCGGCAGCTGTTTCAACAAAAAGATCTGTTCTGCCAGACCCATTTCAGGTCAAGGTGTTCAAGTCTCGGCTTAGAATTCTGACAATCAAAGTTATGAGTGAGATTCACCATTGATCAAAAGCGGTACTGATACTGGCGTAGTTATCGCCCAAATCTCCGAGCAATTGGGCGGCATGCAGGCTCTGAGCTATGTGCCGCCTGGATACGTTGGTAATTGTGCAGTCATGTCTGGTAGCGAGACGTTAGCTGTCTTGAACAGTGGGATGGAAGCAGTTCGAATCGCAGCCTACGCAATTACTCCGGACGGAGGTTACAGTGATGTGTCTGTACACCCGTCCTCTTTGGAACCAACGCATTCAAGTTTCTGTAACTGGATCAATGGATTGCAATAGCGTATAAGGGGCGCAGATCAGTGGGCTGAGGTGGTTAAGCAGGAATGTCCCCGGGCCCACAAGGCATTTTCAACGAAGTATCCTTTCTAATTCTGCCTCACCAAAAGTAAGAAAACCTCGCTCGTGATCAGTTCTCTAGTAAAAGCCATTATCGTCGTTTTGCTCGTCTCTGCAGCTCCGACTGCAGCCGCTTTAGTAAAACTGTCCAACAGCGGTGTTTGTCACCCACCGCAAAGCAGCTGGTATGACCGTACCAAGAGCTACCAACCATTTGAGTCAGTAGATGCGTGCCTTGCATCCGGCGGCCGGCTACCGAAAAACATTGCACATCTAGCCCAATCGGCTTCAGCCAATCAGAACGTAGCGCCGATGCGGAATTATTCACGGTCTGCCTTTGGCCACGGCTGGGACGACTCTGATGGTGATTGCCAGGACAGCAGAGCTGAAGCATTGATTTCAGCGTCGTCTACCCCCGTCCGGTTCGCGAGGGGAGATGGATGCCGGGTGGTAACGGGGAGGTGGATTAGCCCGTTCACAGGTAAAGTGATTCAGAACGCCGCTGAAGTAGATATTGACCACGTAGTACCGCTCAAGTGGGCTTGGGATCATGGAGCCAGCTCTTGGCCCCGGCAAAAGCGTGAGAAGTTTGCGAACGATCCGGTGAATCTGATACCTGTTGAAGCTAGCTTTTCGAAAGACCAATATCGAATAGGAAAAGCATTGCTTTTGTAGTCGGATCGGCAAAGTATAAGAAGACCATTCAAATGCCGGTGACGATGTGACTGTTTTCATCGAGAAGCAAGTCGATTATCAATTTAACGGTCACCGTTTTGAGCCCTTCTGGCTTATCCTCAATGAGCGGCGCAAACCACCGCTTCTGCCGCTTATGTTCACTACCTTTCTAGCTCGATTCGGCGCTGTCTTTGAGATCAAAGAATTGTCCGACGGAACGTTGCAAGGGCGCACCGGCAAGCTCTACGAACTGGTCGAGAGAGAGGTCTCTGATGCGACGATGCGAGCCTATATCTACGCGTTGGCTCAGTTTTTGGGCTACCTGGAAGAATGTCGGCTGAGTCATCAGACGGCGGGACTGCATGCCTCTTCGTCCTGTAGTGAGCGATTCGTGAATCATTACCTCAATGAGGTGCTTTCAAACCGTCTTAAATCCTCGCAATCCCTCCAGACCCATCTATCAGCACTCACTGCTTATTATAACTTCCTGCATTACATGGAATTCTCTTCACGCCTGGCGCTGCGCGTTTATCGACGGACCCGGCAGGCCATGGCGGAACGGAACACCAAACAGCATTACATCCAGTACGTTCCGAGACACACGCGTCTCACATTGCTGAATCATTGTGAAAAGCTGGCTGAAAAACTCATGATGAGACTGGGGTTTGAGGTGGGGCTCAGGACTGCGGAGTTGCGGGGTCTGCGCACACCAGCCTTGTGTGTTCTGTTCAAACAGTTGGATGACCGAGCTTACGACCACGTCGAGCAGTTTAGGTACTGGCTGGAGGGTCGCTATGCCAAAAACAGCAAGAGTGGTTGGGTGTATTTTGACAGAGAGTTGCTTTCGGATATGAGACGGTATTTTAGTACCGAACGCCAGTGGGCGATTGACGAAAGCGGAACGGCGGATGAAAGCTTTTTTCTCAGAACAGATCCGCGATTCCTCGGTACGGGCATCAGCGAGTGGCACGCTTCACGACGCTTTCGACAGAGGGCCGATGAGGCTGGTTTGCACTCCAGTCTGAGCTTTCACGATCTCCGCCATACCTTCGCAACGGAACTGTTTCATGAAGAACTCACGGGGCCTGACGGCCGGGAAACACGCTCGGAATCGGCAGCGCTTATTGTTGTTGCCCAGCGACTCCGGCACACCGTCGGGCGAGACGGTCATGCTTCATCGGTCACAACTCGGTACATCCGCATGAGACTCCAAATGTTAGAACTTGAGGGCGGGAGGTGAGTGAAAAGTTGGACGGAGTGGCTGAGCTGGCGCATGCACCGGACGATATGGCTAAAGCATTCGATCAGACGCTGCCGGAACAACCCACATATACATCGATTAAGCCTACTCGAATCACATACAACACCCAGGCTGGTACCACTCAGATCATCGCCTTAACCCGGGAAAACAAATTTCACGAAGCCATTTTCCAAGGGGCCTCTGCCACATTTCAATCAGACTGGTTTCATGGCCTTACAGAGACATCGCGACGAGCTTATTCGGACTCCATACGCCGATTCATCGATTGGGTAAATGAAACGGGTTACGAAAGCACTGATATCAATCGTTACGATTGCCTGAAGTCCTACGAAGCGTATTGCATGAATCAGCAGGGCCAGAAGCGCAGCCCGTTAGAATTCTTAACCGCAGTTATGAACAGGGCCCTGGCTAGCCCCGGCCTGACGGACGAGGATTTCGGCTATCTGAAGACACTACTGAAGGTGTCAAAGCCTTCAAAAGGAGGGGGTGCTAAGCCATATACCCTTACGGACTGGTTCAATCTGCCCTGGCTGCGATCTGTTCTCGGTGAGCAAAAATACCTTCAACTGGAAAGCCCAAGCAGAATGTTTTTGAGCTTTCGGGTGACGATTGCCGAGACACTACTTCATCTACTGGACGTCCGGGCAGAATGGCAGCAACACCCCATCACAACGTTTGAAGAGTCTGCTTGCGGGAAGAACTGGTTTCGTAAATGGAACTACAAGATATTAAGGCGTTTTGGTTCGTTTGATTCCGCAGGGCAGCCGCGAGAGGCATGGACAGAACTGCTGTGGCTGGATTTGGTTCGCCCCTCTGACCGAGGGTCTATTAAAACGCTGTTATCGCAGAGCGGCATTGAAAGCTTGGCCTCTATGCCTCGGGTCTGCGGCCAACGTATTCGATCCTGGGCTCGCTCTCCCACCATTTATCATCCGGATTATCAACACGTTTACTCCCCTCTTGAGGAGCGCCTGATGGCCTGGTTGGTTGCCTGTGAAGCGGTGCAGCCAACCGATATTCCCAAACTGAAAACAACGGATTACGCACACGAATTCAATCAATCCGGTCGCCTGATTGCGATGGAGTGTTGTTACTACAAGGGCCGTGCCAGCTCGACTCGGCAACCAGCGATCCTGATGGCGTCCGACTGCTGGACAAAAGCCCAGTATCGCTACTTAACAGGTTTGCCGGTCTCTAGCCCTGTCTTCCAATTCAACGTTATGTCAGAAAAAGCGATGCCGGACATTAGAGAAGGTTTCGCGCAGAAAGGAGATATCTCTTTCTTGTGGCGAATCTGGCAATTGCCTCGCGTCCAGCGGCTAATTGACGCAGCTTTAAGGCGAGCCGGTGCCAGTTCGATTTTTCTGGACGCCGCGTTGGCGCTGACTCAGGGCAGCGAGCCTGTGGGCATTTTCGCAAAGACATCCGAAAATAATATCGGGGCGTATCGCGAGTCGGTCGCGCGCCCGCTTCCTCAGAACATATTTTCTCTCACGCATGTGAAGACCACTGCCGTCCATGCGGGGTCGGACCGTTACCGTGACGGTGACCTGATCAACCACCACTCGCACACCTCGGCAACCGAAAAGCATGCTTATCTGACCGACGCCAATAAGGATTTCGTCAACCGTGCAGGTCGGGTCACCCGCCTGGTTCTGAACGATCTCCAGAATGTTGTATACCAACCATCCGTCTCCGCAATGGCGGCAGCGGTGAACGATCTCGAGTTGAACACTCGCGTGGTAGAGGCCACCGGTTCAGAGGACGCTCGAGTTCATTCGATCGATCAGTCGATCAAACGGATCCAAAACGACGATGTCATCCTCGTTCCTGACACAGTGGAGCAGGCGCTGCTGTTTATTCATACGATCGCCGAAGCCGAGACTCGGCTACCGCAAATGCTGGCAGTTCGGCCCGATTGGGTCGAGCGCACACTGTTGATCCGCGTTGAATGGATGACGCGCAATCTGGCTCGTATGCGTTCTGCTGCTGAGGCCCAGAAACAATATGCCGACCTTAAGCCCCATCTGCCCAATTTGTTTGATTACCTACTGGAGACTGTGGAATGACCGCAACGACAGCACGTCGGCATCGGAATCTACCGGATCTCAATGAATTGCAGGCACGTCTCAACGCTTTGCCTGGTAACCGGAGTAATCAATTTACGGAGAACGTATGGCAATTCATCAACCTGAGGGGAAAATGTTACACAGTCGACTTTGACACTGTTTTGGCACTGTCTGAGGACTACCCAGACTGGGTGCGGGAACAGGGTATTGATCCCGTCTCGCTCTCCAAAGAGATCTGGCTGTCCCTCGCCGAATCGACGACCGTCAACAGCTACACAAGAAGACTGAAAGGACTGAGGCTATGGATGGTCGCCTTGGCGCGAAGAAACCTGCCCCGCCTCACCCGCGAAAACAGCCGAGAGGTGTTGGCCTTCATGCTAACGAACAATTGGAGAGGGGGACGCCCCTCGCCGCTTAAAGCCGTACGCAGTCAAATAGACATGACGTTTCTCATGCCCCTTCAAGCGCTGAAAGACGCCACTTCGGAGTTGGGCCTTGACTGGATTTCTCGGGATGTGACCGAAGCTCATGTCAGGAAGCAGTTCAAGGAGCTGATCCCTGAACTGACGGATAATAACCTGACCTACCAGGATTGGAAAAAAGGCCAATCCTTTAACCTGCTTACATTGGATCATGGAAGATATTATGTGGAGCACTGTCTCAATTTTTTTGAGGAGCACGCCGCGCTTGCCTGCGCCCTCAGTCAAACATTGCAAGCCTTTGCGACGATTGCCACGGATCTGGGCGTGAGCCAGACATCTGTCAGGGCTCATATCTCACGGGTCCTTGAGGGGCGACCGGTCACCGAGATATGGCCAAGTAGGCCAGCATTGGGGCAGCGGGTGCAGACGGCTGTTGTGGATTACTTCCTGGAAGCTCACCGTCAGGCACGCTTCGAACATCACGTCCTGAAAGAAAATGTGTTAGAGCAGATTGGCGAGGCTTTCGGCCTTATCCCGTCACCAGAGACCGTAGACCGCCTGCGGGTTATCATCTGGAACTGGCTGCGCCGGGAGGATATCGAGGAAACGCAGTACCTTCTGGGGGAATGTCAGAGGCCGGTGCCCTGGCACTTGTTCCTGCAAAATCTCGATGCCATGAAACAACGCTGTGACCAAAGTGGCTCTTTTGTGCCCACGGTGGCATTTTTTAAATCCTTTGGCCTTGAAGGAACGGCCTACGAGGGCGGAAAAAAGACGAAAGGTGGCTACAGTCTGCCTCGCCAATTCATTGAACTGGTCGCGTCAGCTGGCTTAGTCGGTGTGGTGGCGTTGACCGGATGGCGAGCAAGCGAGTTCGGGTTTTCCTATTCTGACATCCAGCGCAACCGAAACATGGACAAGCTGGATCAGTATGCCTTCCCGCATCGCTATCAGGTAGATTGGTACGTCTATAAGACATCCGGGCGAGTCCGACAGTTACGGGAAGTCACTTTCAGTGCTGTTGCTATCGCTGAGCGCCTGGGGCGTATACATGGCTCTGACCATGACCGGCCATGTTTGTATGGAACATTAAATAAAAAAATCCCCTCCCAGTCTGAAGAATCAGTGCTCAGAGCCGTCGGTGGCCTTTGGCCGCACTACGTCCAAAACTATGCCGGTTTTGAACTGATCGATAACTGGGGGTCGTGGCAAAGTTTGGCGCAAGTTGAAGCATCCGGCGATTTGCTGACGATGGACCAGTACCGGGAAAAGGAACGGCTTTTGGTATCGCGCTCCGCCGACGAATGGAACGAACTCACAATAGACGGGAATTTACGAGAGGCGCATCGTCGAACCCGTGAAGAGTGGCCTCGGCTGGCTTTCTTTTTCCAGAAATCTGTCGGCGACAAGAAAGACTGGGTGACCCAATACCGTAACGGTACCCTGCGGCCAGACTGGCGGGCTCTGCTTAACACTCACCTGTCCGACGAAACACGGGATTGGCTTTTCTCACTCAGTGAAGTCGAGTGCCGATCGGGGGAAACATCCAAAACTATCCACAGCGAGGTGCTGGGTGAGGCACTGTATCCAAGCCCCCACGCGTTCCGCCACATGTGGGCAGAGGCGATTTACCGACGGTTTGATGGTGATGCGGGCTGGATGATCCGCAGCCAGTTCAAACACATCAGTCGAACCATGTGGCTGGCTTACATCCGCGATAAAGACAACCGCGCAGGCCACCAACGGGTGAAGATCCGTGTCATTAGTTCGCTTGTCCACAACTACATCAAACATCACGGCGAAGGCTACGCCGGTCAAATGAACAAGTTACTGCGCCGCCTCCTCCGGCAGACGCGCGTCCAGAGCCCGGAGCAACAGACGGAATTGGCCGAGCAACTGGCAAACATAGAGGTTGAAAACATCAAGGCGAATCCCTGGGGGTATTGTTTGCTGATGCGGCGGACCAGGTATAGAGCCAGATGTGCCGAAGAGGGTGAACCGATGCGCCACAATGCGTCCCCTGAGCTGTGTCTGGGGTGCGTCCATAATCTGATGCAGACGACCAATGTCGAGTGGATGCTTTTTCAAATTGCGTCACATGTTGAGGTTCTGAACAACCCGGTCGTCCCGGACATTTTCAAACAGCCTTCGTTCGAGCTGGTGCGCAATGTCACACGTCACGTCCGGACGCTGAACGCCCGCCACGAGGCACTACCTGAGCTTGAATCCGTGTTAACAAGTTACAAGTTGAGGGCTGCGTAATGGTGATGGAGTATCTAAAAAAACGTGCGGAGGCAGGGGCCGGCAAAGGACTCGAAGATCGTCCAGACTGGGTTTCCGACAGAAACGCCAGTGCTGCCGCCTGGCAGTGTGTTGAGGATATGAAACGAGAGAAAGCGCTCTACATTCGGCGTCACCGCACGCCTACGGATTTTCTCGTGAAGAAAAGTTATCAAATCAAAGGCTCCGAAGTCGCCGCAGTGCTCGGCATGAACCGCGCGACGCTCATGAACACGTCGAGCTATTCACCCCATCTCAAACAGTACCTCGATGCAGTAAACGTGGATCTAGACGAAGCCAAGAGCGCGAAACTGAAGCGGGCTGAACGCCCCACAGCCACCGGGATCAGGAAGAGCCGGAAAGACGACCTGGTCGATCTGGTCAAGGAATTGCGGATGAAGAACGAAGCGTTGAGGACATTGGCAGCAGAACCGTTGGACGAAATCTTCGAAGGTTTACCTCTGCCGATAAAAAAGAAGTTGGGGATCGCCTGATGACGAATGGACAGCAAAAATCGAAGCAGGTCACCACCCGAACACCGCAAGTCCGTACGTCAGCATACCGACCATTACGTTATCGATAATTTGCACCCAGACGAACTTTTCGAGTGGGAGCCAGACAATCTACTCGGAAGATCTGAAATCGCGTTCAAAGCAAGTGGTACCCTGTGTATCTATTGGTCTCGTTGACCGGGTCGTCGGCACTAGCTCCACGATTCTATTAACTTCTGAATGCTAAGGTCACTGGGAGCGCGGGTGGGGCGGCACCCTTGCCATCTCTATTGCCAGATTAACGTCTGTACCTTGGTACGGGGCCGAGTGGACACAGGGCTAACCGAGATCAACACCGGCCCGAAGCCAAATATTACTGGGCAGATTGCTCGTCCCTCTGGGTTATATGCCCCCTGATCCCTTCATGCAATGACCCAATCAGCGGGCAGGTAATATTGCCTTGTTGGGCGTGGCATCGGTCAACCATTTCGCCCAGAACCAACTCGACTTTCTTCAGCCTGTCGATCTTTTCGCGCACGTCCCGCAACTTATGCTCGGCCAGAACACTGGCTTCCTGGCAGTGGGTGCCGTCTTCGAGCCGGAGCAGGTCGCTGATCTCATCGAGACTGAAGCCTAACTGCTGCGAAGTTTTCACAAAGCTCAACCTGCTGATATCGCTGGGAGCGTAGCGTCGAATACCCCCGAGAGGACGCTGGGGCTCCGGTATCAACCCACGTCGCTGGTAGTAGCGGATGGTCTCAACTGAGACGTTCGCCGCCTTAGCCAGCCCCCCGATGGTCAATGAGTTCATTTCATCCGACATTTGCCTTGACTCCGTAGTTGACTACGGCTTTAAGCTTAGCTTATCGAACAAGGCCATAAAAGGTGCAATCACAATGTCAGAGTTGAAATCAGAGTCCAAATCCGGTCGCGGGTCATTAATCGCAGGCGGGGTCGCAGCAGTGCTCGCATCGGCCTGCTGTCTTGGCCCCCTGGTCCTGATCGCCCTTGGTGTTTCCGGTGCCTGGATCGGCAACCTTGCCGCTCTGGAGCCTTACCGGCCGTGGTTTATTGGTGCTGCTCTGTTGGCGATGGTCTTTGCCTGGCGTCGGATATACCGGCCCGCGCAGGACTGCGAACCGGGCGAAGTCTGCGCGGTACCGCAAGTGCGCACTGCTTACAAGATCACCTTCTGGATCGTCGCGCTGCTGATACTGACCGCGCTGGCGTTCCCTTTCGTCTTACCGCTGTTTTACTGAAACCTGATCCAACCTATTTACTGAGAGGCACCACACCATGAAAAAGTCCCTAATCACCGCCGTACTGTTTACGCTGTTCAGCCTGCCTACCCTGGCGGCACAACAAACGGTGACCTTGTCCGTTCCAGGCATGACCTGTGCGGCCTGCCCGATTACCGTCAAAGCCGCCCTGAAGCGGGTCGACGGCGTAAGTGCTGTGGATGTCCGATATGAGGAACGGGATGCGACGGTGACCTTTGACGATGAGAAAACCTCCGTTGAGGCGCTGACTCAGGCCACCACCAATGCGGGTTATCCGTCCACCCTGAAATAAACCGGGACGACCAAGGAGTAACCATGAAAGATCCCAAGACGCTGTTGCGAGCGAGTGCTATTGGCACTGTCGTGGTCGCGCTGTGCTGCTTCACGCCGATTCTGGTGGTTTTACTCGGATCCGTTGGTCTGGCAGCGCTGACCGGCTACCTGGATTACGTGCTGTTGCCGGCGCTCGCCATTTTTATCGGCCTGACCTGCTACGCCGTATGGCGTAAAAAGAAATACGACGCCTGCTGCGATAGCCCATCTACCAAGGAGTCACATGAATGAGTAACGACAACCTGCATATTGCCGTGATTGGCAGTGGCGGCGCTGCCATGGCCGCCGCCCTGAAGTCAACGGAACGCGGAGCACGGGTCACCCTGATCGAGCGCGGCACCCTCGGTGGCACCTGCGTCAATATCGGCTGTGTGCCCTCGAAAATCATGATCCGGGCTGCAAACGTGGCTCATATGCGCCGCACCAGTCCGTTCGACGAGGGTATCGAGGCAAGCGAGCCGTCCATTGACCGGCCCCGGTTGCTGGCCCAGCAACAGGCCCGGGTCGATGAGCTTCGTCGCGACAAGTATGAGGGCATTCTCGAAGACAATTCGGCGATTACTGTCGTGCGGGGTGAGGCCCGTTTTACCGACGCCAATACGCTGACAGTGACGCGAGCCGACGGTACGGAGCGCGAGGTACGCTTTGACAGAGCGTTCATTGGTACCGGTGCGCGGCCTACCATCCCACCGGTTCCGGGCCTGTCCGATACGCCGTACTGGACGTCCACCACGGCACTGGCCAGCGACACCATTCCGGACCGGCTGATTGTCATCGGGGCGTCTGTCGTGGCAGTGGAACTGGCACAGGCGTTTGCCCGACTGGGCAGCGAGGTGACCATTCTGGCACGCAGCCGGCTATTTTCCCGGGAGGACCCGGCCGTGGGCGAGGCCATTGAAACTGCGTTCAAAACCGAGGGTATCAAGGTTCTGAATGACACCCAGGCGAGCCAGATCAGTTATACCAACGAGGAATTCGTGCTCGACACGAACGCAGGGGAACTGCGCTCCGATCGGCTGCTGGTGGCCGTGGGACGCACACCGAACACAGACAGGCTGAATCTGGAAGCGGTCGGTGTCGAGACGGATCGCGGGTCCATTGTCGTCGATGAGCAACTCCAGACCCGGGTGCCGGGCATTTACGCTTCCGGCGACTGTACCAATCAGCCCCAGTTCGTCTATGTGGCGGCCGCAGGTGGTAGCCGGGCCGCGATCAATATGACCGACGGCGATGCCCGCCTGGATCTCAGTGCCATGCCGGAGGTGGTCTTTACCGAGCCGCAGATCGCGACTGTCGGTTTGTCCGAGGCCGACGCCGAGGCAAGAGGCTACGTCACCGACAGCCGTACCCTGACCCTCGACAACGTGCCACGGGCTTTGGTCAACTTTGATACCGGAGGCTTCGTTAAAATGGTCGCGGAACGTGAAAGCGGGCGGTTACTGGGTGTGCAGTCCGTGGCGGGTGAGGCCGGCGAACTGATCCAGACCGCCGTGATGGCCATACGCGCGGGCATGACCGTCAACGAGATTGCCGATGAGCTGTTCCCGTACCTGACGATGGTTGAGGGTCTGAAGCTGTGCGCTCAAACCTTTACCAAGGATGTCAAACAATTATCCTGCTGCGCGGGATAAGGCAAGGCCCCATGAATGATGTGCGTGAAATCGTAAATCGGCTGGGCCTGACCGGAGAAGCGGAGGCCACGCTTCATGTGGCGCTATTGCGTGAGCTGGTCCAGGGTCGTCCGGTCACTCTTGAGCGGCTTGCAGCGTCGCTCAACTGGACGACGGACCAGGTGGTGCAGGTGCTGGAACAGCTGCCTTGCGGAACCGTCGAGTATGACGGTCAGGGACGGCTGGTCGGCTCAGGCATCACCCTGCGTGAAACGCCGCATGCGTTTGTGGTAAACGATCAGCCGCTCTACACCTGGTGTGCACTCGACGCCTTGATGTTTCCGGCTGTCATTGGCGAACCCGCACAGGTTCGGTCGCGTTGTCCCCACACCCACAAGCCGGTCACCTTGACGGTCACGCCACAGGAAGTGCTTTCGCTCCAGCCAGAGGACGCGGTTCTCTCGCTGGTTTCCGTGGCCACGGACGGCGACATTCGCAGTGCCTTCTGTTGCGATGTCCACTTTTTTGCTTCTCGATCTGCCGGGGAAGCGTGGTCCGGGGACAAACCGCACGCAAGCATTGTGACTGTTCAGGAAGGTTTCGAACTGGGTCAGGCCATTGCCCGGCAATTGCTCGACAAAGCGGAGAGTGACTGACATGACGGTGAATACTCTAAGAGCAGAACCTGACGTTGAACGCGGACCGGAAACACAAAGCCAAGGGTATGTCATTTCCCAGGCGGCCCGTTGCTGTGGTCTGTCGGTGCCGCAAATTCGGACGTACCTGGATATGCGACTGGTGCAGGCCTGCGGAAAAACCTCGGGGGGCTTTCGCTTGTTTGATTACCGCTGTCTGGAACGGCTGAAGTTCATTGGGGCTTGTCGTGAGGCAGGCCTGGGGCTCCCGGAAATCGCCGAGTTTGTTCATGCGCTCGACAACGGGGATGAGCAGCAGTGCCGCACAGCCAAGCGGCAAATACAGGATACTCTTGCCGTTAAGAGGGCGGCGCTGAATCGCTGTACCCAAGTGTTGACAAAGGCAGAGCGTGGAGCCGGGTTAAGCGATTCAATTTCGCCATAAGTGAACGCCTACACCGGAGCGGTGTCCAGAGAAAAGACACGGCTGTCTACACCTTACTTTCCCTATCGAGATATTGAGGTAACCATGAGCAGTAATACCCATCACTTACTCGAAGATGCCCAATCCCGAATGGCTGACATTTACGAGTGGCTGGAGGTGGCTGACGATAGTCGCCACCGCCTGGGGCAACCTAAACGCATCCATCAGGCCAGTTTGTCGGTGCGCATGGATGATGGCTCGCTGCGAGTTTTTCCTGCCTGGCGCGTGCAGTACGACGATACCCGTGGCCCCACCAAGGGCGGCATTCGCTTCCACCCCGATGTCACCGAGGATGAGGTCGCGACACTGAGTTTCTGGATGACGTTGAAGTGCGCTGCGGTCGACCTGCCGTTTGGTGGTGCCAAAGGGGGTATCTGTGTCGATCCGAAGACCCTCTCCCGCCTGGAGCTGGAGCGATTGTCCCGCAGCTATATCCGTGCCTTTCACGATGTGATCGGCCCTGAACGCGATATTCCGGCCCCCGACGTCAACACTAACGCCATAATCATGGGCTGGATGGTGGATGAATACGCCCAGATCGAACGTCGGCACGTGCCCGGCGTCATTACTGGTAAGCCCCTGGGACTAGGGGGCTCCATTGGTCGTGAGGAAGCCACTGGTGCAGGTGCGTTGCAGGTGTTGGACTTGTGGGTAAAACGGCAGCACCAGAAACCGGAAGATCTGACAGTGGCTGTCCAGGGGTTCGGTAACGCCGGCCAGCATTTTGCGCGCCTGGCGCACGATGTCGGTTATAATATTGTCGCATTGTCTGACTCCCAGGGTGGCATCTACAGTGATGAGGGGTTGGATCCTTCGCCCATCCTGCGTCACAAAAACCGTACCCGCGAACTCAAGGGCATGGTCTATTGCGACGATTCCGTGTGTGACCTCGCGGACACGCAGTCCCTTAGCGGCGACGAATTGCTGGAACTGGACGTCGATGTTCTGGTGTTGGCCGCACTGGAAAACCAGATAACGGACGCCAACGCAGATCGGGTCCGGGCCAGGATGATCGTGGAGATCGCTAACGGCCCCGTCAGCAGCGACGGTGACCGCGTCCTGAAGGATCGTAATATCCCGGTGATCCCGGACATCATCGCCAACGCCGGCGGCGTGATAGTCAGCCATCTGGAATGGGTTCAGAACCGGATGGGCGATTACTGGTCAGGCGAAGCCGTGGAAAAGCAACTCAGGCAGCGTCTTGAGCGTGAAGCGAATGCCTGTTTCAACCTGGCGGAGGAGAAAGCCATACCCTTGCGCACAGCCGCCTATATCCAGGGTGTCGGGCGGATTGTGGATGCCATGGCTCAACAGGGCACTCAAGGCTATTTCAATGACCAACTTGGGTGAGGTGAAAAGCGACGGTGGCGGTCATCCCCTTACTGCTGGGGTGCCCACTTCATGTCTGAACTGAACTCTTCTCTCTCTGGCATTGTCCTGTCTACGCTCACAGCCGTTATGCCAACCCTAGATTTGTCTCGTGGAGCGCACGAACAAATGTTGCGGGCTGAGTTGAAACTAAGAATCAATGATGGTCGAAATAACGTTGCAAAAAAATGTTGCTGTAAAAAAGCTGAGCAGTGCATGGATTTCAGAGGTTCGAGAAAAATTAACAACAAAAATCAGTTATGCCTACTTCGTATAAGCTGGTTTGAATCGCAGCAAGGGTGCCAGGGGCCCGAAAAACTGGTTACCGCCCTCTGGTAAATGTGCGTATGTCGCCCGGTTTTATAGGGTTACAAAAACTTACCAATTACAGCTGAGCGCAGCTGAGGCTATGTGGATCCGAGATTTTTTGCAGCAATGCCGCTGAAAGGAGCTTGGCCATGGTGATCGGCGAGTGGCCTCTATTAAACAAAAGCGAACATTCATGGCGCCTGTAATCCTCGGGTCTGTCTGCCTAGTTGAGCGCTTGGTCATTCTTCAAGAACCTAGCAAACGGTCAAATGGACTAACTGTTCCAGCTCGTCGATCGCCAATAACGTGGGTGTAGATTTCAGTCGTGCGAATATCGCTGTGGCCGCGGATCTCCTGAACCGTTCGGATATCACTTCGGGATCTCAGTACCAAAAGCGTGGCGAAAAGTATGCGCCGTCACCCGATTGGTAATTCCGCTCGTTTGCACAGCCTGCCTTAATTGCCTCGCGTGTGTAGAGTGATGAGAGTGATGTCAGCAAATATAGGCAGCGATGAGGTGAACGCATCTTGTTGGGGGCGGGAATAGATAATGCCTGACCTGCCCCCAGTCTTTAATCCAACTGCTTCCTAGTAATGTCCGTTACTGCTGAATCAGTTTTGCCAAGTCGGAGAGCGGAGGCAAACTCCAGGGGTGTCTGATACACTAGGGATGAATGCGGACGCTGCTCACTGTAGTCCAAGCGCCAATTGCTGATCTTCTCCCGGGCGTGTGCGAGATCTCGGAACCAGTGTTCATTCAGACACTCATCCCGGAATTTTCCGTTAAAGCTCTCGACGTAACCATTCTGCATCGGCTTTCCGGGCTGAATCAGCTTCAGTTCAACGCCATGACGATAGGCCCATTGATCGAGTGCTTTGCCAGTGAATTTCGGCCCTTGGTCGGTTCTAACGGCTTTCGGGTAGCCTCGGAAGGCCGCAATGCCATCCAGGGTACGGGCTACCTGTTCACCCGAGATGCCCATGGCCACGGGAATGTCGAGGCATTCCTTGGTGAAGTCATCCACGATAGTCAGGCATTTGATCCTGCGCCCGTTGGCCAAGGAATCCATCACGAAGTCCATGGACCACGTATGATTCGGTGCATCGGGCAACACCAGGGGCTGTCGTTCCACCATCACACCTTTACGGCGCTTGCGTTTGCGGACGGCCAGGCCTGCCTCCCGGTAAAGCCGATAAACCTTCTTGTGATTCACCTCAGCAGCAACGCCAATCAGGGCGGAATTCATGGGAGATCGATCGGGACTGATCACCAACAGAGCGCAGATGGCCAGAATTGCGCAATTAAAGAAGATGGAGTAGCCCACACCAAGAAAGTACATCAGCACCGAAGACGTCAGCAGGCAGCCAACAACATTGCCGATTGTGCTCAAGGCTGTAGCACTACCGGCGGCTTCGCTTTTTCTCGTATTCTGGTCTGCCGCGTTAAGTAGCAATGGCACGGTCTGGCCAAGAAAGAATATTAGCCGTGCCATGATAGTCGGACAGAAGGCTAGCAGGTGGGTTAGAGCATTGCTGAGTACCGGGATTACCGCAGTGAGGTCCGTCACCGTCAGAACATACCAGCTGAAGAACGGGTAGGAGAGACCAATACCGAATAATCCTGTGGCGAAAACGAGGTTGATCAGCAGGGCACTGGAAAATTTCTCGGATGATCTCTTCCCAGCCTGATAATAGCCAAGTCCAGGGCCGCCAAAAAGCAAGTTATGAAAATTGAGGTGTAAGACACTGATCTGCCGATAAACGCGATGGTTTGACGGTTAGTGACCATCTGAATACCTGCACTGGCCAAGCCAGGGACCGCCCCTTCCGGTCGTTTCATATGTTCCAGAAACGCCTACCAAAAAATGACGCTATCTAGCAATTGGGATTGTCAAAGCTGATAAGGCCTGGAATTCCCGCGCCCTCTGCTAGTTTTGTCTTGCCGTAGCAGAGTTACTGCACCCCCGGATGTCCTGGGAACGCCCACGAGCTGGCTAATCGACCGTTGTTGATAACAGGCCTCTTAGAAAACTAAGTATCTAGAAAATTGATCATTGGCCCTACCCCCGCTTTTGAGGGGGGTGAAGCCAAAACGATTGAGATACGGTTAGAAATATCCAACAAACCCGAGCTGCCAACGATAGCTCTCCCTTAGTTAGAAAGGCGATTTTATGACCATGCAGATGACAGAAGAACAAAGAATGGCCACGGACGGCTTGAGGAAGGTTCTCGACGCTGAGATTGAGCCAAAATTGAGAGCCCACGGTGAAAAGTTTATTCCCAAAGAGATGATGAAGGGCTTCATCAAAACGTTGACAGAATATGGTCTGATCAGAGCGCCGTTCCCAGAACAGTGGGGGGGCTTAGAGATGGATTGGGTCACACATTTGCGCTTGTGGGAGGAGGTTGGTGTCAGTGCAATCGATCTGGCGCTACCAATCCTTATCAATGTTTCCGGCGCAGACATGTTAATCAGAAATGCTTCTGATTCCGTGAAGGAAAAATATGTCCCTGGACTGCTCTCTGGTGAAGTTTTCATAAGCATGGGGATATCTGAGCCTGACGTCGGTTCGGACGTTGCTGCTGCAAAGACGCGTGCAGTCCGTGATGGGGATTATTGGGTCATTAATGGAGAGAAAACGTGGATTTCCAATGGAGAGCATATGGATATCTTCGTATGCACCTGTAAGACCGGCGAAGGCGAATTGACACACATCCTTATCGAGGCAGATACACCGGGCCTCGAAGTGCGTGGCATTCCTAAAATGGCGTTGAACGGACAATCAACCTCTCAAATTTTCCTCGCGGATGTACGCGTACCCGTCGAGAACACTGTCGGGGAGATCGGGCAGGGATTAAAGAACACGCTAGTAACCTTTGAGCGTGCCCGGTGTCACATGGCCGCGTGGGGCTATTCGATTGCAAGACGGGCGATGGAAGAGTCAATTAAATACAGTCAAACCCGATCTCAACATGGGAAATTGATTGCAGGTCATCAGCTGATTGCAGAGAAAATTGCCAACATGGCTACGCAGATTGATGCCGCTCGATTACTTACGCTCAGGGCAGCAGAAATGATTGATCAAGGTTTGCGGTGTGACAAAGAGTGTGCGATGGCAAAGTGGTTTAGCACAGAAATCGCGGTAAAGGCCTGTCGAGATGCGGTTCAGATCCACGGCGGTAATGGTGTTACTAAAGAGTTCATCGTAGAGCGACTAGCGAGGGAGGCAATAATTGGCCCTATTCCAGATGGAACGACTGAAATCCAAAAGCTGTTAATCGCCCGATCACTAACTGGTGTACCGGCCTTCAGTTAAAAAGCCACCAAAACAAGATGACTTGGCGAGGTAATCAAATGACGAACAGTGCCTTACTTTATGAGCAATCTGGACCCGTTGGGTGGATTAATCTAAACCGCCCGAATGAAATGAATGCGATCAATCTGCAGATGCTGGATGAGTTTGAAGAGATTTTGCCCAGGATCGCTAATGATGATGCCGTAAAAGTCATTGTTTTGACTGGAAAGGGGAGAGCCTTTTGCGCCGGAGCAGATCTGAAAGAGATCCTTAATTCTGCTCGCTTACAACCCGGAGAAGCGGATTTTATCGATCGATTAACTGAGCGCGTTTTGAATGTACTTCGTGACTTCCCTAAGCCGGTAATCGCGGCCTTGAACGGCATCACGATGGCTGGAGGCCTTGAAACCGCCATGTGTGCGGACATCGTGGTTGCGGCTGATTGCGCAAGAATCGGAGACGCGCACGCCAACTACGGCGTATACCCTGGAGCTGGCGGCGCAGCAGTTTTACCAAGAATCATTCCTCTTAACGTAGCGAAATTTCTGCTTTTCACCGGTAGCACGCTTTCTGCAGAAGAAATGAAAATTTACGGATTTGTGAATCAAGTGGTGGATCTTAATTCCCTGCGAGCTGAAACACAAAGGATTGCAGAGTTAATCGCAGAGAAAAGCCCAATTGCGCTTCAACGTATGAAAACTGTGGCGAATGAAACAGGCAGCAAGGCTCTTCACGCTGCGTTGGAGCATGAACAGGTACTCTTCCGACGCCACATGCGTTCATATGACGCTATGGAAGGCCTTAATGCATTTAGTGAAAAGCGAAGGCCTCAATTCAAAGGTTACTAAGTCACATTTAGGTCTCAAATATTCAAACAGGAGTAGATCATGAATTTGGAAAATAAAGTAGTTGTGATTAGCGGAGGTGCATCGGGTCTAGGGCTAGCAACTGCGCGCTATCTTGTGAAAAAGAAAAAGGCAAAGGTCGCTTTACTAGATATGAACCGAGAAGCCGGACTGAGTGCTGTAGAAGAGCTCGGTGATGAAAACGCGATTTTTATAGCCACTGATGTCACCGAAGAGAACGATGTGGATGCCGCGATTAGCGCAACGATCCAAAAATTTGGCGCAATCCATGTGGACATAAATGCGGCGGGGATTGTAGCCCCAAAAAAGATTCTCGATAAAAATGGAGTTGCGGGCTCGATCAATAATTTTAGAAATGTAATAAACGTCAATCTAGTGGGCCTATATACAGTAATGGCTAAGTGTGCAGAAAAGATGGCACTGAATGAACCGGATCAAAATGGTGAACGGGGCGTCATTATTAACGTTTCATCGGGCGCTGCTTGGGAGGGACAGCTTGGACAGTGCGCTTATGGCGCTTCCAAGTCCGGGGTTAACGGAATCAATATTCCAGCAGCACGTGAACTAGGTTCAATCGGTGTTCGAGTCAATTCAATTGCCCCAGGATTATTCGCAACTCCGATGGTAGATGCGCTGGATTCAAAGGTGAAAAATGCCTTGATCGAAATGTGCGAAGCACCCAAACGGATGGGTAATGTTGATGAGTTTGCTTCAGCCTGCGTATTTCTAGTTGAAAACGGATATATGAATGGTCGCTATATCCGTCTTGATGCTGCAACAGTTATGCAGGCGAAATAGCGGTAAAAGGATGTGTCCCTTTAGCCCTCCAAAATGGGGGGCTCTTTTTAAATTAATTAAATAAAATTTAACAGTTCGTTGAGGGATAAATTGTGCATACCACCAATAGAAGCGTTGCTCAGGGAAACATAATAAATATAGCTCCTCCTAAATTTGGAGAGCTGGTTTCTATCAGTGCTGGTCTGCTCTGGACAAGGCTTACAATTCCCTCAAAGCTTGACCATATAAATATCTATCTGATTAAAGATAAAGGCGGTTGGTTTGCCATTGATAGTGGCCCAAGTTCGGATGCTAATCGGGAAATTTGGGAAGAAATAGTACAAAAACTACCTGAGCCAAAAAAGCTCACTGGATTGTTGGTTACACACTGTCATCCTGACCATATTGGCCTCTCCGGCTGGATTCAGCAACATTTCCAAGTACCAGTCTATGCCTCCGAGAATGAAATTTCCAAAGCCAGGCGTGACGAGTTTAGCAGGTTATCCAGTGACCATGAAAAGGATGACTTTTTCTATAGAACTTTGGGGGTTTCGAATACAGAAATACCTGAGTTAAAGAAATACGCAAGAGTAATGGATAACCTTTATGGTCCTCTCCCAGAGAAAGTAAAAATAATTGAAAAAGGCGAATCTATAATTATAGGCGAAAATGATTGGGATATTTGGTCCGGATCTGGTCATTCCGTTGAGCATATATGTCTTAAAAACGACAAGCTAGGAATATTTATCTCTGGGGACCAAGTGCTTCCAGGCATAACGCCTCATGTAGGTACGAATATAATAAGCTTAAATGACAATCCTATAAAAAATTGGCTCGAAAGCTTAACTGATCTAAAGTCATGGGTTAACCCAGATTATTTAGTTTTACCAGCGCATGAAAGGATATTTTTCAATGCAATAGCTAGGGTTGACGTGATTTTAGAGCATCATCACAACCTGTTAAGAAAGTTAATTCGAAAGCTTGATCAATGGCTGACTACAGATGAATTGATATCTTTTGTAGGTTGGGGCGCGGTGAAAGGCTTCGGTCGCTGCCTCGCACTCGAGGAAACATTTGCACACTTAATTTTTCTGGTCAATTCGGGAGAAGTAAAGGTTCAGAAAAATGAGTCTTCTGACGCTATAGAGTTTCGCTCAACGTTAGTTGAAAAATAGTTATTTTGCTGTTTTCAATTAAACAAGGGCCTGAGACCATAGCTTATATAAAAATAAGTCCTAACAAGTGAGGAATTTTCATGAAAATTAATTTTAGTAATCACATGGAAAATTTGGCAAATCGATATGGTGAATGTGAAGCTATTGTAAATATTGAGCGTAATAGGCGATACACCTTCGCAGAGTTTCATGCACTGACTAATAGAATTGTAAACATGATGACGTCGTTAGGGCTAGGTGCTGGTGATAGGTTCGTTAATATTTTGGATAACGACAATCTTTCGTTACTTCACGCTCCTACTATTTTTAAAGGTTGTGTGACCGGAGCTTTTACAAACTTCAGAGATTCCTTGGAAGAACATACTTGGCAAGTTGAAGCGTCTGGTGCCAAGGTGGCGTTTATTGAAAATGAGCTCCTCGACTCTCATTACAAGATGTTACGAGGTAGAGATGTTACTGTGATTGTAATGGATGAGCCTAAAGAAAGTCTTGATGGTGTTTTCTATTTCTGGGATTTGGTTAACCAGGCTTCGGATCATAACCCAGATATAGTTGTTGATGACAGAGAACATTGCGCAATAATTCGCTTTACAGGAGGTACCACAGGTAAGGGTAAGCCGGCAATGTACAGCATTGATAACTGGCTTAGCTGCCGTGATACAGCATTTGCCTTGCAAGATAAGGAGGCATGGATCAGAAATCCCAGATGCATTCATATTGCACCAATAAGTCACGGGAGTGGTATGTTATTTTTGCCAACGTTGTATTCTGGTGGTTGCACCATTACACAAAATGAAGCGGACTTGGAACTATACTGCAAAAATATTGAAAAAGAAAAAGCGACGATCACGTTTCTTGTTCCGACGATACTTTACCGTATGCTTGAGATCGATACAGATTTGAGTTCCCTGAAGTTTGTGATCTATGGCGCCGCGCCTATGAGTCCCGGAAAGCTTAAACAGTTGCAAGCAAAACTTGGGAATATTTTTGTTCAGTGTTATGGCTCTACCGAACATTTTGGTTTTGCATCGAACATGGGGACGAGTCAGCATTTGATTAATAAAGAAGAAGATGAGGTTAGGCTTAGTTCAGCTGGGCAGCCGACCCCTGGCGTTGAGTGCATAATCGTGAACGAAAAAGGTGAGAAGGTCCACAAGGGAGAAACCGGTGAGGTTTGGCTACGTTCCCGAAGTATCTGTCTCGGATATTTGAATGCTCCGGAGCAAACCGCCAATGAGTTTAAGGACGGATTTTGGAAGTCGGGCGACCTTGGTTATATGGATGATGAAGGGTTTATTTACTTGGTTGACCGAAAAAAAGATATGATTATTTCAGGTGGCTTTAACATTTATGCTAATGAAGTCGAAGCGGCACTTAATAGCCATCCTTCAGTTTTAATGTCGGCAGTTGTTGGTACCCCGCATGAAGAATGGGGCGAGGCGGTTCATGCTGAGGTTACTTTACGCGAAGGTTTTGATGTAGGTGAAGATGAATTAGTTGCGCATGTTAAAGGTCTGATTGGTGGATACAAAGCACCAAAATCTCTAATGATTGTCGACCAGCTTCCTACTAGTGTGGTTGGTAAGGTCTTACGTAGGAAAGTGCGTGAAAAATACTGGAAAGGTGAACGGAAAATTTCGTAATAGCAAGGTAAAAAAGTCATAAATCATAGTGACAATAAATTTCAAATTTGTGATTTAAAAGTTCTAATCTCGGAGAAATATAATGGAAGATATTTTTGTCGCCGGCGTTGGTATGACAAAATTTGGTCGTCATTTTGATCATAGTTATAAGGAACTGGCGAGAGAGGCTATCGAGCAGGCGCTTACTGATGCTGGAGCTAGCAAGGCTGATGTAAAGCAAGCATTTTTCGCCTCTTGCGTTATCGGTTTAATGCATGATCAACATATGATTCCTGGTCACGTTGCTTTGCGGTCGATGGGATTTGAGGGCATTCCTATCTTTAACCTTGAGGGGGCTTGCGCATCTGCTAGCACAGCCCTTCATTTGGCCGAGAACGCTATTAGGAGCGGGTCTTGTGACATCGCAATTGCTGTGGGCGTAGAGAAAATGAACAGCCCTGATAAGGCAAAAATGTTTTCGGCGTTTGACTCTGCTTGGGATGTTGAAACCGTGAGTGATAACCGGGACATCCTCTTAAAGATGGGGGAGGGAGTCGAATGCCCGGAGGGCTCTCAGTCCCCTAGACCATATTCCATGTTTATGGATGTGTATGCAGCGTTCTCCCGTTTCCATATGAAAACATTCGGAACGACCCAAAGACAAATCGCTGCCGTATCCGCAAAAAACCATCGACACTCTGTTCATAATCCTCTCTCGCAGTATCAGGTTGCGTATACTATCGAGGAGGTTTTGGCTGCGCCGCCTATAACCTACCCACTTACATTGCCGATGTGCGCTCCGATTTCGGATGGCGCGGCGGCTGCGGTTTTGTGTAGCGCCGAGGGGCTAAAGAGGCTTAAGGGGGAAAGCTCAAGAGCCATTAGGCTGCTTGCCAGTATTGTGCGATCTAGCTCAGATAGAAGTTTCGATGATTTTGAAAATCACCTAACTGCTTTAGCTGCTAAAGATGCTTATGAAAAGGCTGGCGTTGCTCCAAGCGATGTTGACGTTGCCGAGGTTCACGATGCGACTGCGATGGGGGAAATAATACAGGCCGAGAATCTCCAGCTAGCGCCATACGGTGGGGCTGGGTGGGCTGCTGAAGCTGGCGAGTTCACTGTAGGAGGCCGAATTCCCATCAATCCATCGGGCGGTCTGGAATCCAAAGGGCACCCGATTGGCGCAACCGGAATCGGGCAAGTTTATGAGCTAGTGACGCAATTGAGAGGCGAGGCTGGAAAAAGGCAAGTCGAAGATGCTCAAATCGCCATTCAAGAAAATGGCGGCGGCATTTACGGAGTTGAGGAAGCTACAGCTGTAGTAAATATTTTTTCTAAATAGTACAAACTTAGCATGGGCCATGTCGGGGCGCATATAAAATGTCCCGCCATGGCAACTCAAGCTTGTCAACCTGTTGGCTCAATGGATCAATTGGATTATTTGAGCCTGAAGCTTTTGTGTTGTCGTTCCCCAACTCTACAGGATGATTTAGTGCGCCGTCTGATTAATATGAGCTAGGATAGAAATTTTTCTGTCAGTAAGAGAGGTATTCGATTGTGCCCATGCCGATAGCTCCATTCAATCTGACCCTATACGGTCAATTGAAACTCAATGGCGGGTGTCGAGCCAGCACTTTGATCAAACGCCTAGTTCATCGTGTCAGTCTTCATTTCTTAGGGAATGCATGCGAGACGGTCCCAAGGATATCAAGCTTGCTTCAGGTTAACACTCAAATGGTATTCAAGTGGCGCAAGCGCTACAGTGTGCATGATTTTAAAGGGTTTTATGATTCCCCGCGCCTGAGCCAGCACCGAAAACTGAACCGTGGAGACGTCAAAATTTATGAGCACACGGTTCACCAGGTTCCGATACAAGCCTTGCACTGGAGTATCAGCCTCACGCGAACATGCCGGGGGGGCGTGTTGGCAAGTGCATCAGCTGAAGAATGCGTTAAATTTGTAGCCGCAACGGCTCATTACGTTAAAATCACGAATAATCCGTATTTTCTCGAGAACGTTTGTGGCATTGTCGGCCTCTATCTGAATCTGCCGGACAATGCGCTGGTCCTCTCTGTTGATGAAAAGACCCAAATTCAGACGTTCGATCGAACACACCCAAATCTACAGCTCAAGCCAGGCCAAGTTGAGCGTCATACTTACGATTACGAGCAACATAGCACGACAAGCCTTTACGCGGACCTCAACATTTTGACGGACGAAGTGATTGGCCGTGTCACCCAGCGTCATCACGCCTTGGAATTTTTAGATGTTTTAAGACAGATCGATTGGGAAGCCCCGCAGGATCTGCAGCTATATGTCATCCTAGATAGCAACTCTTCTCACAACACCTCGGAGGTCAAAGCCTGGCTCGCCAAGAATCCTCGGTTCAAGGTGCATTTCACCCCAACCAGCGCGTCGTGGTTGAATGAGGTTGATAAGTGGTTTGGTCAACTGGATCGGCGCGAACTTTATCGAGGAAATTTAACCAGCGTTGGTGAATCGAAGCCAGGGATTAAGAAGTGTATCAAGGTTCACAACGAAAAACTGGCCAATCCCTTCCGGTGGAATAAAAGTACTGCACACGATTGTATCATTGGCATGGGCAAGTTTGCGCTTAATCGATAATAAGCGTGTAAATTTAATAGGCGCTATATTTGGTGGGCTGGAATGAGGCAAAAACAAGATCTAAGAGGCATGCGACATCATCTGAGTTCGAATTGGCGCCTGCCGTTGATTCCGACCAAACTTTCGCCGCCAAGGAGGTCTCAGCCTCTCTTTTCCCGAAAACGGCTGGAGAGTCTTGCCCCGGCAATCATGAAGCATGCTTTGACACTAGTCCAGGCGCCTGCAGGGTATGGAAAGACTACACTCGTTGGCCAATGGGCGGACATGTATCGAGGTGAAGATAAGCTTGTAGCTTGGTTAAGTCTCTCAGAAGAAGACAACTCAGAAAGGCGATTCTTATCATATCTCATTGCCTCACTGTCAATAACGAAGTCGAATTTCTGCAATGAATCTATTTTAGCGATTAACTCTGAACTATCTTCATCGATTGAAGTTGTTGAATCGATTTTGCTCGCCGAGTTAGAGGCCTCTCGTGAGGAAATCCTACTTACATTAGACGACTACCACTGCATTACTAATCCTGAAATTCACTCGCTAATGTTGCGTCTGATAAAGAATCGACCCGAAAATCTCCATATTATCATTGCAACCAGATCCGAAATTCCCATACGTCTATCTAAGCTGAAGTTGGAAAACCAATTGTTAATCTTGGGTGTCTCTGATCTTCGAATGGATTTTAGTGAGCTTGAGATTTTTCTAAACGAAGTTGTTGAGTTGGATCTACCTAAGAACGTCGCGAGATTGCTTTACGAAGTTAGCGAGGGATGGGTTGCCGGCGTGCAAATGGCGGCTTTGTCACCAAGGCTTCGCAAAGAACCAAAACAATTCCTTAATGAATTTGCAAGCGGATCGAAGGATCTTAAAAACTACCTCCATGAGGTATTAGTGGAACTATTACCTTCAGATTGTGAGGAAGCCCTTGTACGCTGCTCAATTTTAGAGCGCTTCAACGTATCGCTATGTCAGGTGGTTGGTGGGGTAAGCGATGGGAATGCCTTTTTAGAGAAATTGTCTCGGTTGAATTTGTTTATATTTTCGCTTGATGACAATAATGAGTGGTTCCGGCTTCATCGGTTATTTTCTGATTTTCTTCGAGAACGTTTGGGTCAGTTAGGTAAAAAGGAGGTGTTAGCCCTTCATCGTCTTGCTTGCAACTGGTTCGTCGCTCATGAGTTGTGGTCTGAAGCAGTGAGTCACGCTTTAGCCATTGGTAATTCAGATCTTGCTAAAACGTTCATCGAACGCTGTGCATCGGAAATGCTAGAAAAAAGCCGAACGGCCACACTGGTCAATTGGGGAAAGCAAATACCAGAGCATGAGTTGAGCAAGAATATTGACATACGCTTGGCAATCGTCCGGGCTCAGATGCTAATGATGGAGCTTCCTCCCATTCATGGCTTGCTTCATGAGTTAGAGTCTGATTTGCAGAAAAGTGATGATGTTGATTTGATGGAAAGAAGAGAGGATTTGCAAAAACAAATACAGACAACGTCATCGCTACTTGCACTACTTGAGGACCGATTGGAAGACGCTAGGCGCTCTGCGGAGCCATTGATGGAAGCGCCTAGCGAGCTCAATAGATTTGAGTACGAAGTGGTCTTCAATGTCCTAGGCTATATTTATCTCCATCAAATGCGCTTTGATGAGATAGTTGAGGTACAGCGGCAAGCAGCTCGATTGACCAATAAGCTTCACTTCGGTGAGGGATACCGAAAAAGTTTTGAAGGCTTGGCCTGGTTCTGGCGTGGACGCTTAGATAGAGCTGAAGCATTGCTAGGAGAGTCTTTAGCGATTTCTGAGAAAATCGCCGGTCGGCGTTCGATGGCTTCTGTGACAGCCATCGCGAGCTTGGCCGAGCTTTGCTATGAGCGGAACAAAATAGAGGAGGCGGAGGAATTATTGGCATCTGCAATGACGGGCTCTTTGGACGCCTGCCTATTGATAACAGCACAAACCATTTATTCGCTTCTTGCTCGAATAAGTAAGCTGCGCGGAGAAAAAGCAGAATCTTGGATATTACTGGATAAGCTCGAAAAGGTTGCCATGAAACGAGGGTGGGTCCGACTGGAGGGCCACTGCTATGCAGAGCGTATTCAGTCTGATATATGGGAGGGTGATGGAATATCAGCAACTAGAGAGCTAGGGCGTTTTGAACAGTATCTTGAGACCGTGAATCCGGATGTTATTGCTAAAGAACTCCTACATGATGATTGGCTAATATCGAAGGCACGAATTGAACTCCTTAATCAACCATCCAAGGGTTTTATAAAGGAGTTGCATGAGCGTATTACTGTTCTAGACCGTCAGGGTGCGCTTTATCGTAGTGCTAAATTCAGAATGCTGGCTGCGCTTGGAGAGTGGAAAATTGGCCAAACCAAGGCGGCTAAGAAAAGCTTAATTCCAGCACTCGCACTAGGTCAAGCGCAAGGCATGTTTAGAACCTTTGCAGATGAACTTCAAGGTGGGCAGTGTCTTCTAAAAAATATTGCTTCAAGTTTAGACGCACACGAAATGCGGTTGATGCCTTATATTGAAGGCTTAGTAAACAATATGGAACCTGTACCAAAATTGTTAGGCAATTTTGAAAAAGACCTTGAATCTGACTCGTTACCATCTGACATTTCTGATCTCGAACTCTTGAGTGCATCAGAGGTTACTGAAAGGGAGCGTGAGATTCTGGAACTAATTGGGGATGGTCTATTTAATAAGGAAGTTGCGAACCTATTAGGAATATCCGAGGGTACTGTCAAATGGCACCTAAAAAACCTATACAGTAAATTGGGCGTTTCCAGCCGAACTCAAGCCTTAAAAAGGGCGCATAGTCTAAAACTGATAAATTAACCTTCCGTCCCTGTCCCGCCCTTTCGAGGGGGGGAAGGTTGTTTATTTTTGGTTAGTATTTTGGGTCGCGAGAGTAAAGTAATACTGCTGAATTAAATGCCATTTCGATCGAAAGCATCTCGGAATATTAGGAGTTTTTATGGGGCCTCTTGAGGGAGTCAAAGTTGTAGAGTTTGCAGGGATTGGTCCAGCACCGATAGTGGGTATGCTGTTAGCTGACTTGGGAGCCCAAGTTGTGCTAATTGAACGCAAAGTGATGAATTCAAACGCTGCAACAGTTGATCCCACTTTGATGGGAAAGGCTGCATTTTTTAAACGAGGTAAGAAGTCAATCACACTAAACCTCAGCAAATGTAGTGATGTTGAGGCTGCTTTGAGTTTAGTTGCAAAGGCTGATGTGCTCGTGGAGGGTTTCCGCCCTGGCGTTATGGAGAGATTGGGGATTGGACCAGAGGTATGCCTCGAAAAAAATCCAAAACTAATCTACGGTCGGATGACTGGATGGGGACAGACGGGACCGCTGGCGCCTTCGGCCGGTCATGACCTGAACTTTTCTGCCATCACAGGAGCTCTTGTTTACGGCGGTTTGCCAGGGGATATTCCGTTCCCGACGCCAACTTTGCAGGGTGATGTGGGGGGAGGGAGCATGTCTTTGGCGCTCGGTATCCTATCTGCACTGTTTCATGTCAATAAAACTGGCCAAGGTCAAGTGATTGATGCGGCTATTTCTGATGGTGTAATTTATAACATGATGCTTCTGGCCAGTTTGAGGGAACAAGGAGTCATTAGTGATGGCGACCGTAATGACTTTTTCAGTGGTGCGGCTCCGTGGTGCAGCACTTATCGGTGTGCCGATGATCGCTTTGTTACCGTTCAAGCATTAGAGCCTAATTTTTACCAAAAGCTAATTTCTATTTGTGGTTTTAGCGATGATCCAGACTTTGTAGACCAATACGATAAGAGTTGCTGGCAGATAGCGAAGACGAAGATGTCAGCGTTTTTTGGCTCCCGTACGCAGGCTGAATGTTGTTCGCTTTTGGAGGGAACAGACGCTTGTTTCGCTCCGATTTTGAATATTTCTGAGGCTGCAAATCATCCTCATAATCAGGCGCGTGAAAGCTTCATTCGTATTGACGGAGTGCTGCAGCCTGCACCCGCACCTAAGTTTAGTCTCACTAAGCAGGTGGTTGGTAGTATACCTGATTTGGGTGAGCACAATGACAATATTTTGGGACCGCTAGGTTTGTATAACAAATCCAATCTCTCTGATTGATATCAGAATCTTAGACGCGAAAGGTCAGAGGGGTTCTTGTAGTAGCCCCCATTTAAACCGGACACCTTGGTAGAAGCAAAGGCCTAGGCATAGACCTAGTGCAAAGGAGTGTCCAAGGTGGAGAGAATCGAAGTCATAACCGGAGTGCAGCGCCGTCGCCGGTATTCCGCGCAGGAGAAAGCATTCATGGTTGCAGAGTGTGAGCAGCCAGGCATGTCGGTATCGCTTGTAGCCCGGCGTCATGGTATATCAGCAAGTCTGTTGTTCCGTTGGAAGAAGCTGATGAAAGACGGTGGCATGTCCGCGATTGAATCCGGTGATGAGGTTGTAAGCGCATCCGAGGTGAAAGCCCTGAACAAGAAGGTTCGGGAGCTGGAGCGGATGTTGGGCCGCAAGACGATGGAAGCTGAAATACTCCGGGAAGCCCTGGAGGTGGCTCAGTCAAAAAAGTTGATCTCGCGCATGCCGTTGCTGCCACCGGACGATACCCTCTGAAGCGGGTTGCGGAAGTGCTGAAGGTATCGCGCTCCAATCTTCTGGATCGCCTTCATGGTCGCCAGAAAGGCCGAAGCCCGAGATACAGCAAACAGGACGATGACCGGCATTTACCGTTTATCCGTGAGCTGTGCGAGGCCCGTGCTGCCAATGGCTATCGAAGGATCACGGCTCGACTGAATCGGTTGCTCGCAGCCAACGATGAGCGAGTAAACCACAAGCGCGTGTACCGACTGATGAAGCAGGATGGGCTGCTGTTACCCCGGTATACAGGGCGACCTCAAGAGCGCTGCCACAATGGCCAGGTTATTACGTTGAAGCCGGACCTTCGCTGGTGCTCAGATGGCTTTGAGATCCGCTGCTGGAACAAGGAGGTTGTCCGTGTAGCCTTCAGTCTGGACTGCTGTGATCGCGAGCTGATGCGCTATGTAGCGACTACTGGTGGCATCACTGGTGAGATGGTTCAAGACCTGCTGCTGGAAAGCTTGGAATACCGGTTCGGCCAGTCAGAGGGAGTGCCTCATCCGCTGGAATGGCTGACGGACAATGGCAGTTGCTACATTGCCAAAGAAACGCGAGCCTTCGCGTCCTCTCTGGGGTTTGTAGTGTGTACTACACCGGTGAGAAGCCCTCAGAGCAACGGCATGGCTGAGGCCTTCGTGAAGACGTTCAAGCGGGACTATGTGTACCTGAACGATCTTCCTGATGCCGCCACGGTGATGGCCAGGTTGCCGGAATGGATCGAGGACTATAACCGCAGCCACCCGCACAAGGGGCTAAAAATGAAATCGCCCTGGGAGTACCGGGCGGAACTGGCATCAAACGAATGAGGTGGTGTCCGGTTTAGCGGGGGCAACTACAGTTCTACCCCATTTCCACGGACGGTTTTAAAACGGCTGACAACTTCCGATCCTGAACGGCAACTCTACGTCGCATCCTGGGATTATGGAACCGCTCAATGTAGTCGAATACATCAGCTCGCGCTTCGTTCTGAGTGCGGTAATGCCGGTGGTGAATTCGCTCCCGCTTGAGCATCCCGAAGAATCCCTCGCAGGCAGCATTATCGCCACAATGACCGACCGCACTCATGCTGCTTACCAAACGGTTGCTACCAAGATATCGCTGGTAGTCACCACTGGTAAATTGACTGCCTCGATCTGAATGCAATACCACCGGGACTTTCCCCTGGCGCTGCCAAACGGCCATCTCAACGGCTCTGATCACCATATGCCGATCCTGCCGGTAATGCATGGGCCAACCAACGATCAGCTTGCTGTATAGGTCGAGAACCACGCACAGAAAGAGCTTTCCTTCCTGCGTGGGCACATAATACGTATTGGGAAATGGCTGCGACAACGTTGAATCGCCTGATACCTCAGGGCGACTCCTTTGCGAAGAACACCGCCGCTTCGCGCAAAAAATCACGCTCCTTCTTCACGCGAACCAATTCTCGTTTGAGACGGGCAACCTCCTCGTCTCTGGGAGAACCAGAGCCCTTGAAGGCCTTGTCTGTCTCCTCATCCGCTTCTCTGCGCCACCGAGACAGCAGGTTGGGATTAATACCAACCTCCAGGGCAATCTGGCGACAGCTCACACCGGGCTGACGGGTTAAAGCGATGGCTTCGCGTTTGAACTCTGGGCTATATCTTCTGCGTCTGAATATGAACACTCCTTTGGCACAGTGTGCCTCTTTTTAGGAATGTCCGCAGTAACGGGGTAGAACCCATCCGCCTCGGAGTGGCTGTAGCCCCCAGGCCACAGAGCCAGCTACTTTCCTTGCTGGATTAGCAGTTCCACGACGAACGGAAAACCTGGTGTTTATCAGCCCGTCAGGTGTGGGCAGGTCAACCCAGCAGGCCCGCTACAACTTGCTCCAGTTGATCGATAGCCTTTACGAATACCGGTCGATCATCCTGACCACCACCAAGAACCTCATCAGTTGGGGCGAGTTCTTCCGCGACGACAACGTGGAGGTGCCGATCATCGACAGGACGATACAGCCACTCACACTTCTTGTGTTGGGAGGCGAAACTCTCGACTGAGGCAGAAAGCTACAAGATTCACGATGAAGAGTGGGCAAAGTAGATGGCCATTGGAAAATCTTTACGCGGCCCCTTCTTTTGGGGGGGGAGTCATATGATTTATGAAGATACTTTGGACAAAGTTCAAAAACAAAAATAGTAGGCAAGAAATGAGTAATCCATATGTATTGCAAACCCGAGGCCTCGTAAAGAAGTTTAGGGGATTTCAGGCCGTTGATCATGTCGATCTACAAATTCGGCAGGGCGATATTCATGCCTTAATTGGCCCTAACGGTGCCGGCAAGACCACGGTTTTCAATCTCCTGACCAAGTTCCTGATCCCGACCAGGGGGCAGATCCTTTATAAGGGAGAGGACATCACCTCTCTGAAATCCGCCGCCATCGCCCGTAGGGGTGTGGTTCGGTCCTTCCAGATTTCCGCTGTGTTCCCGCACATGACTGCCCTCGAGAATATCCGCGTCGCATTGCAGACGTTCGAGGGCAACTCTTTCAGCTTCTGGCAATCCGGAGCCCGTCTGAACAAGCTCAATGAGCGCGCTATGGAATTGCTGGATGCGGTGGGACTGACCAGTTTTGCCAATACCACCGCCGTGGAGCTGGCCTACGGCCGCAAACGGGCATTGGAGCTGGCGACCACGCTGGCGATGGAGCCGGAAATCCTGCTGCTCGACGAACCCACCCAGGGTATGGGCAGCGAGGATGTGGATCGCGTGGTGGAACTGGTGCGCAGCGCGGCCAAGGGCCGTACCGTGCTGATGGTTGAGCATAACCTGAGCGTGGTCAGCAAACTGTGTGACCGCATCACCGTGCTGGCCCAGGGGGCCGTTCTGACTGAAGGCGACTACGAAACCGTGTCTGCCGATCCCCGTGTGCGCGAGGTTTACATGGGATCCGACGGTAGTGGCGAGCGAGGCGCGACCGAGACCAATCCCGCCAGTGCGGAGGCCGCCCAATGAGTCACGGACCGGACAAGGAATACGAACAGCTGCGGGTTTCCGGACTGCACGCCTTCTACGGCGAGTCCCATATCCTGCATGGCATCGACATGGTGGTGCACCGGGGTGAACTGGTAACCCTGCTGGGGCGCAATGGCGCCGGCCGCACCACGACCCTCAAAGCGATCATGAACATGGTGGGCCGCCGCACCGGCTCCATCATGATCAACGGGGAGGAGACCATGTCCTGCGCTCCCCATCATATTGCCAGGTTGGGTGTCGGGTATTGCCCCGAACATCGGGGCATTTTTTCGTCACTCAACGTCCAGGAAAACCTGACCCTGCCACCGGTGGTGCGCAGCGGCGGCATGAGCCTGGAAGAAATCTACACCATGTTCCCCAACCTCTACGAACGCCGATTCAGTCAGGGGACGAAGCTCTCTGGCGGTGAGCAGCAGATGCTGGCCATGGCGCGCATCCTGCGCACCGGTGCCAATATGCTGTTGCTCGACGAAATTACCGAGGGGCTGGCGCCTGTCATCGTGGAAACGTTGGGTGAGGTGTTGGTGGCCTTGAAGAAAAAGGGCCTGACAATCGTTCTAGCTGAGCAGAACTTTCACTTTGCAGCGTCCCTCGCAGATCGCCATTACGTTTTGGAGTACGGCCAGATTGTGGAAGAGATTAGCTCACATGAGCTGAGTTCTAAAAGGGCATTGCTGGATCATTATCTCTGTGTATAGCGAAAGCCAACAATAGGAAAAGAAGTTTGGAATATTGACGTGCAGTAACTCACTAGTTTTGAACCACAATACAATGAGCGACCTAGTTGGAGATATAAAAATGATAAATATGAAAAAGTCTTTCTTGGCGATGATTTTGTCCGCAGTGATCGTTAGCGATGCGCAAGCAGAAATTTCTGACGATATTGTGAAAATTGGCTATCTCGCTGATATGTCCGGTACCTACCGAGATTTGGTTGGGCCAAATGGCCTTGCTGCACTGGAGATGGCGGTGGATGATTTCGGCGGCAAGGTTGGCATGGCTGATATCCAAATCGTTAGCGCTGATGATCGTAATAGCCCCGACGTGGCTTCAAGCACAGTGCGCCGGTGGTTAGAGAATGAAGACGTGGATATGGTAGCGGGATTTGTAGCCTCTTCTGTATCTCTAGCGGCCATTGAAGTTATAAAAGAGAATAATAAGTTAGGCATCGTGTCGGGCTCAATCGCATCAAGTATCACGAATGAGCATTGCTCTCCGAACCATATTCATTATGTATACGATACATATCCGTTAGCTGTTGGAACTGCCCGTGCTGTCGTAGAGGAAGGAGGAGAGTCATGGTTCATTTTGACTGTCGACTATAGTGGAGGCCATGAACTTGAAGCGGCGGTTTCAAGTGTTGTCGAGGCGAGTGGAGGTGAAGTTATAAAGACCCTTCGCCATCCGTTTCCTACACCAGAATTTTCTTCATTCATCCTTCAAGCCCAGGCCTCAGGAGCAGATGTGGTCGCTCTAGCCAACACCGGAGCTGACGCGATTAACGCTATCAATACCGCTGGCGAATTTGGCTTGACTCAATCCGGCCAGAAACTCGCAGCATTGCTGCTCTTTCTTACAGAAGTGCACTCGCTTGGAGTTGAGACTGCTCAGGGGATCCAACTCACAACAGGTTGGTATTGGGATATGAATCCGGAAGCTCGCGCTTGGGCAGACCGATTCTTTGAAAAAACAGGTGTGCGTCCGACAATGGTCCATGCCGGTATCTACTCCAGCACAATACATTATCTTAATGCTGTCGAAGCTACGGGCTCCGACGACTCACAGATCGTTCGCACTCAGATGATTAATACCCCCATCAACGACATGTTCGCAACTAACGGAAGGATTCGTCAGGACGGTCGTATGGTCCATGATATGTATTTGGCTCAGGTTAAGACCCCGGAGGAATCCCAAGGGGAATGGGATCTATATAAGATTGTCCGCACAATCCCTGCCGAGGAAGCGTTCCGTCCCCTTTCAAATAGTGTTTGTCCTCTAGTCACCGACAACAGGTAATTTTTCGACATGGGCTCTTGAATATTGAGTTTGAAGAGCCCTTGCCGGTCGGTTCGAATAACTTTTGACTATACATTTTTATTAGCTGATTTGGAGTCCGTTGCATGTCAATGGTGTTCGGCGTTCCTCTTGCTGTGCTGTCCGGCCAGCTCGTGATCGGGATTATTAACGGTGCCTTTTACGCCCTGTTAAGCCTCGGCCTTGCGGTTATCTTCGGTCTGTTGAAAATCATCAACTTCGCCCATGGCGCCATGTATATGCTCGGTGCCCTGGTCACCGTGGTTCTGTTTGACCTGCTGAGCGTCAATTACTGGGTAGCTCTGTTTGTGGCCCCAGTCCTGGTTGGCGCTTTCGGCTTGTTGATTGAATACTTCCTGCTCCGGCGCATTGCTGGTCAGGATCACATCTACAGCCTGCTGCTCACCTTCGGGGCGGCCCTGATCATCCAGGGCGTCCTCACCAACATCTACGGAGTGTCCGGGTTGCGCTATTCCATGCCGGATATGTTCAAAGGGGGCATCAACTTGGGTTTCATGTTCCTGCCGTACTACCGGGCCTGGGTGATCGTGGTGGCCCTGCTGGTGTGTTTCGGCACCTGGTTCATCATCGAGAAAACCAAGCTGGGTTCCTACTTGAGGGCGGGCACAGAAGACTCGCAGCTGATGCAGGGCTTCGGCATTAACGTACCCTTGCTGGTGAGCCTGACCTACGGATTCGGCGTCATGCTGGCGGCATTCGCCGGTGTGCTGGCGGCACCCATTTATTCGATAACTCCGGTGATGGGGTCCAACATTCTCATAGTGGTCTTTGCGGTGGTGGTGATCGGGGGCATGGGCTCCATTGGCGGGGCCATTATCACGGGCATCCTGATGGGCGTGATCGAAGGCCTCACCAAAACCTTTTACCCGCCGGCGTCCTCGGCCGTTATCTTCCTCGTGATGGTGGTGGTGCTGATGATCCGACCCACTGGCCTGTTCGGTAAGGAGGCATAATGATGAACCAGCCTGTTAATCCTGCCGATATCCACAAAGCCATTGTCGAGCAGCAAAAGATCCAGGACCGCAAGAAACTGATGGTGAACGGCGTTCTGCTGCTGTTGTTGCTGGCCGCGCCCTTCGTGATGTACCCGGTCTTCCTGATGAAGATCCTGTGTTTTGCCTTGTTTGCGGTGGCCTTTAACCTGCTGTTCGGGTTTACCGGTTTGCTGTCCTTCGGCCATGCCGCCTTCCTGGCCACCGGAGGCTACACCACGGGCTACCTGCTCAGTAATTTCTCCGGCCTGACCACGGAGATGGGGATTATTGCCGGTACCGCCATGGCCACCCTGTTGGGGCTGGCCTTTGCGTTACTGTCGATCCGCCGGCAAGGCATATACTTTGCCATGGTGACCCTGGCGCTGGCACAGCTGGTGTTTTTCTTCTTTGTGCAGTCGGAATTCACCGGCGGCGAAGACGGCATGCACGGCATCCCCCGGGGCGAGCTGTTTGGTCTGATTAACCTCGAAGACAACCTCAACATGTACTACTTCGTGCTGGTGGTGTTTATCACCTGTTACCTGCTGGTGCAGCGCATTGTCGGCAGCCCGTACGGGCAGATCCTGAAAGCCATCAAGCAGAACGAACCGCGGGCGGTCTCGCTGGGTTACAACGTGGATCGCTACAAGATCCTGGCCTTTGTGATCTCCGCCGCGCTGGCGGGTCTGGCCGGCTCCATGAAATCCGTGGTGTTCCAGCTGGCGTCACTGAACGATGCCCATTGGCATATGTCGGGCGAAGTTATTCTGATGACACTGGTTGGAGGTATGGGCACGCTGCTCGGACCGGTGGTGGGCGCCACCTTTGTGGTGAACATAGAGTATCTGTTGTCGCAGGGCCCGCTACGTGACTGGGTAGACCCCATCCTGGGTGGCACCTTTGTGCTAACCGTTCTGGCGTTCCGCAGCGGTATTGTGGGTGAAATCCAAAAATTCATAAAAAAGAACTTGGGGTGATTTAAACAGAATGTGGCTGGTTTTATTTTGGCGAATTGAGCTACTAGTCATTCTAAATAACGAAATTTTTAGCTCCCTGCAAAAATCCATAAAGACAGTATTTCTATAAGTAAAAGCTACGTGACTAAAAGACATTATCTCAGTTCTACTGATATCCTGAAGTTGAAATTAAATTTGTGGGTATTCGATTTATTCCGGCAGTGGGCATTAATTTTTGGTGCCCTGAAAAATTAATGTACAGATCTAGATTTTCTAAATGTTAGACATATACGTTGAAAGCCGAATATATGCATCAAGCCCCCCCCCCACTTTTGAGAGGGGAGCCCATCAGAGGGGTGCATTACGATTGTTTTAGCATCACAAATTAAGTTTGAGATGCAAGTAGGTTTCAATAATTTAAAAAAGGAAACAATTAATGAACTATAAAAAAACCAATATCTATAAACTAAGCGCCCTTGCAGCAATTACTATGTTTTCTACATGTTCGGTATCTGCCTTTGAACTAGATGTGGCTGATATGAAGGCTAGCATTTATGGATATGCGAAGCTCGACATGATTTATGACGTTGACGGGTATATTGGACCTACTGTTACCCACCGTCTAATTTCCCTCGACAGTCAGGAGGGGGCGGAGGGACATGCTAATCTTCACGCCTTTCAAAGTCGATTAGGGTTTAAGACTTCCACTCCCGTCGCCGGAAGCACGCTCAACACAACTATCGAGGGCGATTTTTACGGAGGTGGAGGCGGTCAGCTCCGACTGCGACATGCATATGGTGAATGGAATGGAGTTCTTGCAGGGCAAACATGGACGAATTTTGGAGGTTTCCTGGGTTTTACGCCGGTTGTTGATTTCACTGCTCAGTTTGGACAGGGGAACATTACACGCCAAGCACAGTTGCGATATACGAGCGGTGGATTATCCATAGCATTGGAGGACCCCGGAAACATCGGAAGCAATGTTGATATGACTAATAGCCCCAGTACTGATGATGAGTTAAAGAATGGATATCCCGATTTAACTTTTCGGTATGGAGATCGTTATGGCGCTATTAGTTATGGCGTCTCCACGGTTTTAAGAGAGATCGCATATTACAATTCTGCTAGTGATAGCGATGAAAGTATTCTGGGCTGGGGGGTAAATTTTGAGGCTGCTTCAAAGGTGACGGATAGATTTACCCTTAGGGGCGCATTTACTCATGGTGATGGATTGGGGGGCTATCTTTACGGGTCACCTAGTGGTGCCGGATTTATTGACGCTAGCGGCTCTGTAGAGGGAATTAAGGGTGTTGGCGGCACTGTTGGTATGACGATTTCGGTTGGTACCGGAAACGTGAATGTTGCCTATGGAATTGCAACGGTGGACTTGGACGATGCAGTTGGCCAGGGTGCAATGTCTTCGCTAGCGACCGACAGAGCGGAAAGCATCTACCTAAATTATATTTGGTCACCTGCTAAGCGTATCAACTATGGCGTTGAGGCCGGTTATCACAGCCGTAGAACACAAAGTGGCGAGGAGGGTGATGCAGTTCGTTTACAAGGAATGGTGCAGTATGTTTTCTGACGTGCCGTATATGAAAATGTTTGGATAGAATAAAGTCTTATCCCGAATATAAATCGACATTTTGCCCCCGTTGGTATCTTGCCAACGGGGGATTTTACTTGGTGGAGTGTAGAGTTTAGCAAATCTATTGGAAAGTCAAAGTATGAATTTTAATATTTAAATAATATATTGTGCTAGTGTTTTTGATAATAATAAATAAGTAAAAGTGTAAATTCACGATGAGAATAAATTTCTCTAAATAACAATTAAGTTTGAAATTGGCAAGATCGAATTTATTGACTTAATTGAATTTACCTTGCAAAGCGTGCCCCCCCCCTTTTGAGGGGGGATGATTTGGAAATAGGAAACTAATATCCGTTTGTGGCTAAAAGAATGGTTTGATATCGGTGCCTTTGGTGAGTCAGATGTCTTCGATAGAGCTAATACAATTTACCGGCTTTCGCATTGGTTGAGTGCGGAAAGTGTAGCTAGCTAATGACTAAGGGTCGGTATTTTTATAAGTTTGAAATATTTATTTTGATAGGAGGCTTTCAAATGGCGGCGTTCATCGCTGGTACAAGTCTTGTGCCGTTTGCGAAACCGGGCTTGTCTGAAATGTATGACAGAATGGGCTCCGATGCACTTTTTCTGGCATTAAACGACGCCGGACTCTCACTCAAGCATCTAGATCAGGCTTATGTTGGGTATGTCTACGGCGACAGCACTTCAGGGCAACGAGCCGTTTACCGTGTTGGAATGACCGGAATTCCCATTATCAATGTAAATAACGGGTATCCGGAATTTCTGGTTGATAAAATGCCAAAGATGTAAAGAAGAAAATCTTTCTCAGCGGATTATCTGATTGATCCTCTTCAGCCTACTCTACTGCCAATTTTCTGTTTCCACCTTCGCCTGA